>Ga0209533_1005869_pt1 | contig 10361 bp, 6 predicted proteins | sample COG_04_FD_184748 | JGI IMG/M metagenome (GOLD analysis project Ga0209533, IMG submission 184748) | Pelagic Microbial community sample from North Sea - COGITO 998_met_04 (SPAdes) (version 2) | ecosystem: Environmental > Aquatic > Marine > Neritic zone/Coastal water | place: Helgoland, sampling... | reverse complement strand
ATTTATCATATATTGTTTTCTCTTAGCATAATATTCTAATCTAACAGTATAATACGAATCTATAATTGAAGTAATTGAACTATATTTTAATAACTTTTCTTTATCATTAAACATATGCATATTTGTTGTAGATAAATTACCATATAGTTTTAGTAATTTCTCTATACCATCAACATAACCAATTTCTTTTTTAACAATTGTATCTACATCTATATTAAATGTTAACTCGAAATCAACAGTAGTATCTGTAGACATATCATTATAATCTTTCAATAAAACTTCTTTCGATTTTGTTTTATCCATTAAATTTTCCAAATGTTGTTTAAAATCATCTGTCCAATGTCCAATCGGTAATTCTGTTACACGAATTTTATTCGTTTTTGTTTTAAAATATAATCCTTTACTAACATATTTACCATTTTCTAATTTTAATATTTTTCCTTTGAATCCATTATAATAAGGATCAAATTCAAAACATATATTATTAATATTTTCAGAAAGTGTTGAATTTAGTTTATATTTCAAATAACCAATGATTGTTTCAATATTATAACTTAAAATATCTGTACTAAAGCCTGTTCCAATTCCTTTTGATCCATTTACCAATACCATTGGAATAATTGGAACATAATATATAGGTTCAACGCTTAGTCCATCATCATCTAAATAAGTTAGAATAGCATCATCTTCTTGTCTAAATATGTATCTTGTTATTTTACTTAATTGTGTGAAAATATATCTTTCACTTGCTGAATCTTTACCTCCTTGAAGACGAGTACCAAACTGACCATTCGGTACAAGTAAATTTACATTATTTGATCCTACAAAATTTTGAGCCATTCCAACAATAGCAGCATTCAAACTTGCTTCACCATGATGATAACCAGAATGTTCAGAAACATACCCACTAAATTGAGCTACTTTAATCTCGTTTTTGAGATTTTTCTTAAAAGACGAATATAAAATTTTACGATGACTGATTTTCAGACCATCCATTAAATTTGGAATAGATCTTTCACAATCGTATTTTGAAAAATGAATAAGTTCTTTATTAATAAATTCTTCATAATTCACGCTCGTTTGATTCGTATCTACGTATAGATTTCTATCGTAATTAGATAACCAATCTTTACGCTCATCTGCACGTTTTTTATTGAAAATCATGTCTACTGCATCATCACTTGAATTTCCTGTGTGAGTAAAATATACAATTTTTTTGTGTTTAAAATATTCTTTGAATTCTTTTCCAGTACTGGTACCTAAACCCTTATAATATTTTATAGTCCATCCTTGTAAATTATTTGTTTCTTTCCAGTGATTATATTCACCTTCATTATAAAACAATAATTCTTGATTGTTTTTTTTTGCTTTTAAAATAGGTGTGTTCATAAATCCAATAAAATTGGGTATTTTAGACAATGAATTCCACTGATTTTGAAAAAGATTAATACCCAATCCTTTAATATGGGATCCATCCAGATCTTGATCAGTCATAAATAGAATTTTTCCATATCGTAAACATGTTTTTACATCGTCAATTTCATAATTCTTATTTGTTTCTAGTCCAAGTATTTGTTTAATTTCAGAAATTTCTTTATTTTCCGCAATTTTTTTAACAATTTCACCTCGTGTATTTAGAATCTTACCTTTCATTGGATATACACCAATTATATTTCTGTCTTCTTTTGAAAGACCTGATACAATACCTGCTTTTGCTGAATCTCCCTCACAAAAGATAATTATACAATCATTTGATTTTGCAGTTCCTGCGTAATTCGCATCAATTAATTTCGGAATTCCACGAATGCTTTTTGTTTTAGATCCATCTGATTTCTTTGCTGCTTTGTTTTCTTTTACTTCAGTTAATGCGCACGCTGATTCCATGACTCCCATTTTCGCAACTTTTTCAATAAATCCATCGCTCACTGTACATTGAGATCCAAATTTACTACTTGGAGTACCAAGCTCGTCCTTTGTTTGACTTGAAAATGATGGGTTATCAACATCACATCTTAAAAATAACAATAATTGTTCTTTAATAGTATTTGGTTTCACATCAATTTTTTTCTTTTGTTTAATGTAAGCACATAATTTTCTAACAATTTGACCTAAAATATATTCAACATGTTTACCTCCTTTTTGAGTATAAATACCATTCACAAATGAAATTTGTTTAAATTCATCATTTGGTGTTAGACATACACCATATTCCCACCGCTCATGAGATGATTCATATACTCTTTTGGTTTCTGATTTAGGACCAATATAAAGATCAATATATTGTTCAAAACATTTGGTAGATAGTTGTTCTCCATTATATTTTACTTTAATTGATTTATCAGTAACCGCCGAAATATCATAAACACGTTTTTTAAATAATTGAATCATATCTTCGGATAGATTTTCAATATTCAATCTCTTATAATCAGGTTTAAAACTAACTTTTGTATAAGGTTTTACCTTTGATTTAGTAATTTTAGGTTTCTCAATCTTTGTTAAATTATCGCCGAATTCTTGTACGTATTTTAGTCCTCTAACATGATCTACTGTTTCAATTGATCCCCAAGTAGACCAAATTAAAACCAATTTAAATCCAAATCCATTTTTTCCACCAACAATTTTTTCTTTCTTTTTCTCATCGTAATTTGTAGAAGTGCGAAGATGACCAAAAATCATTTCAGGAATCCATAGTTTATATTCAGGATGTTCTGCAACATCAATACCATTACCATCGTTCATCATGGTAATAATACCATCATCGGAAATTGAAATTTGAATATTTGTAACTGGTAAAGCATTCGTTTTTTTATCTTTAACAGCTTGTGCTTGACGGATTACATGATCACGACAATTCACAATTCCTTCATCAAAAAGCTTATATAGTCCAGGTATAAATGAAATATTTTTATCAATTATTTTGTCTTCATTGAAAACATATGTTTGCTCTTCGCAATTTTCTATCGAGCCAATATATGTATCAGGTTTTTTTAGAATATGCTCACGATCAGTAAGTTTTTGATATTTCTGTAAATCAGAGCTCATTGTTTTAATATAATGAAATATATATCTTTATTTAAATATTTTCAATTTTAAATAATAATTTTAAAAATAATATAGTAGAGTTTTTTAATAATAATAATAATATATTATATTAATAATTATGTCTAATAATCGTCCTACTAATTTCAGAGTACAATCTATGCGTAATAAAACTATTCCACATGCTAGTTGTGCTGGAAATTGTATAAGTACAGGTATTAAAATGCCTATTTACAATACTGCAGATCTTGAGCGTAGAACGAGTTTTGTCCAGGAAACGGCAAGAAATTTGAAAATTTATAGTAATTTAAAAGGGAAAAAATATAGATTAAGTGATAATACACTAAATCAATATGGTAGTTGGAGTGGTGCCCCTAATGGATATGGGTCATCAATAAAAAATCAGTTTTAATAAAGAATGTTTAGCATGTTTAACATGTTTTAATTAAAAAAAAAATATTTTCTCTCTTAAATTTATAATGAAAACAGTTGGATCTAGAGCAGAAGTATTTCATGGTACAGCCAAACATACATCTGGTGGTCTTGAAAAAAAAGATTTATTACAAAATAAACATGGACGTATTGTTTCTAGAAGAAAGCATAATACCGCTAAAAAAGAAAATCGTTTAAAGAAACATGGATATACCGCTAAAAAAGGAAAATTCGGAGCTGTAAGATTAGACGGTAAAAACATGAAATCATCTAGAAAATCTAGACGTTCAAAAAAATCTAGACGTTAAATAATTAATTTTAAATTTATATAAATTTATATAAATTTAAAATTAATTTTAATTATTTATCAATCATCATCTGTATTACTATTCGCAGTATTAGAAATAGTACAAACAGAATTTAATTGCTTCTCGAAAAAAAAGTTCAATCCTTCATTCGCATTTTTTTTCCATCCACAAAGAGCCTTTGTTAATTCTCCTAGTTCTGGTTGGATACTGTTTTTTTGTAATTTTTCATATATATCGAATATGTCGATTTTATCATCCTCTGATTTAGTCAATTGATTCATTTGTAATAATAATTCTCCATAATATTCTAAGGCAGGTGCATAATTAGAATCTAAATCTAAAGAGTTGATATAATTCTCTTTAGATTTATCTAATAAACTACCAGCTAGTTTTCTTTGTGAAAATGCGAGCATATTATAAGCTTCTTTTTTATTATAAGCTTCTTTCTTTTTATCACTTGTATAAGAATAGTCTAAAGCTTTTTGGAATTTTTTTATAGCATCTTCGTATTGTTCCAAACCAAGCAATGCTTTACCGTACATATAATGAATTTCTCTTTTTTCCTCTATCGTAATAGAAGAATAATATAAAGCATCTTCGAATTGGTATATAGCCTGTTTGTACTCCTTCCTATCAAGATATTTTCTACCATCTTTTATATTTTTCTTAATTGCATCATCGATGTTTTTGTTGAGGTTTATTAAAGGTGCACTAGGTGCTGGGCCGCGGTCGTTTAGTTCATTAACCAAATGTTTTAAAAAAACTTCTACTGTTTTATTCATTATAATAAATAGATATAAATTATTTTTTACAGAAAATATAACTAAACTTATTTAAAAATAATTTTATTTCATATGTAAATGAGTATAATACAAAGATTTCATGGTCTTTTACATAGTTGTCCAAATAAAAAAATTTTAGGGTATAAAAAAAATAATCAATGGAATTGGATAACGAGAGAAAAATTAAAAAATAATGTTCTTTATTGTATTGATGTGTTAAAAGATAATGGCGTTGAAAAAAACAACCGTGTTATTTACAAAGGAAATAATAGTGTAGAATGGGTTTCGTGGAATATTGCTACAACTGCATTGGGAGCATGTTGGGTACCTCTTTATCATAATCAAAATAATAATTATGTAAATCATATTATTAATGATTGTACTCCAAAAGTATTTATAAATGATAGTAATCCAATTGATGATAAAATGAAGAATAAAATGAATATAATTTCTAATAAAGTAGAAAATTTTAATTATAATTCAGAAATTCCACTTGAACATAATTCATATATATCTAATTTAATATATTCATCTGGAACTACTGGAAAACCAAAGGGTGTGATTCTCACAAATGAAAATATTTTATCAAATGTCGATGCAATACAATGGCGTTTTAGTGATCTACAATATCGTAAACAATATACTACACTTAATATTCTTCCGTGGGCACATATATATGGATTAACAACTGAACTGTATTATAATCTATTAAATAATAATAAAATAGCCATTTCTAATGGACCAGATAATTTTGTAACAGAATTAAGAGAAATACAACCAGATTTACTTTATCTAGTCCCTAGAGTTTTACAACTAATTAAAAAAAAATTAGAAATATTTGATAAACCAGTTATTCGTTATCTTTTACCTTTGGTTATTAAAAAAATTTTTGGTAAAAATCTGTTAACTATATTCGTGGGAGGATCTCAATTAGATGAAACCACTAAACAATTTTATGTGAATAATGAGATAAAATTATGTGAAGGATATGGATGTACTGAAACCGCACCTATGATAAGTGTAAACCATACATCAAATCCTAGAAATATAAATTCAGTAGGAAAAATAATGGATAATGTTATAGTAAAAATTATAGACGAAGAAATTTGTGTTTCTGGACCAAATGTAATGACTGGATATTGGAATAATCGTGAAGCTACAAAAAAGGCACTGGTTAATGTAGATAATCACATTTTTTATCGTACTGGTGATTCAGGGTCCATTGATGATAAAGGTTTTTTATATTATAATGGACGTATTGGAGAAAATTATAAATTAAGTAATGGAAAATTTGTAAACGTAAATGATATTGAAAATCAAGTGAAAAAATACACAAGTTATAATTTTATTGTTTATGGAAACAATAAGGATTATAATATAATTATTACTGAAAGAGACACTAATTTAAATGATGATGCATTACGATTAATAAACAAGGAATTAGACTCTTATCTACATATTAAACAAATATTAAAATTACCAAATGGATCCTTTCAAGATTTTTTAACTCCAAAAATGTCTATTAAACGTCGTGCATTAGAAAAAGCTTATGAAATCGATATAGAAAATATTTACTTAAACTAACTTTTATAAACATGTTTTTGGTGACTTGGTAATTATTATTCAAACCAATAAAAATAAAAATGAAATGAAAAAATAGTATTTTATTATTACAATCCTATTATAATAATAAAATGTCTATAGATATTGAAGAAATCATTAAATCCAAAGAAAATGTCGAATCACTTGATTACGACGAAACTGTGCTAACAGAATTATTTCTTCATTTTCATCAATATATTGAGCATGAAGAAATGTTATGTGTCGATGAAAAATCTAATAACTTAATGGTAAATTTAAAAGCTAATTTTCAACGAAAACTACATGTCTTTTTAAAACAACATAAAATCCAAATTAAAAAGTCTATTTTACTATTTTACTACAAAAAATTTATCGGTCAAGAAAAAATAAAAGAAAATAAATATCTTATCAAACTTTTGATGAAAAAACCAGCAAATGATATTTCAGGAATTAATCAAATTACTATTTTAACTTCTCCTACACCAGATGGTCAAGATTTTAGTTGCAAACATGATTGCTTTTATTGTCCAAATGAACCAGCACACGAAGATAATAATTGGACTCCACAACCCAGAAGTTATCTTTCGAAAGAACCTGCCGTACAACGAGCAAATAGAAATAAGTTTGATCCATTTGATCAGACAATTGATCGGATGAATTCTTTACTAGTTTGTGGACATAAATGCGATAAACTAGAATTTATTATCGAAGGAGGAACATTTACAGAATATCCCAAAAGATATTTGGAAAATTATTTTAAAATGTTTATTTATGCTATTAATACTTACTTTGATAGTAAACCTAAGAGAGAACCATTCACAATGGAAGAAGAAATTACGATTAATAAAAAGGCAAAGGCACGTATTATTGGTATTTGTATTGAAACAAGACCTGACGCTATTCTAGAAAATGATGAGGATGGTATTCCATGGGTTAAAACCCTTCTTAGTTGGGGTGTAACAAGATTGCAATTAGGTGTACAACAGATTGATAATGTTATTTTAAAAAAAATTAATAGAGGCCATACAATTGAAAAGGTAATTGAAGCTATCGAAATATGTAAAAACAACTGTTTTAAAATAGATATCCATTTGATGCCTGATCTACCTTATTCAAATATGACGAAAGACACTCATATGTTTAATGCTGTTTACGCATCAGATAAATTCCAACCAGATCAAATTAAAGTATATCCTTGTGAAGTTGTACCATGGACAAAAATAGAAAAATGGCATAAAGATGGATCATATAAACCTTATGGTGAAGATAGAGATAAAATGGACACAGTATTAAAATATGCTATGACTCAATGTCCTCCTTATATTCGTCTTCCTCGTGTTATTCGTGATATCCCTCATACTTACATTTCAGGTGGAGTAAAATGTGGTAATTTAAGACAAATTGTGAATGATCAAATAAATAAAGAAAATTCTTATAGTATGGATATTCGTTTTCGTGAAATTGGGAGACATCCTGAATATACCATTGATGATGCACAATTATTTGTTAGAGAATACGAAGCTTCAAATGGTACAGAATATTTTATATCATTTGAATCTTACGATAATAAAGCTATTTATGGATTTGTTAGATTACGAATTCCTTATAAAAACAGAGAAATCGGAAAAAAAGATATTTATGGATTTCAATATGAATTATTAACACATGAAAAACCAGTGTATAATGAAACATTGAAAGATATGGGTTTAATTCGTGAATTACATGTTTATGGAGGAGTTCAAAAAGTAAATTCACAAGGTGAAAGTATGCAACACAAAGGATTTGGTAAACAAATGTTAAAAAAAGCAGAAGAAATCGCATATAATAATAATTTAAAAGGTGTTGTAGTTATATCTGGAATAGGTGTAAGAGAATATTATGAAAAAATTGGATATACACTTGAGAATCACTATATGGTTAAAAAATTCAAACTAATCGGATATAAATCTGCGATTTTATTCACAAGTCTAACTCTAATAGGAATTTCGAGTTTATGCATTTACTATTTACTATAAATTTAGTATATTCTTTGTCTAAAAATTTTTTCATGTAACGTTTACTAAAAATATGTTTTTTTTTTAAATTAACATAGTCGTTATATAATTTTTCAATAGGAATAATAGTGTTTTCGTATTCATTATCATTCGTTTTTTTATATAAATTAAAAAAATCTAATAAATCTTGTTTTTTATTCCATAATTTACATCCAGTATATATTAAATATTTATTTTTTTCAATGATTACATCAGGATAATAATGTTTTATTAAATCTAAAACGGTTTCATCATCTAATGTTATGTTATTTGTTGGTTTATCAGAATTAATTAAAGAACAAAATTCGTCAATTTCAAATTCAATTTCTTCTTCATTCTCAATAATATTACTAGACCAAAAATTTAAAAATCTACTTACTAGTGGTATATGTTTACTTGTTAAATTAACAAAACAATCTTTTTCCGGATTATAATAATCTGATAACTCTTTTATTAATAATTCTTTTAGTTTTTCATTAAAAAATACATTGGGTATTTTTTCTTCATGAATATACATTTTCCATAAATAAAAAATATTTTTCCATGTTAAATTACAATTTTCACTTTCAGGATATTCAATCATAGTTTTTTTAAATTCTTCTATTATATTGTTGTCTGTTTTATCTTTTAAATAAAAGGTATAATTTGTTAACGATTTAACCTTACAATAATCGTTTATAAAATTATCAGCACATTCATATCGATTTGAATAATGAGTACATACACAAAATAAATCTATTATATTATTAAATTGTTTTATATTATTCATCCATTCATCTAGATACATATGCTCCTTTATTTTCAATAATCGACATTCACTAAACTTATGATCATAATATTTAAATTTAAAATTATTCAATAATGTACTTGATCCAAATAACATATAGGATTGTTTATCCAATTCTTTTAATAACTCTTTAATTTTGGGTGAAATTATGTAAATATTAGTAGCTTTTTTTAATAAAATATCACCAATAATCGTTATGAAATATTTACATTCTATACGAGTATCAAATATATTTGGATAAAATTTTTGAATTATATTTTGAATAGTATCTGATTCTGGGATGGAATTAAAAATATTTCTCTCTTTTATTTTCTTTAATATTGATATCTTTATTTTATATTTCCAATCACGCAATGCTATATCATTAGATATAGTTGTTAGTATGTTATGCGTAATATCATCCTCTTTAATTATACTATAACTATTATTTTTATATTCAAAGTATATTTCACTAATATGATTATAATAATAATCATTGGTATTAATAAAATTTTCTATAAAAACCATAGTATTTTCTTCTAATTGTTTTTTCCTTTTCTCTCTTTCAATAAATGATTTTTCAGCAGTTTCTAATAATTCAGGCAATTGATTTAATATATAATTATTTAATTTAGAATAAATATGAGAATTATCTTTGTATTTTTCAATTAAGATATTTACATTATTTATAATATCAGTATCAGTCATATATATTATATAATTGTTATTTTATATTATTTATTATTTAATATAAATATTATCTCTCTTTATAATAATAATATGAAAAATAATACTAGTAAGAAAAAATATGGAAGAGGATATAGAACAACGTCAACAAATAGAAGAATGACCAAAAAAGAAAAAATAGATGCAGAGGAAAGAAATTTAATAAAAAATTTGAAAAAACAAGCGGATACATTAAAAATGTTATATGATAAATATCCAGAATTATCAAAAAAAGAAATTATAAATTATCAAATAACATCTATTGATACGGCTAAACATACAGCACATAATACTAGTTTAGGAGGGAGAAAAAAAAGAAACACTAGAAAAATATCTAAAAAATCTAAAAGATATAAACAAGCAGGAAAAGCCGTTAAATCAGGAAGTTATGGATGTGTATTTAACCCTGAATTATTATGTAAAGGATCAACTACACGTAATCCTAATAATATAAGTAAACTTTTAAAAAAAGATGATGCCGATGAAGAAATGATTGAAATAGATAAAGTTAAAAATGCATTATCGACTTTAACAGATAGTCAAAAAAAATATTTTAGTGTATTTAATGTTTATGAGTGTTCACCTGAAGATATTTCAAACCTAGATGATTTTTCAAATGTTAATGAAAAATGTAATCATATTATAAAAGAAAAATCAATTGATGAATTTAATAGTGAAATAGATAATTATTCGT
>Ga0209533_1005867_pt1 | contig 10364 bp, 8 predicted proteins | sample COG_04_FD_184748 | JGI IMG/M metagenome (GOLD analysis project Ga0209533, IMG submission 184748) | Pelagic Microbial community sample from North Sea - COGITO 998_met_04 (SPAdes) (version 2) | ecosystem: Environmental > Aquatic > Marine > Neritic zone/Coastal water | place: Helgoland, sampling... | reverse complement strand
TGTTGACCATAAAATCGGCTTCATTTCGACAAGGCGAAATAAGTAAATAAGAATCGTCCATATATTCTCTAAATAACTATCAAAAATAACAGCCACAAAATATCTGTAAAAAAATCCCTAAATTTCAAAACCAGAAAATTTAAGCGAAGTAACTCCTTAACACAAACAGGGAAAGGAACATCAAAGATAGTTTGAGACGGTCTTTAACTTCAATTAGCCAACTGGTTCACATAACGAGTTACAACTATAAATATAGACTATTTTTCACTTTCCACATGATTTCGATCAATCTGTACGGAAGTCCTTTTTAAAACTCTCGCAAGTCAGTTCAATCCCCAACCAATCGCCAACTATTTTCAAGTCTGTATTAAATATTTTAGTCATTCGCTCGAGCTGAACATCTGAGATCTGCGGCCGCTGTTGCATGGTCAATTGCTTTTTCACTCGATCCCTTACTGTCTGAGGAATTAGGTTTTTACGCAGCCATGCCATCGGCATCGAATTAACTAACAGCTCATAACCATTAAACCGCCTGATCCGCTGATTGGATTGATTATCCTGCGCCAACTCATCCACCCAGATTAACGGCTTAGTGCAGCCAATAAATTCACCCACTCTATTGAGGACTTTATCTTTATTCTTTTTAAGATCATCAAAGGAAAGTGGCAACACCGCTTCACGACCAAAGGCCTCCAGATAGGGTTTTATCTGGAGGCCATAACAGCTGTAATCGATCAATTCAGGATAGTCATCTATAGCCTGATCAATATCACAGGAAATAACCCCCTGAGACCACTGATGCATATAGTGGGAAATAAGGCGATCAATCGGATCGCGCATGACATAAATTAATTTTGGCTGAGGAACAGCCGCTTTTAAACGCTGAATAGTATCGGGGTAATCCGGCAGCTTAGTGTAATGAGTGCTCGACTCACCACAGATATCTTCAACATCAGCATCGCTGAATAAACCTGAATACCAGCCTATACCCTGACTATAAACTTCATCATCACTAAAAAAATTAGGCTCTTTCGGAGTAGACATAAAAACCCCTGACTGAGCACCCAGCTGATTATGCAAAGTGCTGGTCGCGCTTTTCATCGCACCAATAATAATAAAGTCAGGCATTCTTTTAGAGGTAGTCATCAATACGTATCCGGATGAATATAGGGCGCCGCTGGATGACGGAAGTTAGTCCAGATATCTCGCCACTGCTTTTCGCAGATATTTGGCTGGTAATCACTGCTCAGGATTTTTCGCCCCATTGCCACCAGCCAACCCAAGTGCCAATAGACATTCGCCCTGAATAATCCAAATAACCCAAAATGTTTGTAATAGTAGCGCGTACGAGATTCATAGAAGTATCGCGGCAAGCGCTTCTTTTTAGCCGCCTGGCTTTTAACCGGCGAACTGCCGCCGCGAAGATGGACCACATGGGCATCGGGATTATGAATAATATTCCACCCCGCCTCTCGGGCACGCTTACAGAAATCTACGTCCTCAAAATACATAAAGAACTCTTCATCCAATAAGCCAATTTCTTCGAGCACTTTTCTGTGAATAAGCACGCAGGCGAAACTGGTCCATTCAGGATAAGACGACTTATCCGATACCCTCAAGGGTACTTCATACTGCTTTAAAATTTTAGTTATTGGACCGGTTGCCGCTGACCTGATTAACTCATTAATCGGCCTGTGAAATCTGAAACAGCTTTCTTGTGGAGTGCCATCGGGCCACTCTAGGCGGGGACTCGCCATACCCATCTGTGGGTTTTCATCGAGGGTTTTAACCAACAATTCAACCGCACCGGGGCGAACAATGGTGTCGCTATTGAGGAGGAGGACATACTCGCTGGTGGATGCGTTGATGCCGATGTTGTTGCCGGAGGAGAAGCCGTTGTTAGAAGGGTGCGCTACAAGTTGAAACTGGCTTGGGCATCTTGAAGTATTTATCCAAGAATTTAATACTTTTACAGAGTCATCACCCGAATTATTGTCTACTATAAAAGAATTGAATCGAGCACCCTTTGAACTTTCCTCATCCAATGTATTTAGACATTCAACGGTGAGTTGCGGGGTTTGATAATTCACTATGACAACACTTAACTTCATCAGAACTATTTTTGTAACTTGTGAAATGTATGAAATGAAAGTGTAGTCAAAAATTTACGCTTCTGAATAATAAATCAATTTAGAAACCCTACAGATACGCCACCGTTGCGAGCGGCCTCAGGGTTTTAAGTGTGTATAAATTCTGCCGGACTTCATGTCTCACTGCCTAACAAAGCTAATTTTGGGGAGGAAAACCAAATAATCCTCTGAACTTGCCATAGCCACTTCATAGACTATTCTTACGTTATTCGATGCGCCCCTGAATTAAAAACAATATGTTTCTTAATTCTTCGAATGACTAGTTAACTTAGTAAGCTAGCTTTAAGTACAGACCACAGAGACTGCATTATCACGAACACATTAAAGGAAACATCACATTATCATGACCCACAAACAAAAGCCTTTAGTTAACTCAGCGCCAAAAATATTTTTTGCACATGGACCAGGCGATGCTGCAGGCACCCTTCAAAATTGGGCTTTAAACGTTGAAGATGATTCAATTATCGCTAAAACATACTCAGGCCAAGTGTTTGACATAGCAAAACAGCTAGGGTCTGAACTTTTAGTAATCACAGATAATTCTAAAAGTCATACTCTTACAGCTGATAATATTTCAGTTGAATCATGTCCAAGAGGAGATATGGGAAGTGGATGGAAATACTGGCTCAACATGAAAAAACATGCTGATAGTATTGCCCGCAGAGCGAACGAATTTGAAGCAGACGTGGCTATTGTTTCATTACATTACGGGCTTTTATCGTTAGCAGCTTTTAGAAAATACCAAATCCCAGTTATTCTGGATATGCACAACACTCTATGGCCTATGGGCTTCGAACCCAATTTATTTAAGCGGTTAATACTGAAAGTTACGACGATGAGAGGCCGAAATGGATTAGGAGCGGTGGTAGCGGTTTCCCCAGAATGTGGCCGCCAGCTAAATAAGTTAATCGGAGAAAAATCCATCTTCGAGCATATTCCTCAATACCCAGTGAGTCTTCAATATCTTAATGTTGATAATAAATTTATTTCCTCTTCAGAAAATGGAGAATTCAGAATTCTATTTGCTGGACGCATTGAAAAGATAAAAGGAGTATTTGATGTGTTAGATGCAGCAGAAATTTTGATTCGTGAAGGATACTCTCATGTGAAGTGGATTTTTGCCGGAACAGGCAGCGCCGAATGTGAATTAAAAACAGAAATTGAACGCCGAAACCTCTCACCCTATCTTGAATTAAAAGGACAACTCTGCCGGATGGATTTGACCGAGGAGCTAGTCAAAGCTAATGCAACAATAACCCCGACACGTGCGGGGTTCTGTGAAGGATCAGCAAAGGCACCTCTAGAATCACTTATAGCGGGAATCCCAGCACTGTTGAGTTCTGTGGTTCCAGCCTCTGAAGTGGTAAAAGACGCCGCAATCATTTTTTCCCCTTCATCACCCGCTGAAATCGCGAACTCTGTTAGCCAAATGCTAGACAACCATTTACATTATGTTTCGCTTTGCGAAAACTCAGGAAAGCTCAAACATCTATTATTTGAAAAACAATTTTCATTTAAAAATGCCGTTCTAGGGGCCTTGAAAAAAACCCTAGGGCAAAGCTTATTAACTTTATAAAAAAATAGTAACTTGCAGCCAAGTACATTACATTTTTTTAATTAGAGCATGTGACGTTACCATAGGCTTCTCTAATATAATCGAGTACTGCCTGAGCGGTAAAATCTCTATTCCAATTACCCTTCGATTGAGTAACAGCCTGCTCCATAAAGTCATCAATTGACGCATCCAATCCTATAGATGACAAATAAGTTTCGAATGTTCTCTTAGGCTCAAGAAATGAATCCTGTCCTACTGTAGAATTAGAGTCACCCGAAACCGAACGCCATGTATCAATATCGTAACTAACACCTAGCGAACGAAACCACTCGGAACTATCAAGATCAGAAAAATATTTATTTCCCTCGAATACAACAGAATCTAGCTGATCTGCGAGTAGCACACGCATATTACTGTTAACTAATTGAATGTTATTTTCTGAAATATGAATATTATTTTTGGGAGATGAATTAATACTTATAGCCCCAGTTTTCGAGCTTGGGCCAGGAGTAATCAATCCATGAATGGTGTTTTCAGCAATAGTAACGTCATTACTATGTCCATTTAGCCTAATACCTAAGAGATTGCTTACCTCAAGATTGTCTGTGTGCAATATATAATTTCCGCAGATCAAACCACCATCCCAATCGGTGGCATCAATATTCCAGCCCAATGTTCTATTTGTTGGCTGGTCACGACCGATTGCGAGCATTACATTATTAATAATGGTGATATCCTTCCAGCGTGGCCCAGTATCATAATCTCTATTACCTCCTGCACTGATGCCAATTTCTCCACCTACATATACATTGTCTTCCATCCATAAATCATGAGATCTTATTGAATCAACTTCACTATTTGAATCAGAATTAGCAGCCCATTTATTCTGAATACTCGACGAGCGAAGAAAAATATTTCGAATAAACTTAGAATTAAAAGAGTCGGAAACATAGGTGTTATGGTTAAACATATTCGCCTGCCCCTCACTCTTCTCATTACCTGAATCTACTTGCTGCTTATACCAACCATTGTGGTCAAAAATATTCTCCTCTAACAACATAGAAGCATGGGAAGCATATATTCCTTGTGAGTGATCATTTTCACTGTATGAATTGCGGATAGTATTTCTTCGAATAACTACATCCAAAACATCACCACCGCCATTAATGGATATGCCCTTACTAAAAAAATTGAAATCGTTATCCTCCAATAATACTGTTCCCATAACTGATTCTTTTGGAGAGTACATTCTAATTCCAGTTGACTCAGTCACCTGACCCCAACCAGGGAAATCCATCGACGCAGGGTCTCGTTTATAAGCATAAAAGGCTAACCCAGTGATTGCCATATAGCGCCTATAAGACCAAATTCTAAAAGTCTCTTTCGCGTCACTTTTGATCATAGGACGTTGGCCACCTATGCCATAGGATGTGATCACTGAACGTTCGGTCACTGACCTACCTATTTTCAATTGTATATTGTCGTGCACCTCCCAAACTTCCCCTCGACGGAGAAGAATCCAGTCTGGATATCCATCTCGAGCATTTAAGTTTGCCGCTTCAATAGTTTTAAACGGCTTGATTGAACCCGGGTCATCAACACTAGCGACATCGCTTGGCGCATAGAACTCAGCAGTTTCATCATCGCCTGATGAAGAACTCACATAAATAAGCCTGGAATCCTCCGAGGGTGTCATTATTGACCAACCATTTTCATCCCAACCACTAGTCTCTCGGGGATACAGATTAAACTCACCGGGTTGAACACTATAGGGGCTCGCTTCAGCACTATTTGAATTAGTATCTGCCGAACTGGTTACTGCGGTTTGTGGTTCAGGGGGTGTTTCGCTGGAGGTAGCTTCACTACTTGCGACAGGAGTAATTGTCGATGACTCTGCCCCCTCTTCAGCTGTAGGACCCGACTTACAGGCCGTAACGCTAACAAGAATAAATAAGATGTATATAAGATGTTTAATTTTAAGCATGCTGAGCCACTCCCAGATAAATATTAAACTGATAGTAACTACCCCCTCTTTGATTGTCTTTCAGTGCACTCAATATGCGTGATCCAAGTTTGATAATTCTCGCCTGATATCTGACACAGCTCACATTTATAGTCTCAACATGATGGATCACCGCCGAACTTGCCATAGCGGTTTTATAGACTATTCTTAAGTGATAAATATAAGGACATACAGCATGCCTAAACCTATAAGCCGACGGGGATTTATAACTACGCTTTCCCTCGGAACCGCAGCTCCATCAATTTTCGCCAAAAATTCATCCTATGCGACAAGCCTGACAATTCCCTCTAAGTCCACACTAGAAAAGCTCAAACCTGTTGATGATCAATTCGTCTCTGTTGATGGCTGGATTTTACCGACTAAAACCCTAATTCGAGGTGCCTTGTAATATGCTTTTCGACTTCAATGTACAGACTACTATAGATAAAAATTATGATGTTTGTATTGTTGGTACGGGGCCGGCGGGAATCACTTTAGCAAGAAAATTATCAAAGTCTGGTAAAAAGGTTGTACTCCTTGAGGCTGGCGGGCTCAATTATTCGGAGGAATCGCAAGATTTCTACGAGTGCGAATCGATCGGACATGAGGCCTGGCCGAAGTTCACTCGATTAAGGTACTTTGGTGGTACATCTAACCACTGGTCAGGCCGTTGCCGACCTTTTGATAGCTCAGATTTTAATGCTCGAAAAATTAATGGCCTACCCGGCTGGCCAATTCGATACAGCGCAGTTCAGCCCTATCTCGAAGAAGCTATGGAGATTCTTGATCTGGATACAGAGCAAGGTTTTAAGCCTATTAATAAAAATCTACTTAAAGATCACTTCTCTCCAGATGCATTTAGCAAAAGCCCTCCTACTCGCTTTAAAGGTAAATATCTCTCTGAGATAGAAGCAACAAAAAATATCGACTGCTTCTACAACGCCACTGCGACCGATCTAACATTAGATGCATCTCATCGTACTGTTACTCACGTCGAAATCAGTAATTACAAAAACTATAAAACTAATATTTCAGCTCATAAATTCATACTTTGCCTTGGCGGTATTGAAACACCTAGATTTATGCTGAATTGTAATAATCAAATCAAAGCTGGAATAGGAAACTCAAACGATATGGTAGGTCGATGCTTTATGGAGCATTTAAATGTGCGAATGGGTTCTTTTCTTTATCGAGATTCAGAAACTGTTTCTGGGATGCAATTTTATGGCGATAATGAATTTGTTGAGCGTAATAATATCGGTAAATCTAATATTACGTTGGGGATTGTTAAGAAAGTGAAATCCTATGGACGTACGAAAGCCATTAAAACCTTTTTTAAAAACCTAGCCTGCCAAATGGAAATCGAGGATAAAGTACAGTTTATCAGCGATTTTAAATGCCCTGGGATGGGTAATATTGGAACCTTGATCGAACAATCGCCTAACCTTGATAGCAGAATCACTCTTAGTCATGAGACGGATGATCTGGGGCTTAACAAAACTAAATTCGAATGGAAGATTAGCGACTTCGACAGAAAAACCATTAGAAAGACTGGGTTAGCCATGGCTAAAGAATTCGCTAATTCCGGATTGGGAAATATTCGTTTATCCGATTTTATTTTAGATGAGAATCTTGAAATTAAATTTGGACATCATGCTCATCATATGGGTACTACAAGAATGTCTGAAAATCCGAAATATGGTGTAGTTGATAAAAACTCTAAAGTTCATGAACTAGATAATCTCTATATAGCTGGAAGTAGTGTTTTTTCTACTGGAGGTGCTTGTAACCCTACCATGCCTATCATTCAGCTGTGCTTGAGATTAGCTAATCATCTAAAAGGGTAATATCCGTACTGACCAGATCCAAAAGTGTTTTTTCCAAAATACCTGCGGATACATCCCAATCAAAGTATTTGACATACTCTGCGCTATTACGACTCATCTGTAGCCAAGATTTAGAATCCATAGTAACAACTTTATATATATCCTCAGCCATCGCCTCAATATCGCCAACATCGACCAAATAGCCATTATGTTTGTGCTTAACATAGTCTTCAGGCCCACCACAACGAGTCGAAACTAGTGGACAACCGCATGCCGCAGCCTCTAAACCCGGCATACCAAAACCTTCAATAGTAGAAGGTAATAACCAACAATCGGTCATGCGATATAATTCAGGAATATCATTTTGATTTGGTCGAAAATGATACTCAAAATTATCCGGTGGATTTTCAACTGCTTCTAATGGATGCGCTCCAAAACAAACTACCCGTAACTGTGGAAGCTTTCGCTGGACCAATCGTATTGCATTAAAAGCTGCTTTAGCCCCTTTCCACTCAACAATACCGAAAAGCATACCAATGGTCGGTATAGACTGCTTCCCTCTAGGTTGAAAATTGAATTGCTCCCAATCCACGCCATTAGGAACCAATACAGCATCAGTATCAGCATATTGATCAGCCATTAGTCTTTTTAACCAGCTTGCAATAACTAGCTTTTGGAACGGATATCTATAGGTTTCTCTTACCTTATCGGGATCGCCCCCATGTATCTCATGATGCCTAATAAAATAAGCCTTAGCGCCCTTAGATTCAGGCCAGTTCTGGATCCAGTGTGCAGTTTCCCACCACGTGGCTATAGTGACATCCGCATCCGGTGCATCCGCTGCAGTAATTATTCGACGTTGTACTGGAAGCAATTTCGCTATGCTAAATTCAAGGTGGTGTTTCTGTTTATTAAGCGCCCTATATCGACCTAGCCAATAACGGATCAGTGTCCGAACCCTCCAGATTGGAGGCCTCAGAGCCGGCATGTCGACATAAACAATATTGACTCTATGCCCTCTACGCACCATCGCTTCTGCAATCAGACGGTTAGACTTAACGCCCCCCGACAAGCTAGGCCGAGGAAGAACCCAATTAATCGTTAATTTTTTATCCGTCATAACCGCAATCCTTAACCTTTTAGCCAATCTCTACTATCGACGTAACCTAGAGCAATCAATAACTCCCCTGCGACATTATCAAAGTCTTTTTTCTCATCCACAGTTAAATCATCTCGCCATCGTCCAAGACTTCGATTAGAAACTTTTTCTTTACTATTTTGATTGTTGACTAAGCGTCCAGCGTTCATGTTGTCATCTTTGCTGGCACTGGGGTCGACCATAGAGGGCTCGTAATCTTCATCAAGAAATTCACACAACTCTCTCAGTACAGTTTCAGGATCTGTAACTAAGTCTTCGTATTTGATTTCATGGTAGCGAGGATGACCCCTATAAACGAGACCGCTACTAGTATCGTCCAGCCATCTTTGGGCACATTCTGCGATAGGTCGATTGATAAGACTGGGCACAATTTTACCGTTCTCAATCTTTTCTTTTGGGTGGTTACGCAGAGAACAGGATACATCTCGACCATCTCTAATTATGTGGATAAAACGACCTTTGGGAAACCAAGTTAACAATTTCCCAATCACTCTAATATTATTAGGCGTTTTGTCTGCGGGTCTGGCCTTGCCTGCCCTATTAGTCTGTTCAATATAAAATTTCTCAGCAAAATGTACTAGATTATCTGTAACCTGTGCATTTGATTTAAGCGCTTGCTCATCAAGATTCCACATCTTTGAGATATTATTTGGCCAAAATGGCAAACCAAACATTGAAGTCTCTGGGCCACAAAATAGTTTCGAATGACGATTAAGAATTTCTCGCAACAAGGTTGTGCCGCTTCGACCGCAGCCACCTATCAAAACAATGGGCAGTTCGGAGCGAGCGGATCGATCGTACCAATTTCGTTTAACCAAGGCGCGCTCATACTGCCTTACTGGCCTGCGTTTAAAGTCTCTAATCTGGCGCCGCACATATCCCAATGATCGCTGATAAAAATCCGACAATTTACTCACACACATTTTTGGATCCTCCATCCTTGAGACACTATTGTTTTAAATCTTTATCAATCATAAGTGCTAACTGGAAAAACATCTGATTAAAGGTTGGCCCCAAATCATCGGAGTAACCCGCTATTAGCTCGGCCGCTGGCCTATCTATGATCGGATCAAGAATATCTAATGAGCCCGACATCGCCAATTCGAGCCGCTTTTGCTGCCACTCTGGGGCATATTTCTGTAGGGCAACCAGATCAAACCAACTGTTGGGTACATTGTTCCAGACTTTTGCTTCCTGAGGCTTACTCCCTAGGTCGGAGATCTGTACATTTTTGTTCTTTCTCACCCCAGGCAGTTGACCCGTATTAGCATCATGGATATGCCCCAGTTCACCATAGAGTATGGCAAAGGCCTTTGAGGCAATCTCTCCAGAATAGCGATCCACGGGTAAAAGTTTAGCCGCAAATTCGCTTATATAACGGTGTAAGAATAATGTTTCAAAAGGGAACAATTTACTGTTACCCATTATGTGCGCTAAATCATCTTGGCGACTGGTCGGCCAAAATTTCACCCATTCCTCAGCCGTTGATGGCCTTATCTTTTTAACCTCATCAAGACGAAGGGCTCGACGTTCTCGAACCTGTTGGCGCACTTCAGCACTCAAATACTTTTCTAGCCTGTAACGTCCCAAATTGCTACCAATTCCAGGAAGATGAATTGGCTGGGGAATATTTAAAATTTTGCGTAGTAAAACCCCAAGGCGCTCCTTGGGG
>Ga0209533_1005866_pt1 | contig 10368 bp, 6 predicted proteins | sample COG_04_FD_184748 | JGI IMG/M metagenome (GOLD analysis project Ga0209533, IMG submission 184748) | Pelagic Microbial community sample from North Sea - COGITO 998_met_04 (SPAdes) (version 2) | ecosystem: Environmental > Aquatic > Marine > Neritic zone/Coastal water | place: Helgoland, sampling... | reverse complement strand
AGAAGCTATATCCGAAGTATTCGATGCAATGTCCGAAGCATTCGACGAGATATCAGAATCGTTAGAAGCTATATCAGAAGTATTCGATGCAATGTCCGAAGCGTTCGACGAAATGTCAGAGTCGTTAGAAGCGATATCTGAAGTGTTCGATGCGATGTCCGAAGCGTTCGACGAAATGTCAGAGTCGTTAGAAGCGATATCTGAAGTGTTCGATGCGATATCTGAAGCGTTCGACGAAATGTCAGAGTCGTTAGAAGCGATATCTGAAGTGTTCGATGCAATGTCCGTGTCATTCGATGCAATGTCAGAAGTGTTCGATGCAATGTCCGTGTCATTCGATGCAATGTCAGAAGTGTTCGATGCAATATCCGAAGCGTTCGCAGTAATCACCGTTGATAACGACTCAACATTTTCCTGAAGTTCTGTAAGTGCCGCCGACACTGTTGACTCAGCACCTGAAGTATTTGTGATTGTGCCAACTAGCGTTTTGAGCTCCTCAAGTAGCTCAACATTAGTCGAAATATCCGTGCTATTATCACCAATCGCTGTTTGAACATCTTCTATCATCTGCGTCAGTGTTGGAATACCGGGGAAGTAAACGGGGTTTACTAATTCCACCATCTCAGCAAGAGTTGACTTCGCTCCATCCGTAACAGCTATATCAATTGTCAACGCACTTGGATCTAACACTTTAGTCCCGGGGTATTCAGAAGAAGTGGTAAGAGAGTAAACATCCCCAGTAGCCTGTTCTATTCTATAATATGTCTGAATGCTGCTGTCATCCACGACTTGAAGTATCACTTCAGTGCCAATGTATTTAATACTTTCAGTAATAGATCCATTTGGCAGAAGCGCAGAATTCAAAGCCGCAACCTCATCTTCAGAATCAATTACAACGAAGAGAGCTCCACTCTCATCAAGGCTGGAGAATGATCCATTTCCAGCCAAGTCTGTTGCGCGAATGGTAAGCGCAGACGCCATTGTAAAACTTTGGCCTCCCGCTAAGGCTCCAGACCCAACCACGTGACCGTCATCCACAGCAACAATAGAGAATGCTGATGATATGACACTGCCTTCAGAAAGCGTGAGCGTGTCATTATCAAAATTATTCGAAACTATATTATCTGCAGATGAAGGATAGTCAAATACAAGCTTCGCACCAGACCCTACAACTTCTGAGGTATCAATTTTCAAAGTGGATAAATCTTGCGATCCCACCGTTTGGTCGGTGAGTTTTAAACGAACACCAGTAATTGAACCTAAATCACCCTGAAGTGCTAACTCCTCAACATTGCTAAATGTTGCGACATACTCACCAGCAACATCAGAACCTGTCAAATCAACAACTAACGATACAAAATCATTTGCGTTAAATTCAAAATCTAGTGTCTGAAGCTCGGCTGCGGTATATGTCTTATTTGCAACCACACCCCCCCGTGTAAAACTCGCAATACCACTGTCGAATGTCACACTAATTGCGCCATTCGCAGTTCCATCAAAATTTAAGGTACTAACAGTATCAGAGACGATAAATGTGATTGGCGACGTTGTGTCAATATCCACTGTCTGTTGGGTAACCGCGCTCACATTACCCGCAGCATCGGCTTGTTGTACCGAAATAACCTCACTTCCCTGACCCATTGCTATGATGTCAGCGTCAGTTAATGTGTAGGACCAAGTTGTACCTACCACAATAGCTGCTTTAGTACTACCACCCAGCGAAAGTGAAACAAATGCGCCAGCTTCGTTCGTACCAGAAATAACCGAATTTTCTTCCCCAGAGTTGATAACATTATTTTCTGCGACAACATTTATCGTTGGTGCAAGAACAGACATATCTACTGTCAGCGTAAATGGGTCAGAATCGGAACCGATATTTCCGACGACATCAATAATTGAGGCCGTGAACACAAAATTAGTACCCGAACCAAGGCTTGAAGCTGTGACTAAAAAGTCAACATACCCATCCGCTAATTGCGCGGCACCGATTGACGTATTACCCTCAACTATAGATCCATTTTTTAGTGTGACCACATCACCTTTTTTCGCGTCAGCTGGGAGTGTCACTCGAATAAATGCACCCTCAGAGTCACTTAGATTCATGGTGCCGTCTGAAATACTTTGCGCGCCTGTTACAGTAGGCTTGGTCGGTACAGTTGTATCCAGGATAAAGCGAAGTTCGTTAGATACAACCTCAGTATCACCACGAACAAACTTTGCAGTAATTAGATTTGATCCCTCAGATACAGCCATAATATCAACGGCCTGAGAAGATTGTGCAGCATTGAGATTATATGTATCAACAAGACTTTCATTTAAATAGATTTTTAACACATCACCATTCTGAACGCTGGAAGTTCCACTATCGGAAGGCAGCAACACATTTATTGTAGGTGATGTGTCTTTACTTATACCATCAGAGGCGCCTGTGTCAGACCCAGCGTCGATTGAAAGCTCTGGCCCCACGCTAATGGTTTGATTAGAACTATTTGTGACTGGTATACTAACACCGGCTGCAGAGCTCAAACTAGTTGCAAGATCACCATCAAGTAAAGCGTCAATATTGGATTTAGCCTCAGAATTTTCGTCCACCCCAACACTAATTTGAGGAACAGACCCTGACTGAGTAACGTTTGACATTAGGCTCAGTAGAGCTGCTACATCCGCTTCAGTTTCGATATTAACATCTAAGCGGCCCTCTCCTTGCGTCTGGACTTTACCGCTAAGTTCTGAAAGCTGTGACACAGACAACTTCAAGCCAGAATTCACTATGACGTTTGCAACGTTTGTGAAGTCAGCAGCATTTGTTTGAATATCTAAAGTGCCATCGTCGATGATTAGATTCCCAGAACCTAAATCGATTGAGCTCCCCTCAGCCAAAACGAGTGTGTCTGCATTATCTTGGAGGTCAAACGTCAAATCACCACCTTCAAGATCAACTTTCACAAGACGAATGATGCTATCTGCACCATCAGTGGTGCTATCTATAATAATTCGCACATCACCACTACCAGTGATTGAATTGGTAGCACTCACCACTGCGACTTGGGAGGAAGTTAGTTCAAGTAGTGCGCCAGCTTGTACATCAAATGTCACACCTGACAAATCTGCACCCTGCTGGAAAGAAACCTTATCAGTCTCTGTATCGACTTGCCCCGATACAGTAAGCGCCACAGTGCCAAGATCTGCAGATGCAAGAAATGTTACGCCATTAGTAGTGTCGATTACCGCAGTCGTTGGAACAGATATTTTGCTCAAGTTTAAATCAGTATCACCCTCAATGTTGTTAATAACAACAGCACCTGTACCAATAACCGACAAACCCGATACAACTTCTGCGTCAGCAGTAAGTGTAATAGTGTCAATTTCGACTTTATCCACGTTCTCTGCAGCTACATTCACTGCAGAACCTGATGTTGGTGTAAAGATCATGTTTGCAAGCGACTTTGATAATGAAATATCACCATTATCACTATCGGCTATCCAGTGCTTAGAGCCAGATACACCTTCAGAAACATTGAAAGGATTTCTTACATTTACACTGCCACCGCCACCGCAGGCAGAAATGGGAAGCAAAAGTAGTGGTAACAAACTATTTTTATTCTTTTTTGCAATCTTCTTAGCCCAATAAGAAATCAATTTAGCTCGAGCTGCGGGCAATGAAGGTAAGTCTAATATCTCTATATCACTACCACATGAGGCTACATAGCTTTCGAGCTCAGCATCGTCAGCAGCTACAAGGATGGATTTAGCGTTTTTCCCCTGATATGAAGCATCATGGGCTTCTATGGGAAGTAATTCTTTATCCTGAAGTTGAACAATGTAAACTTTAGAATCTGATGTTTCCATAAGATCATCAATCGCTATAATGTTTTGATCCTCATTAGCAGCATCGCTGTTGAAATCTTTCATTTACAATATTCCCTTATTTAGATCTTGTAGATTTTTTTGGTAAATAATAATTAACTTTGGACTGATCAAAACACCACCACATTAGACTAATCCTCACTAAGACATTTTCAATCTCAAAGAAATACAATTTCTGCCAACAGTTGCGATAACGATTGGCATTAAACTGAATTAAAAACTTAGAATAGAAATTCATTTTATTATTCCATCAAAAAATATTATTAAAATATTATCTAAAAAATATCATAGGTTACAAACATTGTAAACTTAGATTAGTAAAGCTTATGATTTCTCTGGTTGCAGTATCTATCATGTCACTATTAGCTCAAAGCTCCATAATAAATTTCATTTTGAAACTAACTATGATTAATAAAATGAATAAAAATTTTAAATAAATATAACACATTGAATCACCAAAAGCATAGTCATCTCATACTAAGTTTAATTAAGATAAATATTGGTATAAATTTAACACAAGCAAAGTTGCATTTAAATGAAAATTAAAGTTAAAATAAATTTTTACTTTTTATCGCTATTGAATACCATGTAAATTATCACTAAAATGTAATTAAAAAATTTTGACATATAATAAACAATATTGAATATTAATATGAATTCAAAATATTATCTTAAGAAAATTTAGGAACTGAACCTTTGTCAGTAGTTAAAATTCCACAGAATATAGGTTTGATTTATAAATCATTACCCGCGGATGGTAAAGTTAAAGTTAGGGTGGGAAAAAACGGAAAACCATTTTATATATGGCCAAATATGTTTTCTCTGCCATCCAATGTCATGAAGGCAATATCTAAAAATAACATGCATTTTGTTTATCCTCCATATGCTAAAACCACTTTTAGCTACATTCCCTGGATTATAAATTTATGTGGTGATCCAGATGAATATGAAAAAGCAATGGATGCCCTTGATAAAAGTTTCAAAGATATTCCAATTTTTAATCATCCAAAAGGAATTATGAGATCACGGAGAGATCGTTCGGCATCTCTTTTGATGGATATAGAAAATCTCAATGTTCCCAAATGTGTTCGATTTTCACCAAACTATTTATCAGATTTTGAGCATAATTTTAAAAAAAATAGCTTTTCTTATCCAGTACTAGTTCGTCCCGTTAGATCACAAAGCAGTATTGGTGTCATAAAATTAGAAGATGACACTAATTGGAAAGATTTTGATGGGTTGCCATGGGCAAATAATCATTACTATATGACCCAGTTTGTAGATTTTAAAACAAAAACAAAAACAAAAGATTTAGTTTATGCAAAAGGGAGGGTTATGTTTATTGGTGAAAAAGTTTATTTCCGGCACCTTTTTCTACATGATCATTGGCAGATAAATATGCGAAAACAAATTGGAGACAGCAAGAAACAACGTGATGAAGAATATGATCATATTTCCAAAATAAATAAATCAGAGTCTTTTAAAAATATTATAAAAGAAGTCCGCGAAAGAATAGGTTTAGATGGATTTATTTTAGACTTCGGATGGGATTTTATTTCTCAGAGCGCGACCTTTTTCGAAGTTTCTGCCGCTGCACAGCTTGATAGTAGTGAACTACTATCACCATTTGAAGGCGAAAAATCTGAGCAAATTAACAAAGATTATAAAAAATCTGATATTGATCTCATAAACATTCTTAACTCACCTCAATCTTGGATAAATTCTTGAGCAGACACTGTGCAAGATTTATCCAAGGAAATACTAAATCTATGCTTTTTAAACCTCTATGAAAAAACCACATAATTTAGATCATCGACTTGAGATCAAATATTTTTATATACAGAAAGCATACAATTATTATCTATAATTCCATTACATTTATTACGATTGCTCGCCTATCGTAATCAAAATTATTTGGAGCAACGGCGTGCCAGCTTATGTCATTCTTGATAAAACCTACACATCTATTTGGTTTAAATAATGAGATATGCGCGATTTCATACTTATTAAAAAATTTTCTTGTTTTCCGTTCTGAAAGTAATCCACTATCATAATTTCTCCAAGCTCGACGGAATTTTCTTGGTTTGTAAAAAACAGTGCCAAGACCCTTTTGCATTTCTAACGATAATTCCTCTGATGGTAAGTACAGTACAAAACTTAACCGCTTTTGTTTAGAGTCAGTATGAGGCGGTATAAAATCATTTTTTCTAATTGAAGAATAGTGCACCACAGTTTCATAAAATTTTCGCTCAATACCTGTGCTTTTTGCTTCTTTACGGATTTGTTCAATATTTACCTTGGATTTGTCGTAAATATAAACTGGCTCAGTACAGCGATCCTTATCAAACAAATGTGTCTTAACAAACCATTCAAAAAATTCTTCGGATAAAAAATATTTTACTAATTTTTTAAATGGAGACCCTGGAAAATTAGAATAATTCTCACCATTCACTATATTTTTTTTCTTATTACCCTTTGGCTCATAAATTTCATTCGGCAGATGAGTTTCATTAACTCCATGAATTAATTCTTCATAATTTTCACTGGATAAAAACTTATCCATCTCAAAAATTATAAATGGTTCTTTAGTGTGGAAACTTGCTTGCTCAAGTGAATATGGTAAATTTACATTCATCAATTATCTTCCTATTTTAAGAACATACAATATCAGCATTGCCGTAAATCAAGATTGAATAAAATAAATAATCTATTATCTTATATAGTGAGCATCTTCTATTTATATGATAATTTATGAATTTAATAGTAAAACTTTAATAATATACAATGAAACAAATAATCATTTTGGGTTCAAAACCCTACGCAATTATTCCAGGTGGTGATAAAATATATTCAGCAAATGGTGCAACTTTTGGAAATAAGATAAAAAAAAGTGATTTTACTGACCATATAAATGTTGCACATGTATATACTTTAGAAAAGGGACTTAATTTAATAAAACCAAACCCAATTCACAAACAAAAGTTAAAAGCAATTATAAATAGTGGTTTTGATCGATTAGTGCTTTTCACGTCTGCTAATGATGCTAACTCTACTCTTCGCGTAAAGAATTATTTCACTCACCTCAATATAAAAGAAATTGAAGTTCTTACATTTTATGACCAACGAATTCTCGTTCGAAAGATTGGCAAATGTGGTTATCCAATTATTGGCAAATATTTTTTCCTTCAAATGCCAAAAAATATAATTAATGATGGGTTAAAAATAGTAAAAGCGCTTTTTAGTTGGAAATTTGGCAAAGGATACATTGATGTTTATTCTAGATATAGGCCTTCCACTGGCATCCTAGCTCTTCTTGTAGCAATTAATGAGAATGGCCCCTCAGCTAAATATGTCCTTTGTGGAATAGGTACTAAAAACCGAAATCAATTCTTAGTACAAAATCGAATCTTTTTTAATAATATCAAAATAAATGATGCTTCAACTGAGCATTCTGATGCAGATATATATTTACTCAGTAACTTACGTCATCATTTTGATTTATTAACTACTGAGAAAGAACTCTTTCATATTTTGCCAGAATATGAAACTGAATTTTAAAATCATTATTTATTATTTTTTAAAATATTCAGTCAATACGCGTTCTTCGTGCCACTTGCTAGCCATTGGTGTATTTGAACTACCAGAGAAGCATGGAACTCCCAGTGTATAGTGCAATAGAGACGCCTTATGGTTCTCTCCAAACTCGTCAGGCAACCAATTCCACTTTAACGGCAGTTCACCAATCAATTCGTCTTTGAGCCATTTAAAACGATGGAGTGTCGAACCTGAAGCTGATGCTACATAATTTAGTGTTAGAATTCTATTTTTTGGATGACTGCAATTCCAAAGCACCACACTGGACCAATTTTTTCTTGGGTAATTTTCATTTTTAAACCCAAGATATTTTTTAATTTGCTTAGTCTCATAATTGTGATGCACACAAAGAACGGCTTTACTTTTATCACGTAAATTCCATAATTTCACAATGTCTTCTAAAACTATTACATCTCCATCAATATATAATGCCCAACCAGTGTAATTCATTAATTTAGGAACCAGAAATCTACTGTAAATAAAAGAATTAGATCCATCAGTATGACTTTCAGTGTAATTTGAAAGGTTATTCAATGCTAAAGGAGTTAACGATAACAGACTAGAGGAATGCCTAATCAAACTGTTAACACAAACATGATATGCTATTGTTTCATTGACGTCATATCCAATAAATATTTTAATCATATTAAAAATATTCTAAGTACTTTATTGAGTTTCAAGTGTTATTATAATTAAATTCAGCAATTTGACAACAGCTTATTAAAAATTATGTCCTAACCAGAATACTCATAAATGCCTCTTATAAATAAAAAACGTGCATGTTTATATTACACATTTACCACATAAAATTACCTGAAAATCACCTTTTTTTCAAGACAATTAAAACTTGAGCTTTTAAAGAAATTCAACAAAGAAAAAAAATAGAATGATATAGCTTCAAATGAAATGATTTTTGCTATAACTTATTTTTAAATAAACAGAGGAATCAATATCATGATGAAACTAGCAACAGTTGCTACTCTAGCAATACTAACAGCAACAAGTGTTTATGCAGATAGGAACAACTTAATTTCGGGCTCCATTGGACTTGAGTACGGCTCCTTTATTGATAAAAATCTAACAGATGATGCCGACACAGTAACTCTTTCATCTAATTTTGAGATTAGTCTTTCACCAAAATTAAAATTGGGTACTGACCTTAGGAAAACAGATATTATAAACGAATCTAATGCTCCAAATGCTATGTTATCATCGTTTAATCTTGGCTACGCATTTTCTGAAAAAGCTATAGTCAGAGCGTTTCATACGGATGAAAATTTTTATGTGTTAGGTTTGGAAACATACGGCATATCAGCTTCATATACCGGTAAAAGATATTCAATATCAGGTTATGCAGCAGAAACTGATATAGGTGTTGGAAATATAACATACGATGTAAATGGTGTTTCTGCTAGTTATAACTTATCAGAGAATTTTACTGTTTCAACTGGCATAGATAGAATGAACCTAGGGTTTGGAACTGATTTGACACGTTCTTCTATTGGCGGAAGTTATACTTTTGGAAAAGGCAAATCAGTTTATATTATGGCAAACAAGAACGAGCTTAGCCTTGATTCCTCAGGCACAAATATTGAGCATTTGAAGATTGGTTTCACAATGGATTTTGGCAAGACCGGAATACAACCATTTAAATCCCCAGATTTCTTGGGCATGATGATGTCTGCTCAGGGATCTTTAAACTAATAAATAAATACAATTTGAATAGCCCTCTACGACAGTATTTGTTGTGAGGGGGCTTTTTATTACTGAGCTCATATGGTCAGTACTTTATGTCTAATCCAGTCCTATCCATTTACTGCCTTACGTGCCCTAAGGGATATCCCTCCCAATAACTTGATCCTATTATGGATATAGATGACCATCGACCTAACTGATCTATAGCTTCCGATGGCACCTCCGCAGCTCTCAAACGGTCACTAAACGTGTGTCTGAGACTGTGGGCTGTCATTGCCTCTTTGTCCACTTGGCTAAGGCATTACTTGCATGTGCCACATAACACCCACCTTCTGTAAGTGAAGCTTTGCAAAAGCATCATCAGCACTATAAAATTAATTTACTGCCAACCAATTTTACACACCATGTGTCACTTCCTTGAACTCTAAACCAAGCATATAGTAGTTAACAGTTTTAAAACCAATACTTGTATCGATGTTGTCAGACGAATTCCAACCCGTCTCAAAGTGCCACGATCACATAAAACTATGAAGCGCAGATTTGCAACCACTCAATGAGAACACTTATGCGATTTTGTTTATAAGGCTGTCTGTTTTGAAGATGTCTCTCATGATTGAAATTACTGTATATTTGACTGTAATAGGGGAATTTGCTCCGCTGAATGGCTATGGCTCAGTATAAGTTAAGTATGATATAAATTTGATATAAATATGTAAAAGCTATTTCTCATCTGCCTTGAAATGTATAGTTTACAGAAGAAGCACAAAGGACTTACAAATGATATCTGCGTCAGAGTTTAGATTAGAGACTGTCGATAGTCGCCTGATGGCGAGCTGTAAGCTAACGGGCCCAGGGTTGCCAAAGCGTCTGTGGTTTATGGCTGAATCTGATGATGAAAATGCACTTGATATTACTGAGCCAAATTGGGCGGCTGTTGCATTGTTGTACCCAGCTATGGTGCACAATCAAGATCTGTATATCGAAGCAGATATATCACCCCTTTTGCTACATAACCTAAATAATGACATTCAGATTTTACTGAAGGTAATAAATCCACATCTAAATCAGATTAAAGTTGTTGCTGGCTCCAGCCGACCGCAGGAATTTAATCAGAACGTAAAAAGACATGTCATCACTGGCTTCTCGGGGGGTGTTGATAGTACAGCCACTTATCTGAAGTATAACAATCCAAACTCTTTGTCTTCATTGAGG
>Ga0209533_1005865_pt1 | contig 10369 bp, 11 predicted proteins | sample COG_04_FD_184748 | JGI IMG/M metagenome (GOLD analysis project Ga0209533, IMG submission 184748) | Pelagic Microbial community sample from North Sea - COGITO 998_met_04 (SPAdes) (version 2) | ecosystem: Environmental > Aquatic > Marine > Neritic zone/Coastal water | place: Helgoland, sampling... | reverse complement strand
TATTGGGAACTACTTTCATTTTGTCAATCGAACATACGACTATATACCTAAAACATAAGACCCGATGGATTTTGCACCAATTGGCGCTTGCGACGACCGCGCGCCGGGGCCAACATTTCCATGTCGTCCTCCTCGTCGTCCTCGGTGGGAACCGCCACCGACTTTTGCTTTTTCTTGGCATACAAATTGGCCGCCACCACCACATTCACCACGTGCAACACGCACAACGCAATCGACGACAACAACCACCAACGGTTCACCAAATACCGCTGCTCGTGGCACACGCTGTTGCAACCCCAGTACCAACAATACGCGATCGAAGGAGCCGTAGTCAACTTGTCACCATCGGGGAGAACCGCTTTTTCCTGCAGGGACATGATCTGCTGCATGTTGTGCGTCTTGTCCAAGTTCAAAGTTTCCAAATTGGTCGTCGACTCCAAATTAAGCACGACGTCCGGGTCGTCACGCCAGCCGTAAGAAAAGGGGTCCGACCAATCCATGTACGTCTGAATCGTCCGGGGATTCACGTTGTGAAAGGTACCGCCCTCTTGCAAGTTGGGCTGGTTACGACGAGACGGACAGTCCTCCAACTTGGCCCCCACGTCCAAACACTGCTGCCGCTCAATGTCCACCAACCGCATCATCGCATCCGACGAGCTCGACAAGTCCGCCGGGCGGTTGCCCCAAAACCAAAACGTGCAATCGCCGCCCGACGGGGAACCGTACGCGATGTCACGGTCGTGCACGTACTCGAAACGGGTCGTGGGACACCCCGTCGCCTGAGACACGTCCGAACACGTTTTTTGGACGTCGTCGCCCACCAACCCCAAGTTCCACGCCCGCAACATGCCGAACGTTCCCTGCAAGCCGCCCGACACGCCGAAAAACACGACGCAGATCAACAGTGTCCTTTTGGTCGGTTGGGCTGGTAGCAACAGACCAATCAACAGCGTCGCCGCCGAAATGCAACACTCCACTATGGCGTACGTGTACGGCAAATCCGTCTCGTCGTAACCAGACTGGCCCGACAAGTACAGCTGGTTGTATTTTGTTAGATAAAAGGTGACGGCGTACGCGGCGGTCGCGCTAAGACCAATAAACGTACAGAGGTAAGAGACAACCGTATTCATTTTGTTACAAAACAACGCTGCTTATATATGGATTTTTTTCTCACAACTCGTCAGGCGCATACTCCGCCAAATTTTCCAACAACCGTGGGTCGTTCGGTTTGTACTCCAACGCTCGCAACACCGCCAAAGGGTGGTGTTGGGGGAAATAGTATAATTGTCAAGACAATTATACTCTCCACTTATGTACAGCTGTCCGCGCAAGTGCAAGTCCACCTTGCCCCTGCACCTTACCACCTTGCACCTTGCACAATTTTTCACCTTGCACCTTGCACCTTGCACCTTGCATTTTTTTAAACTTGGCACAAACTGGGAAATTTTCACCTTCCACTTACAGGTTTTCAACTTGCACCTTGCACCTTGCACGGACAGCTGTACATAAGGTGAGAGTACTATGGTATATAAGTGGAGTTTATATTGACAAGACTTCGATCTATTTTTTAATAGTATATAAGTGGAGTTTATATTGACAAGACAATTATGAAATCCGTTTTACTTTTAGGAACAACTCTCGCAACAACAATTGCAGCCGGACCTCAAGCTGGCCGCCAACTCGATACCGCTTGGACCCTTGACGGCGGAATCCAAGACGGTTCCACCGGAGGCTCTTCAGGGTGCGTCTTTCGCACCACCAATAACCTTTTCGATCATACATTCAGTGTTGTAGACAAATCGTCCGCCGATAGCGCGAATGTCTTTGATGAGGATGGTAGTGCGAATACAAATGTCATTGGTCAGGCCACTTATGCAAGCTGGGAGGATGACGCCATTGTTCTTGCAAGATTCGAAGTTCGCCTCGACTTGACAAACTATGCCGCTGCTACTAGTGGTACTACTGCCAATTACAAATTCTACGATTATCACACCGCAGGCACTGGAGCCACAGGTTGGGTCAATACAGCTCTCTCTGCCGCCGGACAAGAAACTATGACAAAAGTCTGTCTTTACAAAAATTCTCCTTCTGCCTGTACAACGGGCGATTACCTGATTGAGCTTGACGACCATAGTTCAGGAAGTGGCATTGATACTGCAGGTGCAGGTAATGAGGACTCCGAAGCAGCTACAACTACACAGAATAATTCTGCAGAAAAAACATTGAAACTTGGCTTGCGCAAGATTTTGGGCATTGCCACCACCTGCGGTGAAGGAGCTGATTTGGACGGAGGTCTCGACTCTGCTTCCGATAATATTTTCGTCTGGGCTGATTTGACTGCAACTTCAGATACGACATTCAAACTCGAATATCATGTCAACCAAGGTAACGATGACCAATCCGCCAACCCATCTGGAGACCTTACGGGCAGCCAAACATACGTCACATACAGCGTCAATGTCGCGACTTCAAAGCCAGAAACGCACGATTTGCTCTTCATTGAATCGCCCCATGCTGAAACTTCCTCGTTGTTTGCTTCACATCCAGATGCGGATAATAATGGCAAAACGGAGTACAGAGTGGATTACCACACAGGATTTGCAGCTGCTGGTGGAATTACAATTTCTGGAGTAGATTCGTCACAGTCTTGTGGCGTTACTCTTACTGTAAATTCACAGCGTGCCAACCACTGGCATTGTTTTCGCGATGCAGATGCCAAGAAATCACCTAACTCAGATTCTACACTCTTCTCGGATGATGAAGGCATTCATGTTGACAGTGGTCAGCTTGCGACCCTTACCACGGCGACCATGTCAAACAATGGAAATGACGCATGCACAGCAAATTTAGTGGTAGATTGTACCAGTGGTACTGCTACAGTCACAGGAGCAGATGATCGAATCTGCTCTGTACCAGGAGCTGGTGGTCCTGGTACAGATCCGTCGGATACTCTTGCAGACTGGACCGATTGTACGACTTCAGCGTGGTTTGTAAATGAACCCAGTTACTACGTCGATCAGACTATGATTGCAGGCGAGTACTCTTCTGCAATTATTCAGGCCGTTCGTCTTGCCGACACCCGCCGTTATCCACACAGTGCGGAAAGCGCAACCTACCAAGACGTCAAAACAAATTTTCCATCCGAGACAACTACATTTATGTGTGGTGACAACACATGTGCATCTCAAGACCCTTTTGTTGTTCTTGATGCAAACACAGTGGTAATCGACCTAGAATTTGCAAATGGTATCGGTCCATTTAATACTGAGAAAGACGAATCCGCACGTACCGGCGAATGTACCCTATGTTCCGACAGCGACACATCTACTTACACAACCTGTACCGGCGTTACCTCAGGGCACGATTGCGATGCAAACGGTCCCGATTACGATTCTGGTGATGTTAACTTAGTCAATCCACCATCAGGCTTCCCCGAAGCCTACCTATTCGGTATTGTTTCATTTAATATGAATAGTTACGATGCTTCTGGTGCGGCAAATGGTGGCACCAACCCTCAGCAGGAGATGATTGAAGCTGAAGATGGAACCCAGCCCGATGCGCCAGCACGTCGTCTGTCATCAATGCCACAGATGGTGCCTAGCCATACTACATTCCTAGTCAATGCAGTGCAAAACGTTATTCAAAAATAAATCCCAAAACGTTATTCAAAAATAAATAAATCCTAAATTAAAACGAATAAATTACCTATAATTATATTTTAAATGTTATTAAATTCGATGCGTATCTTGTTTATTTTCTGTATGTTGCTGGGTTATATGAGAGCTTTGTACCTTCCGATGTATGAGACTGTGACCATGTACGTGTCTTCGTACGCCAACAATTCTGAGGCATTCTTGGAATTGTTTGAGCCAATGAAGGATGAATTCGACTCGTTCAATTTCAAAACAGTATGGGTCGAGCCAAAGGATTTGGAAGTTTATGGTACCGTGCGCGTTCCGTCTGCTACCGTTACTTATGGTAATCGAAAGTATTCGTTTTCTTATCCATTTGCACGTAAGTATGTCCGTCGATGGCTTTGCGATGCAAAGTATGGGCGATTTTCTCTGTATGAAAATGTGACATTGACGGATTCTTTTTTGAGTGAGGCGCATAACATGTGGGTTCATATATTGTCTGCGGAAAAACCTGATAATAGTTACTTGAGTCATAAATTACCGGAGGTTGCATTTGCATGGTCTCGTGTGAATAATACGAACAATAAGAATACCGTACTTATCCGCGATATTTTTGGAAATATTCATCAACGAACAAATTTTAGTAGTTATAATCTCCTGCATGTGCTTCTCCCTCCTATCGTTCCTCAGTGGATATTGGATACAGATGAGGGTATCTCGATGTACAATGTATTGGCGGAACGAGAAGTAACAATAGTGACGGACGATACTTTGCACCAGGGTTGGCATTCTTTGGCTAGGCATTATCCGAATACAGCCTTTGTGCAGACGCGTACAAACGAGACGAATGTGACTCATGTGCCATCGGTATGGTTTCAACGTCGTTCAGTCGTATATATGTTCCCATCGTTAAATGCGAGTGTGCAGGATTGGCTGTCTGGCATTCGCGTGAACAAAACGCAACCGTATCGCCGCCCTTCGAGGGCCCCGGTAGTTGCTCATCCAACAATCGTGGACGTCACTGGTGATACATTTTGGTCATGGAGTGGTCTGTCTACGGAACGAATCCTTTATCTGTATGGAATGGTCGATAATTGTTACTTGAATTATCAGTCTGAGTATGTTTCCGGTTTAGGAATATTGCTTGGCCGTATGAATATAAGTGCAAATGACCACGAGCAATTGCCTATAGAGGCAGAGAGTGGCTCGGTCCTGGTCTTTAAGAATAATAGCTTTATAAAAATGACCCCTTGTAGTAGTTTTGATTTGCCCCGTGACCACTTGGAGCTTTAAAATATTTCTGGTCGTAGAAAGGCTTAATAAATAAAAGTATATAAACGTGTTCTTTTAATTCATTTGTATGTTTGTATTGTTATACTTGTTGGCGCATACTGTTGTCGGGCAGTGTGTGTGGCACCCGCCAGCGACCATGTTTCCGGAACTCTTGGTGCGCGTGTCCAAAAGCAATTGGAAACCCCGCCGCTTGGATGCGATCTACAAAGTGGATACGAAAGACGACGACACTCAAAATGTGATTACTGGCGCCACTTCCGAAACGGGCGGTGGTGGTCCAGCGAACGCGATACGCTCGTCCAATAATTACACGGGAGGTTTGGACGACAGTGGCAACATAGCGTATGACATTGTGTTTGACAAGGCGTTCGCCACTCCCGACATGTTGTACGACATTGTGCAAGTGGAGCCGGCGGAACTGTTTCAGCCGGTCGATTTGACGGTGTCCGACGATAAAGTCGTCATTCTTCGCATTAACCACGAGTCTTCGGAAGCGTTGCAGTTTGAGGACACCATCATAGTGTGGGTGGGCGTGCGCTCGCCCTGCTTGTTGGACCATGAAATCACGCGCGTGTCGTACGATTTTGACGTCTCCGCTACCTACGATTTGTACCATGGTTACAACAATACGTTGGTACAGGGCGCGGAACGTTGGACGGAGAGAGGCTGGATTAGCGACGCTTCCATTGTGATGCACCCTTCGTTGCACTACTTTCAGAATTTGTCTCGGCACTATGTTGCATCGCCCTGCGCAAATGCGTGGATCGACAGTTCTCTCCATGTCGTCAACACATCTCAATTCACGTACTGGGATCTGGACACAAAGCAATATTTCGTGTCCAACGAATTTATCGGCGGTCCGTCGGCGATTCCTCGATGCCACCGCCGAAGGCAGGGGAACGTGTGTTCGGTGATTGCCAAGGTGCGTTTAACGTTTGGCGATTGTCGAGTGCCCGTGAAATTTTCAGTGTCGCAGGCCGTGTCGCAAATGGCGCGGTTGACTCGCGTCCACAAGATGCCCCCCGACAAACCCTCCAACTTCAACGCAAGTCGTCGAGCACCAGTGCCGGACAACGACGACATGCGGTACGACATGTGCGAATCGCGTGCTTGTGAGGACGACACGACCTGCACACCTTTGAAGATAGAAAACACTGGACTCATGCGCGATGGAAACATCACGATTGAACAGCACGATGTGCTGGACGCTGGATACATCGAGACGGTGTGTCGTTTTGAGGTCATCGGGTTTTTGGACGACATTTGGTCGCCTCACATTTATTTTCGGCAGTGGGTCGGATACAATTACACTGTATGATCGACGAGGATGCCCGTTTCGTCCGGATTTGCCATCATGTACGTCCGGTTGACGGTGTTGTGCAGCAGCACTGATTGGTCTGTACCGTTGAAGAGTGCGTACGAGCAGACCAGACGCTGGAACGGTGAATTTGTGCAGTCGGTCGTGCCACAATTGATGGAATCGGCCCCGTCCCAAAACGCGTCGTACTCAAACCGCTGCCCGTGTCCGACGCTTTGTAGACCGCCAACATCAAACACGTTGTACTCTTTCAAGACGGGAGCGTCGACATCCGAGCCGGCAAGCATTTGCACAGTACAATTGGTAATTTCGACGTGGACGCCGGTGGAATTGGCCGGCTCGGTGGCTTCGAAAAACATGGTGGAGTCGCCGGCCATGGGTCTTTCGTCGTCGGAACCCGATTGTGTTTGAATGTGGTAGACGTTGTAAATGGTGTCGTGTTCGTAAAAGGAGATGACGTTGAAATCGACGAACAAGTCTCGGCTCGTGGGTACCACGTCAACCTCAATGTCCAGGATCGTGTGCCCCATGCATTTGTTGCGCCACCATCGGACGAGGGCAGTCGCGCGAAATGGGTGATGAAGTTGTTCAATTTGAATGCAGTGGTTCCATCGTGCGTCGTGCCATTCGATCAAAGTGTAATTTTGCCACGTTTCACCGTACGTACAGGTGTCAAGTTCGTCCACAACGCAAGCGCATTCCGAGTCGCCGTGACAAACAAGGGACAGGCCTTGTAAACTGATAGTAGCCTCTATTTGTGGGGCTTCGCACCGTTGGTTGCAAGCGCAGGTGGAACAACATAAATGTGCATGTGTTGTGCCAAACAGAAATAGAAATATTATCCACATTCATCAAAGCACGATACTATAAATAGGTTGTTTTGTAATTGTAAAAAATGTTGTGTCGATTTGTATTTGGGTTTTGGTGGTCGGCATTTGTGGCAGGCGTGTGGTGCCACCTCCGCCAACCAATGCACGTCTGGACTGTCGACCGCCACGACACTCAAAGAATTCACGTCACTCAAACATTTCAACCCATACAATTTATAAATGCATCGGTATTGTGGATCGACAATTTGAAAGATTCGGTACATTTGGAATTAAAAAACACCATGCCGGAACAAGCGGTTGAAATTGTGGAGGCCAAGATGTACGTCTACGAAAACAGCGATCGCGACACGACAATGGAAGTGTACGATCTGCAATTGGGTGTGAGCACTATTGACGATGCCCATTTGAATTTAGTCCAAGACGATGTACATTTGTCTCCCTTCCGAAGAATAGAGATTTTGCCCAAACTGACATTTAATGTGACCTCCGACAAAGACCCCGACTTGTACAGGGCGGGGTACTTTAAAAATGGTAAATGGTACGAAGGAGGCGATACTGCACAAATGGGATTTGGTACACTTTTTGCATGGTGCATGGGAGTTGTTTTTTTAGTAGTGATGCGTCGACCACAAAATGATTCGACAGTTGTTGTCAAACGCAAAAAACGTATATTTAAAGAACTTCTATTATATTAAAATATCTACCAATGAATGGGAAAATGTATTGCTCTAAGTTGTCTCGTTTTCATAATTACACTTGTGTTATTGCTGGGGTTAATGTATAATTGCGACTCTGTCGACAGTTTCGTGTTCAGTTGTGACGAATGCAAGTCGCACTGCTCGTCGGAGAACGCGCTGTGGTTTTTGCTCATCATTTCATTGCCCATTATACTTATTTTGCAGTACATCATCGATCGCGAACAATCGTCGCGCCAACCGAGAATTATCTACATTTCATAGGGACCACCGTGTTTGTTTTTTGTACCATTTCCAGGACATGTAACCTCCTGCGAAATTCCCACAACACAAAAAAATAATCACCAGGAAAGAATAGTACAGCATGGACTCGACGTATTCCATGAGGGTCGCGACTGCCGAATGTTTTTTTTGTAACTCACGATGGTCACCATGTAGATCTCGTACCCTCTCATGGATGGAATGTACTTTCCGGACGTTATTTTCGTCCATGGTCGCGTCGATGTCCAATTTTCTTTCAATTGCTCGGATGCGGCGTTCCAATTCATGAACGGTCTTGCGTTTTACCGGGCGTTCAAATTCGGGCTGGTTGTTGGTAATTTGTTGAACAACTTGTTCCATACCTATGGTCGTGGATGCCAGTACTCGAAGGGTTCCATGTGAAACGTGTTCTCCCGTGAAGATGTGTCCGAAGCTGACGGTTCCGGGCGGGGAGAAATGAATCGATATTTGGCTCGGTGTGAATTGTACCATAAACCATATGGAAAATTCGAGTCTCGTCGTGGTCGGCATTCCGTAAAACTGTTCGTTCACACCCAGTTGATTGGGTCCCACCGAAACTTCCACGTTCGGCTCGCCTTCAAATGTAAAGTTCATCCAGGCGTTTGAATCCATGTCACTGCCCGCGTAACGCTCGAACTCGATGTACGCGACTTCGCCTTCCAGGTCAAACGTACATTCCGTAACGACGTTTTTGGACTTCACCGATGTCATGTGATAATGCCCCTCTTTATGGGGAACATTGCACTCGAGACTGGAGGCGAATCCAAACAATAAAAAGAAAAACATTTTCTAGAGTACCATATGTATTAAATATAAAGTTTTATAAAAAAACATTTTTGAATCCAGTTATTCACAGTTTTGTTGATAAGTGCGCTTATTACTAACAGTTTTCATTCACGGGTGCCGAGTGGGCGGTTTTATCCAACATGATTTGGCTATATGCGTAGTTCAGCTCGAAATGTACTGAATGTGCTCAATCGTAACTCCCAATAGACCACAGAGAAAGTGAATTGTGTATGCAATTAAAATTCTAAAGTCGAATTTCATGATGAACAGTTGCACAGGCAAACTTGTTCCAAAAAATGTCAAACCAAATATGAGAAAAATCGAATGAAATCGAACTTTCAATAACGCCAACGCCAACGCTACCAAACTATTGGCAAAGATAAACCCCAGTGTGACAAAGATGTACAGAAAGTTTTCAAAATGAAAAAATGTCAGAATTCCACCCAACACCCCCAATATTGAAGATAAAAAATAACCATAATGTAAAGCAATCTCCATTTCCTTTTTAAACGTATACTTGGTATGGCACAATTCACACGTAGTGCGTTGGCTTATGTCTGCCCACTTTTGAATGCATTCCATATGTACATGTTGCAGAGTTCCGGCGCATTTACAAACAGATACCAGATTGTTCGGTTCGTAACATATTCTACACGTCGTCGGTGTATAGAATAATGTTTAAATAGAACGGTTTTGCCACCCACCACCCGATGAATGCAAGAACACACACAACCCAAATACAGGTGTCATACTCGTCGCACTCGACAACAAACGCTAACGTTGAATTTTCTTTGCGTACATTTACTTTTGTGACCCCTACGATTGAATTCACGCAGGATTGATGTACTACTGCTTTGCATTCACATGGAAATTTCAATTAAATTTCAATTAAATTTCATTTAAATATCTTTTAAATTAGAAACAAAAATTAAAATTCAAATTATATTACACAGATGCAAACCAGTCCGTTATCCATGTCAAACGACACAGAACATTCGTGTGAATCAAATACATATTGTAAAAAGCGCAAAGCTGGTACAGAAGTAATGGTGCCAACAATCAAAAAAATTAAAAACAGTAAAAAAAACGACGTCGAACTAAGAAGAATTACGGTGGAAGAATTTATATTTGAAGTCGCTGCGGTACTCTCCGAGACCGGAAAGCCACTCAAAAGCACAGTGGAGTTGACCGCTATCTATCACAAGTACGACCATGCTCCGTGGGCACCGGCGCGCGAATGGTCCGCCAGTGATAATCGTCTTTTGGCTTCCATGTTAACGGAACTTGGCTTTGAGGGGATTGAAGTCGTTGAACTCAACCAAATGCTCCCAGAGGGCGCTACGATGCGTAATGGGTCTGACGTAGAGGACGCAAACGTGCTTACAACACGTCAGTTCGGTCAACAACTTGGTATTGATATGGATTTACTCTACGAACAGTTGGAAGCGAAACCAATGGACAAGCTCAAGTGGTCTCGTCGTGCCAATAAATTTGACAAGGACGGCAACGAAACCAACGGTAAACAGAACA
>Ga0209533_1005863_pt1 | contig 10372 bp, 7 predicted proteins | sample COG_04_FD_184748 | JGI IMG/M metagenome (GOLD analysis project Ga0209533, IMG submission 184748) | Pelagic Microbial community sample from North Sea - COGITO 998_met_04 (SPAdes) (version 2) | ecosystem: Environmental > Aquatic > Marine > Neritic zone/Coastal water | place: Helgoland, sampling... | reverse complement strand
GTATTTAGGCTGTATTCCTTATTAGGTTGTAACCAAGAGAAAGTCAAAGCTCTTGAAGTAGATATTTTATCAAAGACCGGTTTATTCCAACCAAAAAACTCATAATCATCTCCTTCTGGTATTACAGTAACGGTATCAGAATAATACCCTAGATGACCTTTTAGAGCGATTTTTTCACCGGACAAAACATTACCATTAATAACTCTTACATTCTCTTCATTTAATCCTGAATCATATATAAAAGTAGAAACCTCAGCTCCAATTTTAGCGGTATAGTATTTAGGATTTTTTAATGAAGAACCGGATAACGAAATAACACGTTTAGCATTAAATTTACCAGTTAAAAATAACGCCCCAATAATCACTAAATCTTGTGGAGTTATAGTCCAAACAACTTCACCTTTATTAATAGGATCCACCTTATTAATTAGTGTTCCAACATTTCCTGCGGGATGAACTCCAGACATTTTATGTACTGTAATATCATTTAATCCTTCAAAAACGCTTTTTGAATTTTCACCAACACTAACATTAACCTTACCATCCGTTAATTTGCTAAAAGCGGTAACTGCAGCTTGTAATTCCTTTTCTTTACCCAAAAGGGTAAAATCATAATCAGCCGATAATGGTGCAGTTGTTAATGCTGAAATAAAAATAGCTTTTGGCTTTACATCTGGATTAGCGATTACATCGTAAGGTCTTTGTTTTATGAAAGCCCAACAACCTGTTGCTAATAAATGATTTTTAATTTCATCTGAATTCATGGAGCTTACATTGAAAACACCATTATCTCTGTAGGTATCAAGTTGGTCTGCTTCAATAATTAGTTCTGTAATTACACGTTTGGCTCCTCTTTCAATTCTTACGAGTGTACCACTAACTGGAGAAACAAACTTTATTGCTTCATTAGTTTTAGAGTAAAATATAACATCTCCAGCTTCCAGCTTGGCCCCTTCTTTTACATTCAGTTTTGGTGTAATAAGATGAAATTCTGAAGGTCTAATAACATACGTTTTAGATCGAGGTGCATTTGAAAGAGTTTTGCTCGCCTCACCTTTTAAGCGGATGTTAAGACCTTTTTTAATCTTAATGTCTTTAGACATAGAATACTTGTTTAAATACTATTTAAAAATCCCTTTTTTTGGGTACGCAAATTTAAAAAAAATATGTTGCTACACATACTATTTATTGCAATTTTCTTATTAAAATAAAAAGCATATTAAAACCGCTTATTTTAGGTATAATAATTGACTATATTTAACATCTTAAACTCATGAAAATGTTAAAAAAAATTATCATTACACTTTTAATTACCTGTTTTTCAAGCCCTTTAATTGCTCAATATGCCGAACACATAGAACCTGACTTTATCAAAACTATACAGTTTGCAGGAGACACCAAACAAAGTCAATTACCAATTATAAGGTTAGGGGAAGCACTTTTCCTTTCATTTGATGATTTAAATGGAAATGAAGCAGATTATTATTATCAAATTACGCATCATGATTTTGATTGGGCATTAAGTGATTTAACAAAAGGAGAGTATATGAATGGTTTTGATGACGTTCGAATTTATAATTACGAAAACTCATACAATACCTTACAAAGTTATTCGCATTACACTTTAAAAATCCCTAATAGAGATACTAGAAAACTAACAAAAAGTGGAAATTATATGATTTCTATTTTTAATGATAATGGAGAAATTGTTTTTTCTAGAAGATTTATGATAGTTGAAAATATAGTTTCAGTACCTACTTCTATCAAAAGATCGAGAGATTTAAAAAATATTGAAACCAAACAAGTAGTTCAATTTGTGATTGATTCTCCAAATTTACAAATAACCAATCCAGACGAAACAATTAAAACTTTAATATTACAAAACAGCAACCTGAACAACCCAATCAGTAATTTAAAACCTCAATACACTATTGGCTCTCAATTAATTTACAGGTATGATAAACCAGCAGCATTTGATGCAGGAAACGAGTTTTTATTTTTTGACAATAAAGATATTAGAGCAGGTACCTCTAGCATAAGGCGGATTGACTTAATTGACATTTACAATAACTTTTTATATACAAACATAGCTAGATTTAATAGGCCATACACCTATAATCCTGATATTAATGGTAATTACCAAATAAGGGCATTAGACGCCATGACTAATATGGCAATTGAAGCAGATTATGCTCGTGTACATTTTGCATTACAATATTTTGAGGATATAGCAGATAAAGAAATTCATGTATATGGTAATTTCAATAATTGGACTATAGATGAATCAACCTATATGGAATACGATGGCTTTTCAGACACTTTTATAAATAGTCAATTATTTAAACAAGGGTTTTATAATTATAAGTTCGTATTAGTAAACAGAGACGGAACAATTGACGAAGGAGCTATATCAGGGAATTTTTGGCAAACTGAAAATGAATATACTGTTTTAGTTTACTTTAGGGATCTAGGAGCTCGTTATGATCGAATTATTGGTATGGGCAAGGCAAACTCCATCACCATAAATAATCAATAAATTAAAAAATAGCAGGAGTATCGTAACTTAGATTTTTTGTTTTGTACTCCTTTAGTTTTTTACTATAATAACTACATTCCTCAATTGGATTTACATAAACATGTAAACTCATTGCTCTTTTATTTTTCGAATTATGCAAACTATGCAAACCAATATTATCATTAATGAAATAAGTCCCTTTTTCTACCATCAATGTACTAATTGTTAAAACCGGTATTTCATCGTCATTATTTTTATATTGATTTTCAGTAATAGCGCCTTCAATTAAAAAAACCCAACAATCCTGATCGTTATGACAATGTATTGGAGTTTCTTGTCCAGCTTGCCAACACAATAAAAGAAGCTCGTAATCTTCGGTTCTTGCAATACAATTTCTGGTATAATGATTTTCATCCCAAGTACCAATCTTTTCAAATTCACTAAGGGGTATCGCTAAATTATTTATTAGATTTTCAATTTCTTCTTTTTTAGAGCTTGATATTTCTTTAACTAATTCTGAAATTGTATTTATTGACATATGATTAATTTGAACTGTTGAATAATTAAATTATTAGACTAAATAAACAATTTGGAGGAATATAATGTTTACAAACCATTATCTTTGCAAACTTCTTAATTAATTTATTTAAAAAAAACTGTGAAAAAAGAATTAGAATTATTCCAAAAATTAACAACACAATTACTAAATAAAGAAATAGATGAGCCCGTAATAAAGCCCTTACAAGCAGATTCATTATGGGATAAAATAAATATTTCATTAGAAGAAGAAGCAATTTCGGAAGAAGAATTCGAAAAAGTTTTGAGTAAAATTATATTTAATACTCCTAGAACAGCAACTAATAAATTTTTTAATCAGCTTTTTGGAGGAAGAAATCCAAAAGCTACACTTGGAGACTTATTAGCTGTTGTCTTAAATAATAGCATGTACACCTATAAGGTAGCTGGACCACAAGTAGGTATTGAAATTGAAATCATCAATCGCGTTTGTGAAATTATAAAATACCCAAAACAAAGTGGAGGAACTATTACTTCTGGAGGTTCCGTTAGCAATATGATTGCAATGCTTATGGCAAGAGACAAAGTTAGTCCAGAAGTGAGATACCAAAGTTATCAAGAACCAATATATGCTTATACTTCTGAAGCATGTCATTATTCAATTAAAAAAAATGCGGCAATTATTGGAATCGGAACGGAGCAATTAAGGAAAATTAAAACAAATGAAAAAGGTGAAATTATTCCTGAAGAATTAGAGAAAGCCATTCAAGAAGATATCAAAAACAACAGAAAGCCATTTTTCATAAATGCAACTGCAGGCACTACTGTATATGGAGCCTTTGATCCAATTGAAGAAATTGCAACCATTGCTAAAAAGTATAATGTATGGTTACATGTCGATGGTGCTTATTGTGGTAGCGTAATTTTCAGTAAAAAATACAAGCATTTAGTAAAGGGATTAGAATTCGCAGATTCATTTGTCTTTAATGCTCACAAAATGATAGGTACACCTTTAACTTGTTCTATTTTAGTGACTAATGATAAAAAGTATTTATACGATTCACTTTCCGTAGAAGCTGATTATTTATATCAAACCGATGGTGACGATTTTAATCTAGGAAAAACATCATTGCAATGTGGAAGAAGAAATAATGCTTTAAAATTTTGGACACTTTGGAAATCTATAGGAACTAAAGGATTAGAAACTATTGTCGACAATCAATTTATGCTTGCTGATGTTGCTATAAATTATGTAAAAGATCATTCAGATTATACATTCTATAGTTACGATGATTCAATTTCCGTATGTTTTAATTATAAAAATATTCCTGCAGATAAACTTTGTACCTTATTATATGAATATGCTGAATTGGTTATAGGTTTTGGGATAATAAAAGGGGTTACGTTTGTAAGGTTAGTTACGATTAACCCATCTAATACTAAAAATGATATTTTAGATTTATTTAAAACTATTGAAGATTTTGTAGAAAACAATAAAAATTTATTTTAAAAAATAATTTATACAATGAGTTTTTTAAAAAATATTAGTAGTGCACTAGCTTCCTTAGGGAAACAAAAGACAAAAAATTATTTAGAAAAAAATACTGTCGATGAGAATAGTTCAGAAGAATTAGAAGGAGATAAAATTGCTGCTTCAAAAGACGGTCAATTAAATGTTGGAATACAGGAATTATCTGGTTATTTGTTTTTAGAAACTTTTATACTAAGCAATGTAATTATTAAGACATTTAATGGCGCAAAGCTCACTTTAATAGGTGATAAAGATGAATTTATATTAGTATCTGATACTCAAGAAATAAAATCTGATTTAGCAGGTAATTCTTTTAAGTATGTAACTCAAATTAGTTTTGATATTACAGAAGAAGGTGTTGAACGTATAAAAAATGGAGATTATTCAAAAATAAAACTCGATTTTAAACGAAAATCTTTGCTTTTCAACAAAACGATTTAAACACCTTAATCCACCAATCTTAATAAGAATACTAAAATTGTATATTTAATAAATGGCTTTAAAAACCTTTATTAGATCAATAATTCAGTTTCTATACTCCTACTTAGACGATAGTTCTATTTTGGAATGCAAGCTTTAAAGCCAACATTCAAAAAGTATATCAATCGTTTTTTATCACTTGCTCCAATCCAATTTCCTCTTGCTATTTCGTATTTATTTACTAAAAACATTTCGACTAGGAAACTCATCGCTATTTTAACTAAGATAATACAAAATCTTAATTTTTATTAGACGTAAAGTTAATCCTGTAGATTAATAATTGTCATCATTAATTAAAGCGGAAAATAGAAAAAAGATTCCTTTTGCTCTATTCCGTTTCATTTTTGAAATTAGTACCTTTGTGAAACTAAATTTATAAAAAAACATATCATGGGAAAAGGATTTTTTGAAGTACCCATTGCGGTAAACGAACCAGTAAAAGCATATGCACCAGGAAGTCCTGAGCGCACTGAACTATTAGCAGAATACAAAAGAATGTACAATGCTACTGTTGATATTCCTATGTATATTGGTGATAAACAAGTTTTTACTAATGACAAAAGAAATCTGTCACCACCGCATGAGCATTCACACGTAATAGGAACCTCCAATTATGGAGGAGAACAAGAAGTACGCGACGCTATTGATGCGGCCATGGCTGCTCGTAAAAAATGGGCAAACATGAGCTGGGAACATAGAGCTTCTATATTTTTAAAGGCTGCTGATTTACTGGCAGGGCCATTCCGAGCAAAACTGAATGCAGCTACAATGATTGCACAAAGTAAAAATGTAATGCAAGCTGAAATTGATGCTGCTTGTGAGCTAATTGATTTCTTTAGATTCAACGTGAAGTACATGAGTCAGCTGTACAAGGAACAACCAGAATCATTACCAGGAATGTGGAATCGTTTAGAACACAGACCACTGGAAGGTTTTATATTTGCGCTTACCCCTTTTAATTTCACCTCTATCTGTGCTAACCTTTGTGCAGCACCTGCTATGCTAGGTAATGTGGTGGTTTGGAAACCGGCAGAAACACAAATCTATTCTGCACAAGTAATCATGGAATTATTTCAAGCAGCAGGATTACCTGACGGAGTAATTAACATGGTAACAGTAAGTGGTAGAGAGATTTCGAAAGTTGTTTTTCAAGATAAAAATTTTGCAGGATTACATTTTACAGGAAGTACTGATGTCTTTCGAAAGCTTTGGAAAGAAATAGGGAATAATATTGAAAAGTATAAGTCCTACCCAAGAATAGTTGGTGAAACAGGAGGGAAAGATTTTATAATCGCTCACAAATCAGCAGTAGCTGCTGAAGTAGCAACAGCTATTACGAGAGGTGGATTTGAATTCCAAGGACAAAAATGTTCAGCAGCCTCACGAGCATACGTACCCTTAAATTTATGGGCAACTGTAAAAAAACAAATTGTTGCTGATACTAAAGATTTCAAAATGGGTTCTCCTGAGGACACTTCAAACTATATCAATGCCGTAATTTCTGAGAAGGCATTTGATCGCATCTCTACGTATATTGATGATGCTAAAAAAGCGGATGATGCTGAGATTATTGCTGGAGGAAATTATGACAAATCAATAGGCTATTTTATTGAACCTACTATTATTGTAACGACAAATCCTAAGTTTAAAACTATGGTCGAGGAAGTATTCGGTCCAGTAATGACTATTTTCGTTTATGATACTGAGAAGTGGGAAGAAACGCTAGAGCTGGTAGATAGCACTTCAGAATATGCACTTACAGGGGCTATTTTATCAGTAGATAGATATGCCGCAGAATACGCTACTAAAGCCCTAGAAAATGCAGCAGGTAACTTCTATATAAATGACAAACCAACTGGTGCTGTTGTTGGACAACAACCCTTCGGTGGTGCTAGAGGTTCTGGAACAAATGATAAGGCTGGTTCAATCTTAAATTTGTTAAGATGGGTTTCTCCAAGAACCATTAAAGAAACATTTGTACCTGCAACTGACTACAAATATCCATTTTTAGGATAAGTCATAAATTTCTAAAATAAAAAAAGCCTAAGCAGATAGCTTAGGCTTTTTTTATTAATTTTTATATTGCTACATATTATTCAAATGGTTTATTCTCACCAACTTCAGCAAATTGTGCGTTGCGAGCAGAATTATCAGCACTTACAACCATAGCAACAATACTTAAGTTTTCACTATTATAATTTTCTGGAACCGATAAACTAAAAGTTCTTGTATAAGTTTTTAATGCTTCAACTCCTGAAATCTCATCACCTGTTAAATTTGTTAGAGAATTTCTTAATCCATCATTATGCACAAAATCTGGTATTGGATTTCCTAACTGATAGTATATACTTGTTTGATCATTATTAAAATAATTAATTTGGTCTTGTATCACACCACTCTCTAAAAGGTAAACTACCAATTTATCACCAGACATAGAACCATCTTTGTAAACGACCTCAACTTCGACAATCAGTTCATTATCTTCAGACAGCTCTGAAATTATAGCAATAGCTAAATTTGTATCAGCACCGGCCATTACCAATACATCTTCTGCATCGTAAGGAGAAAGCCAGTCAGTTGTTCTATTTATTTTCCCTGTAGGATAACCCGTTACTCCAAATACATTTCTAAGTTCATCAACTTGAGGGAAATTTAAAAGATCTGGATCACCACTACCAGTTTTATGAACAGCAATAACAGCAATATCTTCGGTTACCGCATGAACTTCCTCAATAGCAGCTGTTATTATTGGACAAAAACCACACCAAGTACCTGTATAATCTTCAATTACAACTTTTCTTTTTGGTATAATTACCTTAAATATTTCCGTATTGGTAGTTATAATTACCCCATTTTCAGTGTAGACTCCATAAACTTGAAATTCTCCAACAGTTCCAGAAGAAAATATATTTCCATTAATTGCTATACCATCTACATAAAAAGTAGCTTCTAAAGACACATCAACACCTGCTTCGTTAATTATTTTAAAAGGTATCTCTTGATTTATAAGTGAAGCTTCTCTTACTAGTTCGTCAACAACAATTAATGCTGTTGGTGGGTATAAGGGAACATTCTCTTCAGATCTACTGCAAGATACTAGGGTTCCGAAAGCAATAATTAAAATAAAATAATAAATATTTTTCATGGGATTTTATTTAAAAAAATAATATAAGCAAAAGTAATAGAAATTATAAAGAGAAAGAATTTAATGCTAAAAAAATAACAAATCTTTAAGGAGTAGGTATTTATTAAAATTTTAAATTATTTTAGCAACTCAATAAAAAAAAAATGAAAAAAATAATATTGCTATTTAGCATACTTTTAGTTTTCAATGCAAATGCTCAAGACAATATCCCTAGTATTGATTTAAAAACATTGGATGGAAAAACTTTAAATATCCAAGCAGTTACCGATAAAGATAATGTCGTTATTGTATCCCTTTGGGCAACTTGGTGCGTACCATGTATTAAAGAATTAGATGCAATTAGTGATGTATATGATGAATGGCAGGAAGAAACAGGTGTAGAATTAATTGCAATATCTGTAGATGACAGCCGAACTGTAAATAGAGTAAAAGCTTTAATTAATGGTAAAGGATGGGACTATCAGGTTTTACTTGACACAAATAACGATTTAAAACGTGCTCTTGGAGCATCTACGGTACCTCTTACTATTGTTATTAAAGACAATAAAATTGTATCAAGACATTCTGGATACAGCCCCGGATCAGAAGATGAACTCTACGAAAAAGTTAAAGAGCTTTCTCTTTAAACTAGACAAAAATACTATAACCAATTAATTTTTTTTAATGAAAAAAATAATACTATGTGTTGCTATTTTATATAGTGGACTTACATTCTCACAAGATGGAGGCTATTTTTTTGGAGGATTTGAATCAAACTCTCAATGGCTTTTAAATGATGAAGGACTAAACTTTATAGCTCCTGAAGATCAATTTAGAGCAAACAATTATTTCAGATTAGACTATAATTTAGGTGAGTTCACTGCAGGTGTTCAATACGAAACCTATCTTCCAGCTGCTTTATTAGGTTATGCTCCAATTTATGACAATAATAATGGAATAGGAACATACTATCTAAATTTTAAACACAAAGCATTAGATATTACTGCTGGTTATTTTTACGAACAATTTGGAAACGGATTAATATTGCGAAGTTGGGAAGACCGCCAACTTGGAATTAACAATGCAATAAAAGGAATACGTGTTATTTGTTCACCATTAGATTATTTGAATCTTACTGGCGTTTATGGTAAAACCCGAAATGGATTTGATGTTTCTGAAGGAGTTACTCAAGGTATTGATGCAAATCTATACATTAGTGAAGCTTTAAAAATGGAAAAAATTGAACTGAGCATTGGTGCTAGTTATGTTGGCAGATACCAAAGTAGCGGAACTAATGACAGCATACCAAGTACTGTAAATGCTTATGGCGGTAGATTTAATTTTGTAGCTGGTGATTTTTATGGAGGTGTTGAAGCTATTATAAAAGATCCAGATGTAATTGCAAATGAAGGACAAATATCATCAAATAAATTATATGATGGTACTGCTATGCAAGTAGATTTAGGTTATGCAAGAAAAGGATTGGGTGTTAATGCAACTTTTAGAAGGTTAGAAAACTTTGCTTTTTATGCGGATCGTCTAGCTGAAGGAAATATTTACAACCAAGAACTAATTAGCTACACCCCTGCATTAACTAAACAACAAGATTATATGCTTACCAACATATATGTTTACAATGCTCAACCACGATTAATTATTGAAAGTTATGACCAAAGAGCTGGTGAAGTTGGTACTCAAATAGATTTATATTATAAGATAAAAAAAGGAACTGCTTTAGGCGGCAAATATGGAACAAAAATAGCAGCAAACTTTTCATATTGGGCTGGATTAGACGCTGAGTATAATATTGAAAACCGTTGGTACGAAGCTAAATTTATCGGTAACGGCCCTAAACTATTTAGAGACTTTAGCCTTGAGTTAAAGAAGAAACTAAGCAAAAAATGGAGTGCTATAGCAACTTTTCAAAATGTTATTGTTGATAAAGGAATTGTTTATGGAGGACCACTTGAAGACGAAGGAGACATAGAAGCATCCATTGCTGTTCTGGAAGGAACTTATAAATTTGAAGGTAGTAAGTCTGTACGATTTGTACTCCAACATTTATGGGCGGAAAAAGACAGAAAAAATTGGGCTGCTGCAGTTCTAGAATATAATTTTAATTCCCGTTTTGCCTTATATGTTGCTGATAATTGGAATTATGGAGATACAGACATTCATTATTACAGTTTAGGAGGAAGCTACTCTA
>Ga0209533_1005858_pt1 | contig 10377 bp, 11 predicted proteins | sample COG_04_FD_184748 | JGI IMG/M metagenome (GOLD analysis project Ga0209533, IMG submission 184748) | Pelagic Microbial community sample from North Sea - COGITO 998_met_04 (SPAdes) (version 2) | ecosystem: Environmental > Aquatic > Marine > Neritic zone/Coastal water | place: Helgoland, sampling... | reverse complement strand
ACTTCACGTCGCCCGCTGCCGGGGATGCCTAGGATGAGATAAACGAGTGGTGATGTCATAGAGACTTGAGGGCTGAGAGCTGAGACTTGAGGGCTGAGAGCTGAGACTTGAGGGCTGAGAGCTGAGGGCTGAGACTTGAGGGCTGAGAGCTGAGACTTGAGGGCTGAGACTTGAGGGCTGAAAAGTGGCACAGACATTCTTGTCTGTTCTTCGGCGGATCGGCTGGGTGGTGGACAAACAGGCCGGAGGTCTGCCGGAGATGGCGTAGTAATGTCTGTTTCACTTTTTACTTACCTTCGAAGTCGAAGGTTTGGCACTGCGCTTGGTAGCGCATCCAGTGATCGACGATGACTAGCGCGGCCATGGATTCGACGATGGGCACGGCGCGTGGCACGACGCAGGGATCGTGGCGACCGCGCCCCATCAGTTCGGTTTCGTTGCCGTCTTTGTCCACGGTGCGCTGATTCTGGATCAGTGTCGCAGTCGGTTTGAACGCGATGCGGAAGACAACTTCTTCGCCGTTGCTGATGCCGCCTTGCACGCCACCGGAGCGGTTGGTTTCGGTGCCGACCTTGCCATCTTTATTGATGAAAATGTCGTTGTGCTCGGAGCCGAGTTGCAGCGAGCCACCGAAGCCGCTGCCGATTTCAAAGCCTTTGGTGGCGGGGATGGAAAGCATGGCCTTGGCCAAGTCTGCTTCGAGGCGATCAAAGACAGGCACGCCAAGGCCGACGGGGAGGTTGCGCACCCGACATTCGATAATGCCACCGACGGAGTCGCCGTCGTTACGCACGGCTTTGATGCGCTCGACCATTTTCTCTGCGGTTGCGGGGTGCGGGCAACGCACTGGGCTGGCTTCGACGGCTTCGAGTGTCGGAAAGGCATCGCAGGCGGGCATTTCAATGTCGTGCACGCGGGTGATGTAGGCGCGCACTTCAATGTCGCCAGCCAGTTTGAGGATTTTCTTGGCCACGGCACCGGCTGCGACGCGACCGATCGTCTCACGGGCCGAGGAGCGACCGCCGCCCTCGTGGTTACGGTGGCCGAATTTGGTCTGGTAAGTGAAGTCGGCGTGCGAGGGGCGGAACTTGTCTTTCATCTCCGTGTAAGCGGAGGGGCGTTGGTCGCCATTGGGCACGTAGATGCCGATCGGGGTGCCAGTGGTTTGGCCTTCGTAAATGCCGGATACGATGGTGGCGGAGTCGCTCTCTTTACGAGGTGTGGTGATGTCGCTCTGGCCAGGGCGGCGACGGTCCAGCTCGAACTGAATCTCTTCGACCGAGATTGGCAGGCGCGGCGGGCAGCCGTCGATGACGACGCCGATGCCGCCGCCGTGGCTCTCGCCCCAAGTTGAAATACGAAATAGTGTGCCGAAGGAATTACCCATGGTAGTCTAAGAAAAGTGAAAAGTGAACGGAGCGCGAGTAGCGCGGAGATGGTGAACCGTCTGCGGTTTGCCCCGAAGGGGTGACTGAGGCGGGTGCCCTTTAGGGCGATGAAGGAACAAAGTAGAAAGAGACAGTCGCGCTGCGACTGTCAGCAGGGATGGAATGCAACGTGTGGTTTGCAGGAAGTCAATATTACGGCGACATGGATATTTTGCACGAATCAGAGTTGCGCCATCGACGGTGGGGCGGCATGGCTGAGTGCGAATGACTCAAACACCACCAACTGCCAGCAAGCCTACGGGGCGATTTTGGCATCCGAATTTCCCCATTACGCCGAGGCGGTCGCCGGTTTTCTATGGCTGGGTGATTGTTGTGATGTCCACGCTTGGCATGTGCGCGAGTATGCCGGGGCAAACGATTGGTGTGAGTGTATTTACCACGCGCCTAATGGAGGCGCTGGGGCTCAGTGCCATGCAATTGAGCGTGGCTTACATGTTTGGCACGTTTCTAAGCGCGCTGTTATTGAACTGGGGCGGTCGGCAGTTTGATGCTTCGGGTGCGCGTAAATCAATGGTTCGCTCGACGGTGGCGCTGGGCGTCGTGTTGGTCGGGCTGAGCTTCTTAGAGCCGATCGTTGCTGGGCTCAGTGCACTGGTGGGCAGTGACGCGAGTGCGTGGTGGCCGGCGTTTGTGGCATTGATGCTCGGCTTTGCATTGTTGCGATTTACAGGGCAGGGCATGTTAACGCTCAGTTCGCGGGCGATGCTGGGGAAATGGTTTGATCGAAAGCGAGGGGCAGTGAGTGCCTGGAGCGGGGCGATGGTTGCATTTGCCTTTTCGGGGGCGCCGATGGGGTTTGAATGGATGATTCAGCGAGTCGGTTGGCAGTGGTCTTGGCGACTGATGGGCTTGGTGATGCTTGGTGTGTTGGCTAGCGTCTTTTGGGCATTTGCCCGTGATAATCCGGAGGAATGCGGAATGGAGATGGATGGCGGCGTTGATGGTAAGCCGCGTAAGGCGAATCCAGATGCGGTGATTTATAAGGACTACACGCTGCAGGCGGCGCGGCGGACGTTCTCATTTTGGGCATTTGCGCTGATGTTTGGCCTACAGGGGATGGCGGTTACGGCGTATGCATTTCACGTGTTGGCGATTTCCGCGGAACTCGGTGTTTCTTCGAATTACATTCTAGGGCTGTTCATGCCGATTGCGGTGGTGTCGGTCATTTCGGGGTTCGTCGTCGCTTGGTTGACCGATCTGCCTACGATTCGGATCAAATATTTACTGTGCGTGATGGCGGTGTGTTCGTTGCTGGGGTTTGGCGCGCTGGCGGGTGGCGATTATCCGCAGATCAGCTGGTTGCAGGTTCTCGGGTTTGGTATCTGCGGTGGCTGTTTCGGAGGTCTGTCGTCGGTCGTTTGGCCACGGTTCTACGGGCGCGAGCACTTGGGCGCGATATCCGGTTTGTTTATGACCGTGATCGTGCTCGCCAGTGCGGTCGGGCCGTTCTTGTTGAGTGCCGCCGAACTGTATCTGGGCTCCTATCGTGTGGGGTTTATCTTTGTCGCGATGCTGGCCGCGTTGCTTGCGATCGCATCATTACGCGCGGATAATCCACAGCGTCGCCTCGGCGCTTAACTGTAGCGTTTGACGATTTGCGTGAACTCGCGGAACTTCGGGTGGTCGGCACTACCAACGAGGCTGTAGAAAATCGTCTCGGAAGGGAGCACGTGTGCATCCATCGAGAGGAGTTGCTTGAGGACGGGCTCGCGGTCTTCGGGGCGGCGCTCGCTGATACAATCCGAGAGCAGAGTGACGCCAATATCGTCGCCGAGGGCTTGGATTGCGGTCTGGTAAATGCAGATCGAGGTCTCAATGCCGATCAGGAGCAAGTGGTCGATTTGGTTACTCTCGATCCAGCGGTTTAGGCCGTCGGCCTCCATGGCGGAAAAAGTGCTCTTCTCGAAGGTTGGGGTGTTCTCCGGTAGAATCTGCTTGAGCGCTCCGGTGGTGTTGCCGAGTTTTTCGGGGAGTTGCTCGGTGACTGCGAGGGAGCAACCAAGCAGTGACGCGGCCTCGACGGCAAAGCTGGTGCGCTTGAGCAGGCGTTCGCGATCAGGCATCGCGTTGAGGAACGGATCCTGGAAATCAATGAGAAGGAGGCCGAGGTGTTGTGCTGGATTGGACATGTTGAAAGAGACCCTCGAACATTGAGCGCCGAACGTCGAACTTTGATTTAGGTCGGAGATGTATCTTTTTTGAGAGTAGAAAGGTGGGGCACAGACTGTGACTTCTGCTGCTTGGGCTCAGTGCGGCAGCTGAAGCAGCCGGTCCTTGGGGGCGTTGAATCGGCTGCCTTTAGCCGCCGTTCTTTTTTGCAGTGGCTGGGGGCGCGCCGCACTCAAGAATTAACTAGGCCTTGCGAGCGCGAATTTGGACGAACGATTCATCCTCGAGGCATTGGATAGATGGGGAATCGGGAGGGGGAGCTTGAGGGGCCGCGTCTAATTATGGCCGTGGCGCTGCAACTAAAAATAGCGAGTGAGACGGGTGCTTTTGGTTGCAACGTCAACAATCAGCGGCAGAGTCTCGCCTTTCATTGTTACGCTCTCATGGAATGGCACTTTAAAAGTATCGCACGTAAGTCATCGCTCTCGCAGGCTCCTTTTCAACCAGGGGACAGGGTTGCTTGTCTGATTTTCAAAGATGTCGAGGCGGGTGAGATGGGGCGAGCGGATGTGCTGCCTGATGAAGTGGATGCGTTTGAACTACCGGGCGAGATACTCGGGCGCTGGACGCGGGTGGTAAAAGATCCGGATGATGAGAGCGCGAATGTTCGAGAAACGGTGGCGTCTGCGGAGGACTTTTTTCTGTCTTTGTATGAGAATGACCAGGCTGGCGCTCAAGAGGAGACGGATGCACTCAAGCATTTACTTGCGCTGATGCTGGAGCGTAAGCGCGTGGTGCGCGCACTCGGCAAGCGCCAGACCGAAGGCACACAACTGTATCGTCACGTTAAGACCAAGCAAGAGCTGGAGGTGCCCGTCGTGGAGATCTCCACGAACTTGATGCTCAAGATCCAAGATACCCTCGGCGATATTATTTTATAATCACAACCCACTACTATGATCCTACGTAAATATCTGACTCTGGTGAGTCTCCTGACGTCTCTATTATTTTTCACTGGCTGCTTCGAGAGTATCGAAGGCTATAAAAACGAGATTGAGAACATGCAAACGCCTCGCTTGATGATAGAGGCGCGGGGCATTGACTATGGTGGCGGAAGTGGAAATCGAGTCACATTGCCGATTTCAGGCACACAACTCAAACTGGAGCGCGAGCCAGTCGTGGGTGAATATGATATTATCAACGTCGATATGGTGAAGGTCGATATGGGAATCGCTTTGATGATCCAGTTGACCGATAAGGGCAGTCGTGAGCTGTATCGCCGTTCGGTCACGCATTCCGGCAGTCGCATTGTTCTCACTACGAATGGGCAGCCGATCGGTGCGAGACGCTTAAGCGGGACGATCGAAGATGGGCAGTTTTTTACCTTTGTGGAAATTCCGGATGATGAGCTTGGCCAATTTGTGCTCGATCTGAAGGCGAGCATCGCAGAGCTCCAGACACATTATAAGTATTAAGCGCGTCGACCCACTTTATTGGTTATGTATTTGAGGTTTATTCAATTACTGGCGCTCGGCGTGGCTTTGTTGCTCGCTCCGGAAAGCGCCTTTGCTGGGCTGATTTGGCCGACGCCTAATCCGGCGTTTCAGAAGGGCCAGTCGATCGAGGCATTTATACAACCCACCGCTTCGGGAGTGCCTGAGTCTGGGCTGTTTGGGTGTGTGCGTAATAGCGGCGGGCGTTTTCACGAGGGCTTGGACTTGTATCCAGTCGAGCGCACCAGAAGTGGCGAACCTGTTGATGCTGTTTATGCAGTGTTGCCGGGGCGCATCGTTCACGTGAACAAAACGGCCGGTTATAGTAGTTATGGTCGGTATGTCGTGGTCGAGCATGATCAGGAAATCCCCGCCTTTCATACGCTGTATGCGCACTTAGCAAGTGTGGGGGAGGGCATCAGAATCGGTGCCCGCGTGGAGTCTGGAACGCCGCTTGGCGTTATGGGGCGTTCAGCATCGTATTCGATCCCGCGCACACGAGCGCACTTGCACTTTGAAATCGGTTTTCGGCTGACGAATCAATTTCAAGCATGGTATGATCGCCAGAAATACGGCAGTAAAAACCGACACGGAAATTGGAACGGGATGAATCTCGTCAGCCTCGATCCGTTGGATTTTTACGAAGCGATTCGTAAGGGCAAGGTCAGTAATGTCTATGAATACCTGAAAGTGACTCCTGCCACTGCGCGCATTCGTGTGCAGACTTCGGCTGTCCCGGATTTTGTTAAAGATTATCCTTCGCTGGTCACACGGTCCTATATAGGCAAGCAAGTCGTCGCATGGGATATTGCGTTTACTCAGTATGGTGTGCCGAAGGAGTGGACGCCACGCTTTGCCGATGAGGCGATCGGAGGCCGCCCAGGTGATGTTAAGGTATTAGCCTATAGTCCGACACTCTTGAAAAAGCAGACCTGCCGCCGCGTATTAGACGTGGGAGGCACAACGCCGAAGATCTCGTCCGGCATCTTGAGCACGTTGAAGAAGCTATTTGGGTTCAAGTAGGGCGCTCTTCGCAGTATAGTGTAGCGTGATGGGGAACCCATTGCGATGCGTGTTAGCGGTTGCTTTGGCTCTGAGAAAAGCGACATGAGTGTCGCTTCTACGCTTCCCTTTGACATTTAGGCAGTGCTTCGCCAGGGCATTTCGCCCTCAATACATTGAGAATACTAAGGATATATAATGAATAAAGGGACCCGATTATTAGCTGCGGCGTTTATAACAGCCGTCATGTTATCGCTGCTATTACTGAATATAAACAAGCAGGATACAGCATCTACAGGCGATGCCTTGGTGGTGTATTGTGCGGCGGGCGTGAAGCCGGCGATTTTTCCGTTGGCGCAGGCGTTTGAGGCCGAGTATGGGCAGGAAGTGCAGCTGATGTATGGTGGTTCGGGGACCTTGTTGAGTAACTTGCAGGTGTCGCAACAGGGGGATCTCTATATTGCTGCCGATCAAAGCTATCTCGACATTGCTGCCGAGCAGGAGCTGATCGCGGAAACGATGCCGCTGGCATGGCAACGACCGGTGATTGCCGTGGCCAAAGGGAACCCGAAGAATATCAAGAGCTTGGCAGATTTGAAGCGTGCCGATATTCGTGTTGCACTCGGTAATCCGGATGCGGCTTCGATTGGCAAGCAAACGAAGACCGTGTTGGAGGGAGCGGGGCTGTGGGCTGCGGTCAAAGCGCAGGTCGAGCAAAATGGCGTCTTTAAACCGACGGTGCCAGAAGTGGCGAACGATGTGAAGCTCGGCGCAGTGGATGCCGGCGTGATTTGGGATGCGACCGTGGCGCAGTATGCGGAACTCGAAGCGGTGCATGTGCCGGAATTCGATGCGGTGCGTAAGCAGATCAGTGTGGCGGTGTTGTACTCTAGCCGGCAAGCGACTGCAGCACTGCGATTTGCGCGCTATTTGAATAGTCGCGAGGGCAACGCCGTCTTTAGTGAGCGCGGCTTTGAGGCGGTGGATGGCGACGTCTGGGCGTGGCACCCGGAGATTACTTTTTTCAGTGGTGGTGTGAATCGACGTGCCGTGGAATCGGTCGTCAATGAGTTCGCCGATCGTGAGGGCATCACGGTGAATGCCGTCTATAATGGCTGTGGGATTTTAACCGGGCAGATGCGCACCATCGATCAAGAGAATGGAGCGGGCTTTCCAGATGTGTATATGGCCTGCGATCGTTACTATTTGGATAATGTCAGTGAATGGTTTCAAGAGGATGTGAATGTGTCCGAAGCAGCGATTGTGATCGCGGTGCCGAAGGGGAATCCGAAGAATATTCAGAGCCTGCAGGATCTCGCACAACCAGGCATGCGTGTGTCTGTGGGGCAGCCGGATCAATGCACGGTTGGTGCATTGACGCGCGTCATGATGCAGAACATGGGGATCTACGACGATGTCATGAAGAATGTCGTGATGCAAACGGCATCCTCATCCATGCTGGTGCCAACGATATCAACCAAGTCCGTGGATGCGACAATCTGCTATAACACGGACACAAAGGCCGAGAGCGATAAGGTGGATGCAGTGCGCATTGATTCGCCAGACGCGAAAGCGATTCAACCCTTCAGTATCGCCCGTTCTAGCGACCACAAGTATATCGGGCGTCGCTTGTTTGCCGCCGTCGCAGCCGCTAAAGCAAATTTTGAGGAGGCAGGCTTTGACTTTAAGCTGGGTAAGGATGATACCAAGTAGTGCGGCATCGTCTCGAGAGCGCACCACTTTAAGCGGTGTTTCAGTTCAATTTCCTAATCGTAATCTTTATCATAATCCTAATCTAAACAGCAGAGCATGAGCAATTTACTGACTCAAAATAAGAGTAAGAGTAATAAGAGTAAGATTTAATGACACCCACTCACAATAACCACACACTTGGCGGCGGCCTTTCGGATAAGCTGTTTTTCCTCTGCATGGGGATTATTGGTGGCACCTATGTGTTGCTGATCGTGCTGTTGTTGACGGCGGATGTGGCCTATATGCTCAAGGGCGCGAGTTGGCATGAGATCGTATTTGAGAATCCGATGGTGCAGGCCTTGGGCAAGCCCGAGATTCGGCACTCGATTACGCTGAGTCTGATCTCTTGTTCGTTGTCGGCGCTGCTGTCGTTGTTCGTTGCGGTGCCGATTGGCTGGTTGCTGTCGCGCTTTCGCTTTCGTGGTCGCAATGTGTTGGACGCCATTTTAGACATTCCCATTGTGCTGCCGCCGTTGGTGGTGGGCTTGAGTCTGTTGATTCTGTTTCAGTTCTGGCCGTTTACGATGCAGGTGCCGTTCTTGGGTAAGTCGTTGAACGAGCTGGTGGTCTATCAGGTGCCGGCGGTGATTCTGGCGCAGTTTTCGGTGGCGGCTGCGTTTGCGGTGCGCACCATGAAGGCGACCTTTGACGAGATTAATCCGCGCTGTGAGCAAGTGGCGCTGACGCTGGGGTGTTCACGGATGCAGGCATTTATGCGAGTGGCGTTACCGGAAGCAGGGCGGGGCATGTTGACTGCATTTACCTTGGCCTGGGCGCGTGCCTTAGGCGAGTTTGGGCCGTTGTTGATCTTTGCCGGTGCCACGCGTAATAAGACCGAAGTGCTCTCGACGACGGTGTTTTTAGAAATGAGCATCGGTGATCTGGAGGCGGCGGTGGCGGTCTCGTTGATCATGGTGCTGGCTGCGGTGACCGTGCTACTGATTACCCGAATCTGGGGAGCGAAAGATGTCATGGTATGATTACCTTGGATAACATAACAGTGCAGACCGGAGAGTTTGTGCTGCGTGAGGTGTCGCTGCAGCTGGAGGCGGGCGAGTATGGCGCGCTGATGGGACGAACCGGTTGCGGTAAGACGACTTTGCTGGAGGCGATTATCGGTCTCAAGCCTGTGCAGGGCGGCACGATTCATATCGGTGGTGTCGATGTCACGCATGCGCGACCTGCGGCACGCGGGATCGGCTATGTGCCTCAAGATGGTGCGTTGTTTTCGACCATGACGATTCGCGAGCAGTTAGGCTTCGCTTTAGAGATTCGTCGCCAGCCGAAAGAGCAAATCAAGCAGCGCGTGGACGAACTGGCGAAGTGGTTGAATATTGAGCATTTATTGGCACGTCGACCGCATGGTTTGAGCGGCGGCGAGCGTCAACGTGTGGCGATGGGGCGCGCCTTGGCGTTTAACCCTGCGATTTTGCTGTTGGATGAACCATTGAGCGCGGTGGATGAAACCACACGTGGCGACATGTATGATTTATTACGCCGTGTGCAGCAGGAGACGGAAGTCACCGTGCTGCACGTGACTCACAATCTAGAGGAAGCTCAGGAACTCGCAGACGCCGTTTTTGTCTTGAGCGATGGCTGCATACGAAAGGAAGAAATCTAATGGAAATTGAATTGAATGAACGGTCTTTCGATGTGGTAGAGGGCACGAGTCTCGATGCGTTGCGCGATGCGGAGCGCCCGCAGGCGGATATCGTGATCTTAAATGGTGCGGCCATGGCTGCCGATGCGACTTTGTCTTCTGGCGATGAGGTGTGTCTGATTCAACGTGGTGTGGCTCGATCGGAGGATGAACTGGAAGCGTTGATGGCTGCGCGGCATACCCCCGGTGTGCATACTAAAGTCAAAGCGGCGACGGTCGGCATTGCAGGGCAGGTCACGACGATCATCCCTGGCAAGTCGCCTTGTTTGTCCTGTATTTACCCCGAAGGGCCGACGCATTGGAAGCGCGAGTTCCCTGTGCTGGGGACAGTTTCCTCGATGGCTGCTTCGATTGCGGCGGTGGAAGGTATCAAGCTGATCTGCGGCTTAGGAGAAACGCTGGCCGGCACGATCCTGTATTACGACTCTCGTAATATGAATTTTTAGCGTATCCCGATCATTCGGCGCCCTGATTGCCCGATTTGTGGAAAGTCGTAGGGCGGGCAAGGAAAAGGCACTCCGAATCGATGGAATCAAAACCAGCAGGAGCTCTTTAATTGTGGTGTTGTACTTACCCACACGCGAATTAGTGGGCGTTATCTGGATATTAAATACATTTCGCTCTTACGATCTAACATGCTGCCGAATTGTTGATCATATCCCAGCCGTTTGAGCTCTAAGTCGCGATTCAGCTTCTTAACGAAGGTTTGAGCGACTGTGACGTCTTGGAACTGTCTGAACTTAGCCTCTCCGTTGGTTTTGCCCATATATACACGATATGTTGGGGGGCCTCTCTTAGTGTGGATGACGTTGAATTTATACTCAGTTGTTTTCATCGTATTGAAAGTTATAGACGAGGTTATAGTCAGCCCATGGCAACAAAGCAAAAAAAAGGTTCTTCGAGATTTTCAGTG
>Ga0209533_1005852_pt1 | contig 10383 bp, 1 predicted proteins | sample COG_04_FD_184748 | JGI IMG/M metagenome (GOLD analysis project Ga0209533, IMG submission 184748) | Pelagic Microbial community sample from North Sea - COGITO 998_met_04 (SPAdes) (version 2) | ecosystem: Environmental > Aquatic > Marine > Neritic zone/Coastal water | place: Helgoland, sampling... | reverse complement strand
GCGCGTTGCCATGGCCCGGACCTGTGCACTCGCCGACACCATGATGGGACTGGACGGGATGCTGGAAGGGGCGCGCCGCTGGTGGAAGGACGCGAGGGATGCGGGGGGCATCACCCCGAGAACCCCGATGACACACATGCGTATCGACGAAGACGCCCTGGAGGATAGCATCGTCGCCATGTTCCACAGGTGGGGCCACCACAGTATCCCCGACAAGCACGGACTCGACACCCCGTCGCCCGTCGACGTGATGCGTGCCTTTCCCGAGCCCGTCGAAGGCGCCACCACCACCGACCCACGACTCGACGTATCGAGGATGGAAGCAGACGCGGGCGGGCTGCACGGGTTCAGTCACACGGCAAGCACCAGGACGACGGAAAGGGACAAAGTCTTCGTTCGTGAGTACGAACAGCTCTTTGGGACGGGGGCAGACCCGGACATTGAGTGGAAGCACGGCGACGAAGAGGTCAGCGTCAACGTCACGGTGGCACTGCAGCGGCTCCAGGGGACCAGCTCCGGGGACAACAGGGACATGCTGCTCCTGGCCGTCCTCAAGTCGCGTGTGAACCACATCATCCTCGAGACGTGGGCCGAGCGCGTCCTCTTTGTCGTCGAACAGCTCGTGGAGAGGCGCCGGCCAGTCGAAGCAGGACCCGACTGGCCCCGAACAGTCCTCTCGTCTGCGATCGCCCGCGGGAGCGTGCATGCAACGCACCAAGAGGGGGTAGCGTCGGGAAAGGCCATCGACTATGACGACGGCGTCGACTTTCGGGCGCCCGTCGTCCCTTTTAGCGACGCTACACCCAAACCAGTGACTCCAAACCTCAACGGGAAGGGGATGGTCTCCTACACACGGCCTCCCTCGGTGCCGGTGTCCCAGAGCATCCCCCGGAACACCAACGGCACCGTGCCGCTGTCAAATCTGGGCGTCGACAGAAACAACCTCTCCACCACCTGGCAGGCCCTCCGCAATATTACTGTTACCGATGCGATCCCCGCGTCGGCGAACAGGGGCGAAAGCCCGACTGACGCCGTTCTGCGGATTAAGGATGTGTGCCACCACTGCCTGTCCGTGCTGTCATGGACCGGGATGGACCCCCACGGAATCGCCGACCGGCGCCTGACCGGCGTCGCCCCGACCTCCATCCGGAACGGAACATTCGTCGATCAAGTGTCTCCTGTCACCCCGTTGCGCCGGTGGGGCCCCACGTCCTGGCTCCCGTCCACGCCCACTGATGGAGACACAGGCGACGACGATGGAAGTGACGATGACGATAAAGATTTCGTCGGCCGCACAACTGTGACCACAGGAGCCGGGGCTGGAGCCGGGGCTGGAGCTGGAGCTGGAGCTGGAGCCTGGGCTGGGGCTGGGGCTAGTAACAACGACAGTGACGACTTCGTCGGTCGTGGGAAGGATACCGAAGGAGGACCTGTTGTTGCTGAGGCGGGCAACGACGACGACGGCGACGAATCAATGGGTCGTCCCCGGGTAGCTGTGCAGCGTGGCGGATGGGACCCGCCCGTCGTCGACAAGGCAGGGTTCGCCCAGGCCGCACTGGCTGCGTTGGCGGTGACACGATCGACACAAAGGGCCACCATTGACCTCATCAACGACACGCGCAAGGGTACCACACAACCCAACTTTATGGATCCCCGCACTAGTGGGGGAGATGGTGGTGGAGATGACGACGACAGTAGTGATGGGTACGGCGGTGATGATGTATCACATACTGCCCCGGCTCCTGCGCCTGTCCCAGCTCCTGCTCCTGCGCCAACGCCTGTCCCGGCTCCTGCCCCGGCTCCGGCTCCTGCTCCTGCGCCAACGCCTGTCCCGGCTCCTGCCCCGGCTCCGGCTCCTGCCCCGGCTCCTGCTCCTGCGCCTGTGGTCACAGTTGTGAGTGACGACAGTGAGGACGGCGACAGCAGCGAAGGCGGCGACGACAGCGAGGGTGGCAATGCGGGAAGTGATGACGACGAGGATCCGATCTTTCTTAGGGACGGCAAAGAGTTCAGTGGGATGGGTACAACAACCGTCGTCGACGACGCCGTTCCCTTCGTGCCGGTTGGTGCGAGCGGCATTTCGGACGTCGTCTTGTGTGTGCAGCCGTGTCTGTGGGAGTCGGTGTTTCAGCGCCGTGGGTCGGGGGACCTGTTGCTGACGCTGGAAGGTGCCAGTGCCTGGAACACGCTGCTCCCGGGTGTGTGTCTTGCACTGTGCGTGTCTGTCCTGTCGCCAGTCGACGACGCTTCGTTCTGGGACGGCCCCTTGCGTCCAGACAGCCTCGATGTGGTCGTCCACAATGTCCGCGCCAAACTCCTCAGGCGGTCCGTTGCTGGGCTGGCGGACAACGCCGTCACGTGGACGAACCTTTCGTTCCTGGACACGGCCCGGGCACTGGTCCCCCTGAACTCGTCGGTGCCGTCGACGCCGTCTCCGTTCATGCTCCAGACGACACCCGAGTTTGTGGCGCGCGTGAACGCGGCGCCGGGCGGCGTCGTCCGCTCCGGGTCGACGGTTGTCATGACCCGTGGGACGTACGTGGGGGTCGTGCGCCACGGGGACCTCCCGGCGTCGGCCAATGACCTTGTTGCCATCGACTACGACACAGGGGCGGTGACTGTGCTGGTGACATCGGCGTCTGCGTGCGGCCTCCTCCTCCCCCCGCCGTCCGTGTCGGTGATGGAAGCTGCAGGGGACGCGTTCGTTCCGGCCGTCGCCGCGCTGTGCAACAACCGATGGTTTGTCGACGAGCCGCGGGACGGGGACACGGTACTGGCGCGCGTCGTCGGAGGCCTGAAGGCCCCTGTGTGGTGTCCGTTCCTGCTCGGCCCGGTCCGCGTGACGATCGACCCGAAGCGGGCACAGAGTCCCAGCACGACAGGCGTCGTCACCGTCCGAGACTGGGTCACGTCGCCCGTGTCCGGAATGGGGGTGTGGAGGTGGACGGACGGCACCGGGCGCGACGAGCGGGTTGCTTCCTGCTCCCTTGTTGGCACCAACGGGCAGACGTGGTCCAACGTGGTGGACACCGACACGGGCGCGGCGCTGTTCATCGACATTCCCCTTGAGACGGAGACCTGCCGGGCCCCCCGGCTCCCGACCGACGGCACCGGCGTGTTGTCCGAAGACGTGTTTCGTGCGTTCACGGCGTCGGCGCCCGGCGGTGGTGTTTCGGGGGACCCGTGGTCTGCGACGCCAACGGCCACTGTCTTTGCGGCGGTGGCGACATTCTTCTTGGTGCACGCGGGTCTCCCCCCGCTGGCGTTTGCGTCTTTGGGCGACCGGATGCCAGCCGACCAGAAGCGCCGTATCGCAGAGGCGTACCTGAACCTTCTGTCTCCCGACGGCGACGGCGGCGACGGCGACGGCGGCGAATCCAGGCAGCAGCGACTGGCGTCTGTCCAGGAAGACATCCAAGGTGTCTCGAGTTTCCGCGTCACCCGTGGCGGCGCCGACGGGTCGGATCAGGATTCTGTTCTGAAGATCAATGCCTCCATGGCGGCAGTGGCGCCCCTGCTGGCTCTAGCGTGTGAGTGCACCAGCAAGTCTGGGGCTCGTGTGTCGAACGCCTACTCCTCGGCGGTCGGCATCACCGGGACAGAGCCCCCGCACGCGCCCGTCCTCTTCCACGCGCTTCTCTTTCTTGGTCCGGTGTCCGGCACCCCCGCCTCCGTCCGCGCCGCGGCGTCTGAGCTGATGAGTCGGTACCTGGCCCCGTTGTTGGCCGACGTTCCCCCGGCCGCCGTGTCAGATGCAGCCCGTCAGATGTATGCCGTGATGCGTGCACTGACGGTGTCTGGTGTCGACGGCGAACCGGACGACGTCAGGGCTCCGACCCGTCTGTGTGGGAGGTCGTCGTCGTCGGTATCGATGTGTGTGGCAGACGCCATCACCGCCGCGCGGGGTGGCGCGCTCCCCTTCCGTCGCAAGAACCGTTGGTCGCCTGGGAGCCGGTCTGGCCACGCTGCGGTGTCGTCGTCGTCCGTGCTCACACTGCCAATGAGTTTCATGGCGTTCGCTCCACCCGTCCGGTCCGGCGTCGGCATCCGAGTCGGTGATTCCGGCACCATCGACGTCGTCATCCGGTTCACACCGCCGCCCTCCAACCGTGAAGGCGTGGCGGCGAGCCTACGCAAAAACCTCCACCTCACAGCCGACCCGGTGTACGGGTCCCGGACGACGTGGGACGACGACATGGTGGTGGCGGCGGCACTCAACGCAGCAGTTGCGCGGGAGGACGCCTCGTTTTCGAGCGTCATTGGGGGGATGACCACCGTCCCCCCCGGCGTGACCGCCCTGCTGTCGCACGGCCTGTCTCGGCTGGTCGGGGCGGTGGTGTCGTCGACAGAAGTCCGTACCCGGCAAGAGGCCGTGTTTGTTCTGTCGACCATGCTTGACACCCCCATGCTCTCTTCTCTGTCCGTGTCCATGTCCACCTCCGCCCTCGAGGCCGTCCGGCTGGCAGTCGACGACGCCATCCCCCTGATCGACTGGATCGACCCCGGCTGTGTCGTGACGAGGTACGTCTTGACGATGGTTGCGATGCTGGTGTGGTCAACGAGCCCGTCGACGTTCAACATCCGGGCGTCGCCCACGACGGCATCTGGGCACGCCCTCCGTGCAGCCACCGACGCAGAGGAGGCGAGGGTGCTCGCAAGACGGAACGGGGGCGCGCCGACGGGGCTCCCGTTCTCTTCCCGCGTGAAGAACACCAAGGCTGCCGTCGCTGCAGCAGCGGCGGAGAAAAGCAAGAGGATCTCTGCCGCAGTGGCGGCCCGGAAGCGCCCCGACGCAGCCCCTGTCGTCGACATGTCGTTCCAGTCGACGACCGCGTTCCTTGTGGACGTCGACGCCGCAGTGACACGGGTGTGCATGAGCCTGTTCCGGGAAGCAGACGGCGGGGTCGCCACCGCCGAGGCCGTCGCACAAAGCCTGTCTTCCGAGACCGACACCAACGTCACCGGTCAGGACGTGCTCAAAACGATGCATGCGTACCGCCTGACAAACATGGTCAGCGGCGGCGGTACTGGCCGACGGATGGGGCTGTCGACGTGTGTGAGGCAGATCACGGCCGCCAAGGGAAGTCCCGACGGGCCACTCCCACCCGTTCTTCAACCCGTCGCCGGAAGCATGCAAGAACTGGCCGACGGCATTGCCGTCTCCGCACAGCCCGTCGGCGGAGGCCCTCCCTCCTCCTCCTCCTCGTCGTCATCGCCCGCCACCCTTGTGTTTGCAGCCTTCCGGTTTGCAGACGCCTTTCTCTCCCACATTGTCCCCACATAACGACCCACACAAACACTGTAACACTACCAAACAATGACTACATACACACACACCCGTGTACTCTATGTTCTTATTCAACTCTCACCCGCTTCGTCGATGGTGCCTTGCTCATGTTCCGCTCTGCTGCGTCAAGTGCAGCAATCATCGCCGCGTCGGTTTCGGCCTCTGCGGCAGCGGCAGCGACGGCAGCGGCAGCCGTACGCAACCCCGCCGGCTTCGCGGACCCACCAGCCGACCACTGGCGCTTCTTCTTCAGTGACGGCACCAACGCCTGTTGTCGCCTTGCCAGTCGAGGCTCCGTGGCCCCCGAACCATCGCCACCCCCTTTCCCTCCCTCTTCTTCAGACCCCTCCTTCTGCTTCTGCTTCTGCTTTGCCCCAGGTACCATCCTCCTCTTGGGAGCCGTCACCGGTGGCATCCTCAGGACGAAGGCCTTGTTCCCAGCCCCAGCCCCAGCCCCAGCCCCAGCCCCAGCCCCAGCCCCGGCCCCAGCCCCGGCTCCAGCCCCGGCTCCAGCTCCAGTTGCCCTCGGCCGCCGTCGGTGTGTCGCCGGGAGCTCCCCAAACAGGTCGGACCGGACGTCGCTTTTCCCGCTCAGCATGCGCAGCAACAGCATCCCCGTCGTGTCGACCCGTGGGATGCGTCCGCGCTTGATGATGGTCTCCAGGACGTCGGCGGCGACAAGGACAATGGTGGAGCGTCCCCGCGACGCCGCCACGATCAGGTGCTCCGCCGGACACATCTTCTTGAAGATGGCGACAAAGGTGACGGGGAACTGCTGCCCCTGGACCTTGAACGTCGTGAGAACGTTGCCTGTGATGAGGTTCTTGAGGCGGGGGAACGCCTGTGGCGGCATGTGTGCCACGAGGCGACGACGACTGAACAGGTACAGGGTCTGTGTCTCGTCGGCGCTGCCGTTCATCGCTACCGTGACGGCGATCTCCTTGTTCTTTCCCGGCCACACAGATGGGATACGGGACACGGCTTGGGCCCTGTCGATGGCCAACTCCCGCTTCTTGCCGTCCCATTTCATGTGGAGGAGGTGCAACCCCGTCACGATGCCGAGCATGCCGTTGAAGACGGGCTTGGGGGGCTGGAACGGGTCGTTCTTGTTGACGCACAGGGTCTGGCCGATGAAGTACTCGGCGGGGACGAGGGCGGTGGACACGATCGGGTTGGATGGGCTGTCGAACAGCATCATGTTGGGCCGCACGCCGTGGGTGGCGTCGTTGCCGACGGGCCACCGTGTGTGCGCCCACTTCTTGGGTGGCGCAGGCGCCGGCGCCTTCTTCCACTGGGGCATCACCGCCGGGGCAGTCGCGCCGGGGCCTGCCTTGCGGATGATAAACACCGGCGTCGGCGCAATGCTGGCCGCAAAGTCGTACAGTGCCTCTGCGTACTCGTCCCACACCCCGCCGGCGAGGCCGCACCCAATCCGGTACGGGAACGCCACCGTCCCCGGGCTCTTCACGACCAGCGTCCTGATCTTGCCGAGGCAGGCGTTGAACGCTTTGAGGCGTGCATCCGGCCCGTCGTCACCTGTGGCAGGAGCTCTTCCTGGTGCAATCTGGGCCATCATGTTAATGACAGGTCGACGGTCGGTCCCGCAGCGCCCACTGACGATGATCGACCCGGGCGTACTGGGGGTTGTGCGACCCCTGTACACGTTGGCGTGTCGGTGCTTGTCGAACATGGCCGCCGCAAGTCCAGCCGAAGACGTCGACGTGCAGTTGCACTGGTGTGCCAGGTACGTTGCCGGATGACACGTCAAGTCTCCGTCGTCAACGACGACGTTGGGTGGCATCCGAGGCCGCACGTTGGCGCCTGCGCCTGCGCCTGCGCCTGCGCCTGCGCCTGCGCCTGCGGGGTCGCGTCTCCCCGTCGCGGATTCGAAGGCACGGATTGCCGTCCGCGCAGCCGCGCTGCGCACCGTCCCGGTCGTTAGTGTGTCTGGTGGTGGGAGGGTCTTCATCCCGGCCGCGACCGTCAACCCCGCCGAAATGACGCGCACGGCGGCACGACGCCAGGTCGTGACACAGAACCGCAGATCCTCCGGCCGGGACTTGGGTGGCATCTGGCGTCGGATGCGGTCAATCTCGTACGCCGCGTCTCCCTCTGAGAACGTCGCCGGCATGAGTTGGATCTGGAGTGCCGGCGCGCCGTTCTTGGATGGGTCGGGGTGCCACTTCTTCAGCGACGCCCGTGACCTGAGGCAGCCGTGGAGCTGGTCCGGTCTTCTGTTCAGGATCGCGTCCGGCAGCATGTTCTCGGTGTCGTCGAACCGGAACACTTTCGACAGCTCCACGATGGCCAGCCCAGGGGCCAGCGACGAAGACGGGAGGCTCTTAAGGCTGTCGATGATGGACGCCACGGGGGCCCCGACCCCGACGCCCGGGAGTTGGTTGACGTCTCCCGCGAACACGATGTGGCGGATGGTCGGCATGCACTGCTTGACCAGTGTCAGCGTCTGGGCGAGCTCTTTGGTCGTCACACAGCTCGCCTCCTCGATGATGAACCACGTGAAATTGGACGCGACGCCGTACTGCGACAACGGCCACGACGGCGCCGTCTTCCCCATCGCTTCAGCAGCCGCCTTCTCGTCGACCCAGCGCCGTATCAGAACCTTGAACATGGCCATCGTCATCACCGGGTGTGTGTACGTAGACAGGCGAGAGATTGCGCCACTCGTGGGTTTGACCTTGGCCTTGGCCTTGGCCTTAGCCTTGGACTTGGACTTAGACTTGGACCCTCCCCCTGCCGCCGCGCCGCCGCCGCCGCCGCCGCCGCTACTCGCCGACGTGATCTTCTTTGTCGCATTTTGGCGCCCGGCCGTGATGCGCCTGCGTAGGTTTTCACCCGCGATGCCGGTGAGGGCCTGTGCCAACACCTGGCGTTCCTTCACGGTGATGATGGCGCTGATCACCTCCGACTTCCCACACCCCGGTGGACCGACCATGAACGACACGGCGTTCGTGGACATGGTGTGCGCAGCTTTGGCTTGGCTCTCCGACGCGTCGTGGCCGAACATCGCCTTCATCGTCATCCTGAACAACTTCACAAACTCGTTGGCCTTCTTGTCGTCGTACGGGTTGTTGGTGGCGGCAGTCGTCGTCGTGTCGTTGGCTCTGCCCCTGCCCCGCTGGCGCCTACGGAGCTCGTCGGTGCAGCGGTAACGCTCAAAGTCCAGACCGTCTTCAGACGACGACCCGTCGCCGCCGCTGTCGCCGCTGTCGCCGTCGTCGTCGTCGTCCATTGGGCACAACTTGGAGTACTGCTCCGACATTGCAGTCATAAACTCGGCGATGCACGTCGACGCCACCAGGTGTGCACACGACGCCACGACCATTCCCGGTGCTTCGTGGGACTTGACGACGCGAGGGGAGACGGGGGTCCCTGTGAACGGGTCCCGGAGAGAGTCGGCCAGTGTTGGCATCGGCACGCCCCACGACGGGACGGGGAGGTAGATGCCCAGCTGGGTGATGAGCTTCATGGCTTCCTGGATCCGGACCGACCCAATCGTCCGCAGTCGCGCCGCGACGGCCTCCCTGCTGAGGGCGATGTGCCCATTCCCGTTGGACAGACGGGACAGGACGCGAAGAACAAGAATGGTGTCCGGGACGAGGCTGCCCGGGAACTGGTCGATCAGCTTGGCCGGGACACGACTGGCCGGGACGGGGGGGATCACCACGAACCCAGACGCCGTCAACCACGCCGGGCGGTTCATGGACGCACTACCGCCGCCACTGCCAACAGGGGTGGACGCGTTCACGTTCGAGTTGGTGACGTTGCCACGCCGTTCACCCTCGGGGCCGCCCAGGATGTCTGTCGCCCCAATGTCGTCCCCCGACGGAACGAACCGCGCGCGTGACACGTCACGCATCTCCGTCGCAGAGAACTCGCCCGTCGCCTCTGTGTCTTTCTCGTTCATCCTCCCCAACCCGTCGGCGTCCCGGACGCGCAGCGCCGGGGCGCACTCGTTGTGGATGAGCCGGATGAGGCCGTTCAGCCCCGTGTTCTGCTCAAGGGTGGCCAGCCTGTCAAGAGACGCCTTGTCCAGAGCCGAAACGATGGCTGGCGGCAGCATCCCACCGCCAACCGTCGTGTGTGCCAGCAGCCACGACGATGACGCCACGACGCCGCGTGCTATCGAATCCTTCATCACGCGCTGGGTGCCGAGCCATGTCAGAATGTCGGCGGCCGTCAGCTTCGACGACGACGCCTTGTCCGTGTCGTCGGCCTTCGCCTTCGCCTTCGTCACATACCGGGTAATCTTTTCACGCGTCGACGGCGGTACGACGGTGTTGAACCGCGCCATCGTGAACTCCGTTGGGAACAGCATCGCCACGTTGTGCACGGACTGTTCCGTCATGTTCGGGTTCTTCTCGTCCCACACCAAGTCGCGACCGTCGGGCCCTGACCGTCGGCCCCACGCCTTCAGTGTGACCTCTCCCCTTCCAACCTGCACCACCACTTCCGGAACGTGGATGTACCACGCGTCGCCCATCCGCTCGAGTTTCGACTGGGGCATCCCCGCCGTGCACTGCATCATATCCAGAACGACGGCCTTGGCCACCACCCCGGTCCCGCCGGGCGCCACGGCGGTGCTCATGGGCATGAACCCTGTGCCGTCGAAGCCCGTCGCGCCGCGGCCCAGGACCTGGATGGTACCCGGGGAAACGCTGACCTTGATCACCGCCGGCTGCAGGGTCTGCGCCGACCCAAGCTCCGGCCACGCACTCCCGCCGGTCGGTGATATCTTGCATGTCTTGCTCACACCCGAAACCGGGACGCGGAGGTTGAACAACCGCGTTCCATGCCGCAGGCTCACCGGTGTCGTCGACATGACGACGACTCCTCGTGTGGTGGTGGCGATACATCATCGTGTCCAGTTTCTCGTCTATACACTCGTGTGTGGACACCGTCGTCGCGACGCCACCCGTATGTGAGTTCCAGACTTCACGTGTTGTCGTCTGTGCCGCCGCATGGCACGGCCCTTGTGCTGCCACCCTTGTGCCCAGACGTGTGGGTGTCACTCCCACAAGGTGTTCCGGGGCACAGGATGGACGGGCGACGTGCCGCCAGCACCCAAAAAAAATGTC
>Ga0209533_1005846_pt1 | contig 10391 bp, 6 predicted proteins | sample COG_04_FD_184748 | JGI IMG/M metagenome (GOLD analysis project Ga0209533, IMG submission 184748) | Pelagic Microbial community sample from North Sea - COGITO 998_met_04 (SPAdes) (version 2) | ecosystem: Environmental > Aquatic > Marine > Neritic zone/Coastal water | place: Helgoland, sampling... | reverse complement strand
ATTATCTAATCGATCATTATGGCTTAAATTAAGAACATTTAGCATTGCAAGAGTTCTCTCATTAGTATTTACTTTTAAATCATTTACATTGTATTGTTCCAATAGATTTAGTACTTGTAATACTTGCCAGCCACCTCCAGGAGGGACAAACGAATAAATATCATAACCTCTATAGTTAACATGTAAAGGTTTATGTTCTTTTGGTTCTGGAAAATTCAGTAAATCGCTATACGTTATCCATCCACCATTTTTTTTAAAATCTTCTGCAATTTCTTTTGCTATATCTCCTTTATAAAAATCTTCCGCACCATTTACCGCTATTTTCTTTAAGGTCTTAGCTAGAGTTGGTTGTTTAATTAAATCTCCAATAGCTGGAATCCCATTATCAATTAGTAGTTCTCTATTATGATATGGACTATTCGTAAATTTTTGTTGCACTCTTTTAAACACATGGTGTCTATGAACTCCATTTACAAAACCATGTTCGGCATAATGGATTGCAGACTGTAATAATTCTTCCCATTTTAAATGGCCACTTCCATACTTTTTCCAGATATAATTTAAAATTTTTACGTGAGATGGTATGGAAACCTGTTTGTAGAATGTGAGATCTTTCTTTTCTATATCTGAATCCAAAATAGAAGGTGTTAGAGAAATACCACCAATTGCAATAGGTTCTTGATTTGGAAAAGATAAAATCAACATCGTTCTTCCCCCTATACCTGACATAGCAGGTTCTGTTACTCCTAAAGTGAAAGCCACAGCAATAGCAGCATCAATTGCATTCCCTCCTTTTTTTAATATTAATGCACCCGATTCTGTTGCTTCAGGAGTAGCTGACGAAACTAAACCTGAGGTCTCATTTTGTGCTATGGTTGTGCTAAAGCATAGAATACTTAAAGTTATTAAACGTATTGTTTTCATTTATTTTTCTTCAAAATTAATAATCTATATTTTGAAATTAAATTTATATTAACTGTTCTTTAAGCCCTAATTTATTTAGAAAAAGAATCACGACTAACAGTTCTTATTTAATTAATATATCCCGGTGCTGCAATATCTGTCATAGTATGTAGACCTGGAGTTAATTTTAAAATACTTTTTATGGTGTTTACAGTAACTGCACAAGTACAAATATCTCCATTTAATCCTCCTTCAATTAGAGACGTAAAATTAGGTGTACCTTTAATGGTTATTTTGTCATAAGAACGTAGTTCTCCAATTGCAGCTTTAAAATGCATCGATATTCTACATTCTCCTTTTACATAACCATGAGAAATTTGCTCAACACCTCGAGCATCACCAATTTTTACTATTATTGCAGAAGAAGCTACTGTTTTATTTGCAATTACGGGGTTTAAACTTTCTGAAACGGAATCTAATTCTAACCCTAAACTGTTTGCTAGTAGATATACAGATTCTTGTAAACCAACATGACGCAAAGTGCCTGTTGCTTCTTTTTCTTTAAATGCTTTTAAGCTTAATCCTGCTCCAATTTTTTTTTGAAAAGGAATTCTCCTCGGAGTTGCATCTTGAATTCTTTCTACAGAAACATGTTTAATATCTTTACATACAGAACTAAAAACTGAAGGCAAGTAATCCATTAAAAAACCAGGGTTAATTCCTGTTCCTAAACAAGCAATTTGATTCTTTTTACAAATAGCATCTAATTCTTCACTAAGTTGTGGTTGTAATTTCCATGGGTACGATAATTCCTCACAAGTTGAGATAACTGGAATTCCAAATTCTGCTACTTCTTTAACTTGTGGAATTAGTTTTTCTAAACTAGAGACTGTTGTAATAATTACAACATCTGGCTTGTATCCCAATGATGAAATTGCTTCTTTTACAGACATATAAACGAATACTTCATCTGAAAGGGTATCATCAAAACTTTGTAATTTTTTTCCAATAAAATCAGTGTTAATATCTACAACTGCAACTGTTTTTACTGTTGATTTTTGAACAATATATTTTCCTATTTGGATTCCTAAAGGACCAAAACCTATTTGTAAAACATGTATCATTATTGTATAATTAAAAAAAAAGAGGCCGCCTAATTCTTATCTAAACGACCTCTAAAAACTCAAACAAAATTTATTACTTACTTATTTACTTCTGTTTTCACAAAAATATTTTCAATATCTGGCACATTTGTTCCATTAGTATTTTCTTCAGAAAAAGGATACAAAAAGCGTTCAGGATGTTTCGTTCCAGTATTATAAGGAACCGCCACCTGAATAGCGCTTGGATCTTTTTTCATTCTACGCAAATCATTAAAACTTAAAATATCTGCAAAGAAAGACACATAACGTTCTTCTATAATTTCTCTTAATAAAGCATCTTCTTTAGATAGTGATCCATCTACATTTTCTAAACCATTGGCAAGAAAATCAGCTTCAACATAATTGTCATAAACTCCAGAGTTTGAAGAAAAATATACACCATTCCTTAAATTAGCTCTATGCTCATTTAATTTTCCTAAACTAACATTAAAATTGTTAGCGTTTGCTCTTAATGATGATTCTGCCCAAGTTAACAGATTTTCTTGATAAGAAATTTGATTCATTGGCTCGTTATTAGCTGCAATTCCTGATAAATTTAAATTTACACCATCATAATAATAAGCTGCACGATCTACCTCATCAGTTTTAATATTATTTCTGCTAATAGCTCCTGTCCCAATCAAATCGATTAAGAATGACCCTTCTGTTGTTAAGTCACCTACAAAACTTCCTGTAAAAAACTGATTTAGTAAATTTGTGTCTCCTGTATTTACAACAGCTGGAGGGTAATATTTCATAGATTCTGATTCTGACGAAATACCACTTTGAGCAGCAGATAATGCACTAGCGTAATCTCTCACATCAAGATATAATCTTGCTTTTAAAGTATAAGCCGCCTTAATCCATTTATTAGAGTCTCCCCCAAAATATATATCTTCACTTATACCTCCACCAGTTGCAGCAACTTGTAAATCTGAAATAGCTTCATCTAATAAACTTTGTAAAGCCCTATAAACATCAGTTTGACTATCATATTTTGGAGCAGGAATATTATCATTACTTGCTTCTGAATAAGGAACATCTCCAAATACGTTAACCGCAGTTCCAACAGCATGTGCTTCAATTACTTTTGATGCTCCATAGAAAAAATCTTTATTGGTAACTTCAATACCACTTCTTATTTCTCTAGCTTGTTTTACAACTCCAACATAAATATTACTCCAAGGTGTATTAGAATTTGTATTTAGATATTCATAATTTTGATTTGGAGCAAACCTTCCAGCACCTACAAAATTCCCTGTCCAAACTCCTGCAGACCAATTTAAGTAACTAGATTGAACTGTTGTATTTGCTAATTGGATACCTGTAAATAATGTTTGTCCATCTACGGTTCCAAATTTATTTGGATTGGTATCATTTATATCTTCTACAAGACTTTGACATGATATTAAACATGAAAGAATTGTTATTATTAAACTTGTTTTATATAATCGCATAATAAATTTTTTTTTAAAATGTTATATTTAAATTAAACATATAAGATTTAGTGGATGGATTTGTATAATAATCTAAACCTCTAGAATTACCAACACCAGCAAAATTCTTATCTGGATCATTACCAATTACATCAGTCCATAAAAATAAATTTCTTCCAGTTACACTAAAGTTAACGGCTGATAATTTTAATTTATCTAATACATCTTGACCTAAAGAATAGGTTAATGTTAATTCTCTTAAACGAGTCCAAGTTGCATCTTGCAACCACAATTCGCTAAAACCTCTATTCCCTGCTCCGTTACCTCTATACCAGTTTTGTTCTAAAAGTACATCTCCTGCTCCAAAATTGTATAAATTTCCTCTTACTACATTTCCTGCTGTATATGCATTACCTTTTACATCTACTACACCTCCTGCTGGAATAGTTACTTTATTACCAGATTCTTCACTAAATCCTCTTTGCGAATTTACTTGTCTCGTCATGTCATAAAAATCACCACCTTGAGAATGTTCAAATAGCACATTCATAGATAGATTTTTAAAACCAACATTAAATCCTACACCACCTGTCCAATCTGGATTAGGGTCTCCAATAACATCATAAACTGGTGTTCCGACTGGAAATCCATTAGCATCTAATTCTATACTTCCATCAGCATTACGTGGCAATTTACCTCCAAACAATACTCCCATTTGATATCCTTCTGCAGCAACAGAATCTCCAGTTCCAAAACCTGTTAAACGCTGTACTTCTGCACCTGCTAAATCTGTTACCTCGTTTTTATTAGTTGCAAAATTACCATAAGGAGAAAAAGTCCAATTATCATTACCACGTAAAAGGTTTGCATTAAATTCAAACTCGAACCCATTATTTTTAATTGCAGCTCCGTTTCTATAGATACTTGTAAAACCTCCACTTGGAGCTCTATCTAATGTTAGTAATATATCTTTAATATCATTAGAATAATATGTGAAACTTGTAGATAGAAGATTGTCAAAAAAACGTACATCTAAGCCAACTTCAATTTCTGTTTTAATTTCTGGTCTTAAATTCGCATTTCCTAATTGATTATCTAACCTAAAGCCACCTCCATGATTAATAGAAGATAAATTACCAAAAATACCATTACTATAAGTAAAATCTCCTTCGTAATTTGTAGCGCTTCTATAAATATCTGGCTGAATACCTACTTTACCCCAACTTAATCTTGTTTTTGCAAAACTTACAACACTTTCTTTTGGAAAAAAATCTGCATTAGAAAATTGCCAAGCAACACTAGCTGCTGGATAAAAGAAAGGTTTATTAATGGTTGATGCAGCTTCTACTGTTCCAGATAAATCAATAAATAACTGATCATTTACTCCAAAATTAGCTGTAGTAAAACCTCTATTAGACCTACGGTGACTACTAAAATTATTACCTTGAACCTGCCTTGAATTACCTAAATTATAAATTTCATCATTTACAATAAAATCACTTCCAATTGTTGTTTCTCTATTAAATTTTCTGTCGTTTACATTCCAACCTAATACAAAAGATGATGTAATATTTTCATTTATATTTGTATCATATTTAGCAATAGCGTCAAAGTTAAGTTCTGTAGATCCAATACCCTCCAAAGTTAAGTTTCCTTCTAGCCTTGGCTGAGCCCCTGTTCTAGCTGATCCCCTTGGATATAAATAGGTTCTACTATCACTATAAGTATCTACACCTCCTCTTAATTTAACATTTAAACCTTCTACTGGAAAAATATCAAGTTCAGCTGAATAAATATGCCTGTTAACTACATTTGGCGCTTTTTGCTTGTTAGTAGTCCATAATGGATTATTATAGGCTGCATTAGTAGATCCATCTCTAAGGTTAGCACCTATTGGATTTCTATAAGTACGATGTTGATTTTTACGTTCTGCTCCATTAGCATCTACATAAGTTCCTGTATAATCTTCTATATTAAAATCAGAAATATTTCTATAAAACCCAAGTAATAAACCTGCTGTATTAGAATTTTGTTGAATTCTATTTGCACTTACTCGAGAATATTTACCTTTAAGTTTTAAACTAATTAAATCACTAAACTTACGGTTGGCACTTATATTAATAGTATGCCTCTTATAATCGTTGTTTCTAATAACTCCTTCATGGTCAGTATTACCCAAACTAAAAAAGATATTACCAGTATCGTCTCCACCACTTATACTAACAGATTGTTCTTGTAAAACTCCTGTTTTAAATACATGATTAAAATTTTCATCTAGGAAAGTTTCTTTTGAATTTTTACCTCCATGTAGGTTACTACTAGTCCCATCTGCAATATCGTAATATATTTTCCCAGTTTGATCACCTATAAAGTGAGCTCCAGATGTATCAAAAGTATCTTCGCCACCAGCTCTTGTAGATATTTCATCTCCCCAACCGTGTAAATAACCATACCTAAACCTTCCACTTAAACCTTGACCATAATTAGATTGAACAGGCGCTGTGGCGTTAACTTCATCAAAAGCAACAGAAGTTTTTAACGATACCTTAAAACCTTTTCTACCAGATTTAGTTGTAATAACTATCACACCATTTGAAGCTCTAGATCCCCATAAAGCTGCTGCAGAAGCACCTTTAAGTACTTGAAGAGTTGCTATGTCATTAGGGTTAATATCATTTAATCTTGATTGCTGAGATGTTCCATTTCCTGTAGATGAACTAGCTCCTCCTTGTGAACTACTATTACTAATAGGAATACCATCTACAATAATTAATGGCTGTGTACTTCCAAAAATAGTATTTGCTCCTCTAATTCTAATATTAGAACCAGAACCAGGATCTCCATTACTACGTGTAATATTAACACCAGACATTTTACCTTGTATAGAATTTGCTATTGACGTTTCTCCAGAACTTACCAAAGCCTTAGCTTTAACACTAGACACAGCACTACCTAATTTATCTGATCTTACCGCAAATCCTAAAGAATTAATAACTATTTCATTAAGGTTTTCTGCATCTTCCTCTAAAATTAATGTTATTTTCGTTTTTCCTGATACAGTAACTTCTTTGGTTTTAAAGCCTAAATAAGCAATACTTAAAATAGCATCATCTTTAGAAACTTTAATACTAAAGTTACCATTAAAATCTGTTTCTACACCATTATTTGTACCTTTTTCTAGAACCGAAACACCAGGTAGAGGTCCAGAAGCATCGCTAATAGTACCTGTTACTGTTTTTTGTGCCATTAGCATACTACTAGATAGTAATAATGCACAAACACATAAAAATAGTTTTTTAATCATATTCATTTGTTTTTAGTTAATATTTAATTTACTTGTTATTAATATTTTCATCATTTCTTCAGCGGTTACTTTACCTACTAATTTTATTTTATCTCTTGGTGTGGCGTCTCCTATTTCATAGGTAATTCCAACGGCATTTTGCCCATATAAAAACCATCCTTTTGATACTGGTTTTGTACTGTTTGCTGATTTTTCATTTACTTTATAATCTGGAATATTTTTTTCTATAGTTGCAAACCAGGCTTCGATAAAATTAGGTAATGTTGTTTCCTTTCGAATCTTATTCGTATAAAACACATCTTCGTACGTTGAATGAAAATCTAATCCTAGAATTATTCTTCCATTATCTTTTTTACTTACTTTAGTAATAAACTTTATTATTTGTTTAATTTCTGGTTGATTATATTTAGACCAATCTCTATTGGTATCTACACCACCTGCATTATGTCTCCAATGACCTAAATCGACACCATCAGGATTCACGATTGGGAAAGCTAAAACTCTATAGGTATTTAAAAAATCGGATGTTAGATTATTTTCTTTCAAAATTGTTTTTAAGAACTCTTGAAAAGCAAAAAAACCAGTTACTTCTGGAGGGTGCTGCCTAGTTAATAACACAACAATAGGTTTCTTTTCTTTCTTCCCTTTATAAATATCTAAGACAGGCAAATCTTTACCTAACATAGATTTTCCGACACTTTTTAAATGCACATAATTTGTTTTATTAACAATTAAATTTGTGTACCATTCTCTTGTGTCTGTAGAAGTAATTAATTCTTGAGCAGAAACCCATGTTGTATCTCTTACAACATCTAACTTAACTGAAACAACGTTCTCTTTTATAGATATGTTTTCATCATTCATTTGTTCCCAAGGCGAAGAAACTGTTTTAATTTTAGGAATGTATCTATGCTTAAAACCTTCAGGGTAATCAAATTGGATATATATAGTTTTTTCTTTTTTAGACCAAATTTTAAATGAATAGTAAGCACTATTGTTTATTGGAGTATTCTCTGGTATAATAATTACTTTTACTGTACTATCATTTACTTTTTCAAAACCATTCAAACGAGCTCCATCAAATTTATTAGAAGCATAAACCTCTATTTCCTCAAGAGAATAAATATTCTTTTTTTGATTATTTATTGCTTTTGTAGTAGTATTTACTAAAGTTTTAAATTGGACTTCTTTTAATGAAGAACAACTAAAAACTACAAAAAACAAAATTATTAATATTAGTTTATTCATTAAAATAAAATTGAATTTGGTTAATTCTAAAGTAAAATTACAAAAATAAACATGTACATTGCGCATACCAATTTCATAAATTAAAACAAACCAATTTTGCTTCAACATATCATAACACATTTAATATCAAGGGAAAATAAAGAAAATACCACACATAAAACTCTTTATAAAAAAAATTTTGAAAGTATCAAAAATTTAATAATTAATGGGTCGATACCATATAAAACGAAATTACCACCATCTAGAGAATTAGCAAAAAAATTAGATGTTTCTAGGAGCACAATAATTAAAGTTTATGATTTATTAACTTTTGAAAGATTTATAAGTGCAAAAAAAGGATCTAGTTATATCGTTTGCTATAAAAAAGAAAACAAAAGTGACAAAGAATCAATAAAAGATAAAAAACATAAATATCCTAAAATATCAAAAAAAGCAAAGTTATTTCAACAAAATCGTCATTTGTCTACAGATAACTTCACAAAAAACAATGTAGCCTTTAGACCTGGATTACCGCCTTTAGATATATTTCCAATAAAAACTTGGAAAAACTTATCTAACGACTTTTGGAGAGAGTGTACACCAACAAATTTATCATACGCTCCATCTGAAGGTCTAGATATCTTAAGAATAAATATAGCCAATTATTTAAAAGTTTATAGAGATATAGATTGTAATTATTCACAAATAGTTATCGTTTCTGGATCCTTACATTCATTATATTTAATTGGGAATTCTTTAATTGACACAAACGATAAAGTAATAATGGAAAACCCCACTTTCCCTAGAGCTTATAATCTTTTCAAAAGTCTTAAAGCCGATATAATTCCTTGTGAAGTGGATAAAAATGGTATTAAAATTGATACAATAATTAATGATTCTAAAACAAAACTTATCTATACAACTCCTTCTAACCAATATCCATTAGGAATAAAAATGAGTAAAACTAGGAGATTAGAGTTATTAGAATGGGCTTCAAAAAATAATTCTTTAATAATAGAAGATGATTATGACCATGAGTTTAGCAATTGGGAAAAACCTATCCAATCAATTTATAGTTTAGACAATGAAGAAAGAGTAATTTATCAAGGAACATTCAATAAATTGTTACACCCATCGCTAAGAATAGGTTATATAATAGTGCCAAAATACCTTATTGAACCAATAAAAACAATTTATGAACAATCTAGCAGATTTGTACCTGTTTCAACTCAATTTATTTTAAATAACTTTATTATTGATGGACATTTAAATAAACATATTAGAAATGTAATAGAAATATCAAAAGAAAGAAAAAAACTTTTTATCTCTCAAACTAAAAAAACATTTGAGTTTTCTGAAAAAAATAGTGGGTTGCATATTATAGGCAAAATTAAAAATAATTTAAAAGATGTTTACTCACATAATTTGCTTTTAAAAAATAATATAATTGCATACCCTTTAAGCAATTATTATATTAACAATAAAAACGAAAATGAAGGTCTCGTAATGGGATATTCTTCAGTAAATAGTAAAGTAATGAAAGAAAAAACAAATTTAATAAACAAGTTACTTTCAATTTAGATTAATAATAAGCTTACTAATTATGGGCTGATTTAATCTTTTAAATTTTTAGTATTTTTATAGTCTATGAAAATATCTAACATCTTTAATAAAATTAATAATTGGAATGATTTTAATGATGCTTTAATACCTTTAAATAATAAAGAGAAGGGCGATGCATTTGAGCTTCTTTGTAAACTTTACTTTACAATAGACCATAAGTATGATAATTATGATAATATCTGGTTATTATCAGAAGTCCCTAAAAAAGAGTTAGAAATAATTGGTCTTGAATCTAGAGATTTAGGAATCGATTTAATTGCAAAAAAAGGCACAGAGTATCACGCAATACAATGTAAGTATCACACAGATAAATACCAAAATGTAACCTTTAGAGAAGTCTCTACATTTATTTCACTACTAGGTGGATATGATAAATTGACAGAGGGATACATCTGTTCAAGTGCAATATCAACTTCCAAGAACTATGATGATGTTAAGAAAAAACATATTTCAAAATTATTAGCAGATACTTGGAATAAATTAGATAAAGAGTTTTTTGATAGGGTAAGAAAATACCTAAACAAAAAACCGTATAACCCAACACCATATTATCCTAGACCTCATCAAGAAGTTGCTACTAACGAGGCATACAATCACTTTATAACAAATAAAGAATTAAGAGGTAAGCTTGTATAACGTCAGCAAAAAGTGAACTAGTTATCACTTTAATATAAGAGAGAGGTTTTATTATTTTTACAAACCTTTAAATCTTAAATGATGAAAAACAAGAAAAGTGCCAGTGCTTTAATTAGCGAC
>Ga0209533_1005841_pt1 | contig 10393 bp, 8 predicted proteins | sample COG_04_FD_184748 | JGI IMG/M metagenome (GOLD analysis project Ga0209533, IMG submission 184748) | Pelagic Microbial community sample from North Sea - COGITO 998_met_04 (SPAdes) (version 2) | ecosystem: Environmental > Aquatic > Marine > Neritic zone/Coastal water | place: Helgoland, sampling... | reverse complement strand
ATCTTCTCCATCATTCTTCTCGCAGTACTCTTCCTGAACTTGCTCGAAAAGATTGAAACTATTCTCTTTAAAGGAAATCAACGTGGCTATATCTCCGATTAAAGAAGCTCCAAATCAAACTGAGGTGGCAGGGTCTGATAGCGCTGTTTCGGTTCGGAACATCACGAAGAACTATGGTGACGTTGAAGCACTTCGCGATATGTCGCTAGAATTTCCTCGCGGTCAGCTGACGTCACTTTTGGGCCCATCGGGCTGTGGTAAGACAACACTCTTGAAGATTATCGCAGGACTTCTCGAACCCACATCCGGTTACGTAGAAGTTAATGGAAAAACAGTATCAGGACCCGGACCGGATAGAGCGTTTGTTTTTCAAGATTTCGCACTTCTGCCTTGGGCGACGGTCCTCAATAATGTTGCATTTGGGTTGGAAATGCGTGGCGTCTCAAGGTCAGAACGGGAAGCCATTGCGGAAAAGTACATTGGCGATGTTGGGCTCTCGGGTTTTGAACATAGTTACCCGCACGAGCTTTCGGGCGGTATGCGCCAACGTGTTGGGCTTGCACGTGCTTTATCTGTAGACGCGGATGTGTTGCTGATGGATGAACCTTTTTCAGCGGTCGATGAACAGACACGGCGCAAGTTTCAAGAAGACTTGCTGAACCTTGTGCAAAACGAAAATAAAACATTTATTTTCGTGACCCACTCCATCGAAGAAGCGGTCTATGTCTCTGACCAGATTGCAATCCTGCTGCCGCGTCCAAGTCGTGTTTCCGAAATCATCCGGCCATCAAGCTTTCGGAACAAGGGCGTTGAAAACATTCGTAGGGACCCTGAATATTTAGATATTGTAGATGATATCTGGTCTTCGCTGCGTACTTATGTCGAATAGGGGATAGATATGTATTTATTTGGATATAGGCTCCCCGGTATGTCTTCATTGATCCTTTGGGGGCTGTTGTGGGAAATTGTCGGACGTGCCGACCTTACGTTTTTTGTGCCGCCACTCAGCGAGGTTATAGTGACTTTGTTTTCCATAATAGGAACGCCCGCCTTTCAAAAAGCATTGGCGGAGACAGCTTATGCCTTCTTCTTTGGTGTTTTCTTTGCGGTTGTGATCGGGATCGTTGTCGGTATCTTAATGGGCAAGAACCGGCTCTTGGATGAGTTGCTTTTGCCTTGGGTCAATGTGTTTCTCAGCGCGCCACTTACGGCGCTTGTACCCGTGCTAATGGTGTTATTCGGCTTTGGAATGAAGTCGATCATTATCACGACTGCGCTGTTCGCAATTTGGATTATTATTTTAAATTCGAGAGCGGGTGTGAAACAGATCAACCGCTCTCTGGTGGAAATGGCGAATAGTTTTGGCGCATCTCCCATGGACGCCTTTTTTAAAATTTACTTCTGGGCCGCGCTACCCGAGATTTTAGGCGGTGTGCGCATTGGAATAATCCGGGCTGTTAAAGGGGTCATTATCGGTCAGCTTCTTATTTCAATCGTTGGTTTTGGGGCTTTGTTCGAATTATACTCTGCCAACTTTCTAATGGGACATTTCTGGGCCGTTCTGATCGTTTTATTTGCACTCGCATTCACTATTTCAGAGTTTTTGGCCTATCTGGAGCGTCGCGTATCTTATTATGCAGCAAAAAGGTGATGAGATTAGTGGTACTGTTGGGTTTGACTGATTATCTGCTTGAAACCGCGGCTGCCTGGTCGCCCCAGTGCCGAAGCCTATGAAATTTAAAACTACGATGTCGAAAATTAAGAAAGTCAGATGAGATTTTGTGTCGGCCAAGTCGCTGGCGGCAGTGCGGTTTTGTTGGTGTCTGGCATAATGTGATCAACCTGACAGAACGAGACCAATCAATTGGGACGGATTTAATGGGCATTACTACGGCTGGGATGACCTCAACTGATCTGGAAAGTCGAGCGGCGGGGGCAACAACTGTGCCTCTGCATCCATCAAGCCAGCAGTGCCAATTATCTCACCGGGAATGACCATGTGTCTGGGGTTGAACTATGTTGATCATATCAAAGAGGGTGGATATGACATTCCGGAATATCTTGTGATTTTTATGCGGGGTCCCAAATCGTTAATGCCGGCAGGCGCGCCAATGATCCGCCCCCTTTGTTCCGAGCAGCTTGATTATAAAGCAGAGTTAATGGTGATCATTGGAAAAGGCGGAAAACATATTTCCGAATCTGAAGCTTTGGACAATGTTTTTGGATACACCACATTTGATGATGGATCTGTGCGCGAATATCAACGCAGGACCAACCATTGGACCGCTGGCAAGAACTTTGATGAAACCGGTGCTGTTGGCCCTATCGTCGTCACCCCTGACGAGCTGCCTGAAGGCGGTGAAGGGTTGAAAACCGAAAGCTGCGTTGGGGATGGAATTCTGCAAGGCGCCTCGACATCGGATATGATGTGGTCGGTTGCTCGCACGATTGCAGTAATATCAGAATTTGCTACGCTGTCTTTCGTTGACTTGATCGCTCTGGTCACCCCCCTGGTGTTGGTCACGCCAAAACTCTGCCACGGTGGGTACGTGCCGGTGAAGCTATTGAAGTAGAAATTGAGAGTATTGGTATCTGTGCCAGTCGTATTGTGGACGAACGCAAGATGCCTGAGTATCGTTAAATTAATTCGATTGGTACCAACAGTGTTTAGGCTTATGAGTTTGATCTGTTGATTTTAGCGGCGCAGTGTGACCGATATTAACGCCGTAACCGTATCCAGATTATGATCCGCAGGCGCAAGGATTGGCGGTGCGTTGCAACCAGATATGGCCGCTGCCAAGGTTCGGCTCTGGGTAGAGATGCCTTTTTTAGTATCGTCATTTGTTGGTTATGAAGTTTGCCTCTAATATTTCAGACCTGAGACATTATTATGATGTCTCGAGTTGAAAACTATGCATTTATGTTGACTGAATATCTTTTGATAGGGCCTCAAAATAATCTGTGGTAGGTCATTAAGCTGTGTAAACCGCTTTTACTTTGCATCGAAAAACTCATGAGTATTGAGCCCTTTGATTACGGTGGTAGCAAATTTATATTTTAACTTTAAGGTTTGTCGCGTTATCTGGGTAAGTAATGGGGACTTAGGGCAAAATCGCTTTCATTGCTATTGGGTTGGTGAGTGGCGTGAGAAAATTCTTAGATTGGGCACATGAAGAATAGGTTTTTTTTTATCCAAGGATCTGATTCTGAACAAAACTACTCAGCGGTATGATGAAAATTTAACTTTACTTAAGGCGTTGCCGAGAAGCAGTTTATTGAGCGGCTGTCGGTCTTGCCGGGGGTCAGATTATTACTTCTACCGAGAGCATTATCGCCTGGTCGATTAATTACGTATCTTAATAAAATATAAGATCGGCATCTACGTCAGTCCGTTGGTGTGGCGGGCAAGTCTAACTTAGACAAAGCTTGAATTAAGATCGCTCCCATCTTTTGTGTACACCTCTTTTTACCTCATCTAACTTTTTATAAAAAATATCAACTAAAGTTGTTGACACTATTTTAAAGATAGAATACATACTTAGGTATTGAAAACATCAAGATTAAGGCCTGGCAGTTCATCTCCCTCAGTCTGCGCAGGCGCAGGTGACTGCCTTCCAAGCAGAAATGCGCGCACACCTTCAGGACATGAGCGACGCGCGCCCAAGTGGCCACCCCCAACTTGAGGAGCTGGAGTACGCGAGCGATGCATTGAGGCGGTTTGGGCACCTAATTAATGAAGTGGGCCGGGAGCGCAGGCTGCACGCGCGCTACGTGGGCGAGGCGCGCTCAGAGCGCCGGAAGGCGCTGCGGGCGTGGTGTGACTATAGCCGCGGCTTAAACCCAAATTCCCGAAACGAACTATCTGCCAGCGGGAACGGTAAGGGCAAGGGCTAGCGGGTCCGTCAGTGGCGGCGCAGGCGCCTGTAGAGCAGCCCGCAGCCTATGCCGATGGCGACGCCGACCGTGTCAGCCACCCAGTCGCCTATGTCGGCGCTGCGGTTAAACGCGGGCTGTATGAACTCAATGAGGCCGCCGAAAGCGCTCGCACCAATGAACACTGCAACTAGCCCCAGGCGGCCCGTGCGGGCCAGTGGGAAGGCGAGTGCGGCAAAGGCGATGAAGTGCACGAGCTTGTCGGTGCCCTCGGGCGCGGGCGGGGGCGCCTCGAGGGGCCAGAGCATGGCCACACTCAGGGTGATCGCCAAAAAGGCTGTGAGGGGGATGTCGAGGTACTTGCGCATGGGGCGGTCGTAGCGGGCGCACTGGGCAAAGGCAAGCGGCTGAAGGTGGCGATGCCTCGCCCCGCACTTAAGCGCGCGTTGAACATCCTCATATGAAATACCACCGCGGGATTACCCCGTTCATTCCGCCCAACTTTCGATGTAGAGATGGGAGCTATCCGCGGCTCAGGAGTGGGAAATGACTATGACAAAACTCAAAATCACATCGTTTGGCACTTCGGCCGGCATTACATTGCCTGATGCGCTCATGGCCAGGCTAGGTGTCGGCATCGGCGACGTACTGGAGGTGAGGGAGACAGCGGCCGGCATCGAGCTCCTCCCATGCGGCGGGGAGTTTGAGGCGCAGATGGCCGTTGCGGAAGAGGTCATGGCAGAGAACTACGAGCTGTTGAGTAAACTCGCGAAGTAGGCGCCCTGGGACACCTAGGGCCAGGCTCGCGCGAGGCCTCATCCGAGGGCGGGTGGCCAGCAGGCCGAGGCAAGACTGTGGTATTTCGTGCGAGCGGGTCTGGACCTAGGGCAAGTGGTAAAAAATACGGGTGAAAACCCTGGCGCAAGCGTCAACGGAACTCATTGAAGTCCAATCACTTAAGCCTTCCGATAAGGGGGCGTTATGGCATTCAAAACGCACATCAGACGTTTATCACTGGCCATTTTATTACTTTTAGCACTGTAAACACTTTAATTACTGCCATTGCTTAGGATCTCTTAGCACTTCCAATGTGGTGGTCTTTCCTTATTTTACGCGTTAGTCTAAATTAATTTTGCGTATTATAGTGCGCAATTTGCTTGCATTCAACCAGTGCATGGTATAGTTATTTACGCATGGAACGGGATACTAAAAAGATCATAAAGCGACTAAAGCAAGAAGGCTGGACCCTTCGTAATGTGAAGGGATCACACCACCAGTTTGTGAAAGAAGGCAATCGCTTAACTGTCCCTCATCCCAAGAAAGACCTACCGCTTGGCACGGCTAAAGCTATTGCAAGAGCCGCAGGATGGTACGAAAGGAGCGAACAATGAAAACTTATTTTGCAGTGGTCGATAAGGATCACAGTAGCGCATATGGACTGTGGTTTCCAGATGTACCTGGATGCTTTTCGGCGTCAGACCGGGAAGAAGATATTGTAAAAAACGCAATTGAGGCGTTACTGCTCCACCTTGAAGGCGAAGAGCATCCAGCAGCTCGTCAGGTATACGAGGTCGCATGTGATCCAACAGTTGCACAGGAACTGGCTTCTGGTTCGTATCTTATTTCTATTCCTCTAGTGACGACAAAACATCGCTCCGTTCGTGTAAACTTGAGCTTGGATAAAGGCATTGTTGAGGCCATTGATGATGCCGCTCAGGTTCGTGGGCTCTCTCGCTCGGCCTTCATGGCTGAGGCTGCTCAGAACGAAATTCAAGGGCGATAGGTTGAGTGCAAAATGCCGTTCATTCACGACAGGCATATAGTGCGGTGCAATAGGTTTTATTAAATTCAAAACTTGCCATCGCCGATGACCATGGTTTGTGGGAAGGCTAGACATTAGGCGCATCGGCATTCTTTTCAATTTGGGGCGAAAAATTAGTTGTAGTGGTTCAGATGTGATCTGACAGTTGGCCGTTTTTCTGGCGGCGTCTGTCAGGTCAATTTCAGTTCACAAGCTTTTCCTGCCAGATTTCTTTCCCGTCGATCATAGTTTCGATGGGTGTTCTGCCGCAACACATTTTGCCCTGATGCGTGCGCTCTTGGTTATAGTGATGCGGCCATTCATCCAGATCGGCTTGCAGCGCGTCGATGCTGTCGTAAAGTTTCTTGCGGAATGTGACCTGATAAAACTCTTGCAGGATCGTCTTGTGGAATCGCTCGCAAATACCGTTGGTCTGCGGTGATTTCACCTTGGTCTTTGTGTGATCGACGTCGTTGATTGCCAAGAAGAGCTGGAAGTCGTGTTTATCGACCCGCCCACAATATTCAGTCCCCCGATCTGTCAGAATGCGCAGCACCGGCAAATCGTGTTCTTCATGAAACGGCAGGACCCGGTCATTGAGCAGGTCGGCAGCGGTGATCGGGGTCTTGGTGGTGTACAGCTTGGCATGCGCAACCTTGCAATAAGTATCGACATAGGTTTGCTGATAAACGCGCCCAACACCCTTGAGGGTGCCGACATAGAACGTGTCCTGCGATCCCAAATAGCCGGGATGGGCCGTCTCGATCTCACCGCAGGCTTCATCATCCAGCTTCTTCTTTTCAAGGGCCTGGACTTGTGCCTCGGTAAGGATGCCGCCTTCTTCGGCGACTTTGGCTTCCAGCGCCTTCAGGCGGGTTTTGAAGTTTGCCAGATCATGGCGCAGCCAGATCGACCGTACGCCTGAGGGCGAGACAAATACACCCAGCTTGCGCAACTCGTTGGAGGTGCGGGCTTGGCCATAGGCCGGAAAGTCGGTGGCGTTTTTGACTACCGCGTCCTCGGTTGCCTGATCCCCGCGATTGGCCAGATTTGGCTTGCGCCGGGTCCGTTCGAACAGCGCCTCGACGCCGCCATCATCGACCGCCGACTTGTAGCGATAGAACGTGTCGCGCGACATGCCCATGACCTGGCAGGCCTTCGACACGTTGCCCAGCTCCTCGGCCAGGTTCAGCAAGCCGGTTTTGTGTTTGATGATCTTGTCAGTAGTATTCAACATTGTGAGTTCCTCGTTCGATGGTTTGGTTTGCACCACCATCAAAACGGACAACCATCATCTCTTTCAAGAGATGCGCCGTCCCCATTTCAGCTTGCTGAGAAGGGGGCGGTGTCAGATCACATCGAGACTAATTCAAATTAGTACCGATCACTCCACAACACAATTTCTCAAAATATCTGGTTTGCGTTTGAGCTCATAGCGATATTCAATCAATGACCCACTGTGTTCACGCTCACAGGTGCTTGGGACACAAGCAAATTTTTTAATACATACAATTCAAGCAACACTACTAATCCGACATTTCCCATGTAGAATGTGTTTCCTTTCTGATTGTTGCTATTTTGGGCTCTGATCAGCACCTTTGGGCCAACTATTTCTGTTGATCCCATCAGCTTTAACTGGTGTTTTGATTGGGTAAATGATGCAATCCGCTACCATAAATTCACAGAGGTTTTGGTAATATATGGCTTCTGATATGCCATCAGTATGACAAAGATTAGAGGGTATTGAAATTTACTATAAGTCATTGTCTTTACGTAAATGTATACGGGCAATAATGATTTTTAAACAAAAATTAGGACAGTGTGCAATTCACCGGTTGTCACAATCAGCTCAGATGAGTGTGTCTCGATGAGATCTGACACCGTCCTCTTCCCGGCAAGCTGGAATGGGATCGGGGCAATTCCATGAGGCGGGCTAGTTCCTTCTTAAGGCGCCGGACCTCTGCCTCCTGATCCGTTTGCCACTGAGGCTTCGAAAACTGAGGCTTCGAAAACTGAGGCTTCGAAAACTGAGCTATCCACGTATACAGCGACTTCGTGCTGACCCCGAGCCGCATGACCACATCCTTGGCCGAATACCCACGCTCTGTGACCTGCGCTACCGCATCAATCTTGAACTCATCTGAGTGACGAAACTGCCCGGATATTTGCGTCTTTTTTGCTTCAGAAAATTACCAAGCGAAGGGGCGATAAATCTAGGGGCACCTCAGCCTTAAACAAAGATACACATTGCCCCTTGTTTTTTGTATGTTCCAATTGTGGGATGGAAGATCTAATCGCCAAAATTACCGTAGGCTTTCAATCATCTTCAAATCAGAACCTAATGGTAGGTATTTCAGGTATTGACGGGTCCGGTAAATCCACGTTGTCCAGCCAGCTTGAACAGGCAGTAGCAAGCAACGATATCCCGGTCGTCGTGATAAATTTGGATGATTTACTGCAGCCTGGGCCAATTCGTCATAAGCAGCAGGATCAGATCCAAGGATATTTCGATTATAAAAATCTAGTTTAGAAGATTATCGAACCAGCCGTTGCAAAGGTAATCTTTGAAACTCATTATCTTATTTTGGATCTTGATACAGATCTGATGTCAGAACGTCACCTAGCTTTCAACGGATCTGGTATCATAATTGTAGAGGGGGTTTTTCTATTTATAAGAGATCACGAGATCAAAGGTACGGCGATACAACAGCTATACATGCGCGTTATGAAACGAGATTCTTTCCAGCGCAACGTCATCACCTTCTGCGGGATGATCCTGCCAATTCCGCGGATATTGTTTTCACGCCCAATAACAAAATACGGTGAGGCCAATGTCTCTTTGCGCGAGACTTCGACCAGAAAGTTGCAACGCCTGCGGTCAGGTTCTCATTTTGGTAACTGTGAATTTCGACGATGAATTACTCACTCAAAACAATGCCCGGAGTGGCTCACCGAGGCTCGTAGCACGCCTTAGAAGTCGAACTAAAAAGATGCGGCTGGTAGCCGGTCATCTGCAGCTAACGTCTACCGGTTTTTAGGCATTCGTTTGGATATAGCTCCTGGTGCTTGCGCCTTTGCTATCCCTGCAAGAGGCTGAGCACGTTTTGTTTTGAAGCGTTTGCTTGCGCCAGCATCGCTGTTGAGGCTCGTTGTAAGATTTGGTTTTTTGCCAGTGCCGTGGTTTCAAGTGCAAAATCAGCATCTTCGATACCGCCCTTGGCAGCCGATAGGTTTGCCGAGATATTGGTCAGATTATTGACCGTGTGATTGAGCCGATTTGAAACCGCCCCCAGTTCTGAGCGTTGAACATTGACTTTGGTGATGGCTAAGTCAATCGTTGTGATCGCCGTTATGGCCGAAGCGCCACTGGCAACAGAGGTTGCTGTACCCCCCGAACCGGTACCGCCAGAACCCGAAAGAGTCGCCAAAACCAATGTATCGGCTGCGCCATTCTCTCCAAGCTCGACCCTGGCCGAGATGCCGGTCGCATCGGTTTGCGCATTTATGGCATTAGCGGAAGCTGGCAGGTCGGTTGATGATATATTTGCCGTAATGGCAGCGGTGTTGCCCTCGGCAGGCTTTAGGGTGACGGTCGCGGTATCATTGTTGAAAGAGATCACACCATTCGCATCAATCGTTGCTTTGGCCACAGCTGCTGCATTTGCGCTATCAATACCAATAGCCGCGCTGTCGGTTGGGGCCGCCGTATTGATTGGTGACCCGGTACCGGCCACAAGTTTTAGAGCGCCGGTATCGGCATCGATTGAGGCCGCAACGCCATGTGCTGCCGTGCCTGCGCCAGAACCCTGTGCACCAGATCCATCATTAATTGTATCAACTGCGTTTTGGAGCGTTGAGGTGTCGGTTGTATCAACGGCTACGATGATATCGCTGCCTGGCGTTTGCTCAATGCCAATATCATCAATTGTGGCCGGTTTAATAGGGTTGGAACCAAAACCGGTTATGGTAACTGAAAGCTGATTGTACCCGTTTGTGTTCATCACTTGTGCCGCTACGCCATGGGCAAATACCCCGGCCATCAAGGCCGGATCGCCCCCACCACCATTAATAAGATCTACTACACTTTGCAGGCTGGATTGGTCAGTTGTGTCAATGTCGAAAGTTACATCATTGGTTCCGTCATTTCCGAAGGTAAGCGTTACGGTATCCCCGGGGGTTACGGGATCAAACGGAATCCAGTCCGTGACCGTTTGATCGAATGAGCCATGTGGCGTGGCATTGCTGGTGCCGAGGTTCAGCGTGACGGTGCCCCCGGCGGTTGTGGGCGTGAGCAGCGCGCCAAGTGAGGCATCATTTGGATTAATATCAGTCAGCGTACCGGTTGGCCCAAATCCACCTGTGGTTAAATCAAAATCTACGTTGATTGTGCTTGCTGCGCCCAGACCGAGGGCGCTGGAACTCATGGCATCAATCGTAACGCCAATTTGGTTTTCATTACCTATTGCCGTGCCAACTTGGAAAGAAAATGTCTTGCCATCCGCATCGGTCATTAAGCTTTCGCCGGCCCATGTTGTTGCGGATGAAATCCGGTCGACCTCAGTGATTAATGCATTCATCTCAGCTTGAAGATTTGATCTGTCTTGATCACTATTGGTGTCGTTTGCCGATTGAACCGCCAGTTCTCGCATCCGCTGTAGAAGATTTTCAACTTCTTTATGAGCGCTTTCGACTGTGTTAATGAGCGCTTTCGACTGTGTT
>Ga0209533_1005839_pt1 | contig 10394 bp, 10 predicted proteins | sample COG_04_FD_184748 | JGI IMG/M metagenome (GOLD analysis project Ga0209533, IMG submission 184748) | Pelagic Microbial community sample from North Sea - COGITO 998_met_04 (SPAdes) (version 2) | ecosystem: Environmental > Aquatic > Marine > Neritic zone/Coastal water | place: Helgoland, sampling... | reverse complement strand
AAATAGTATAAAAACTATTTATGCCTAAGTCTATACGAAAGACTTATACTAAGAAGACTAACAAAAAGTTAGTTAGTAAATACGATTATAAGAGAAAATCCGCTAAAAGAACCGTTCTATTAAAGGGTGGGTGAGGCGGATGCGATTATAAAAAACCTAAGAGAAAATCCTCTAAAAGAACCTTTTTATTAAAGGGTGGGTGAGGCGAAACTTACACTCAACCTCAAAGAAAACCCTTAACTACTAACTTAATTGGTGGTGGTTGAGGAAAACCCTTAACTACTAACTTAATTGGTGGTGGTTGAGGAGGAAACCCTGTGGTATATGATGTAAATCGTAAATATTACAGGGATAGAATAATTAAAAAATATTTTAAAAAACATTTTTAAAATAAAAATTTATGGAATAATTAAAAAAAGTTACCTAACTTAGAATGAAGATATCTAACAAAACCCTAAGGAGTTAGATATTGGAGAAGTTTAATTATTTTATTTTTATAATGGTGGTTTTAAACCCCAAAAATTGTCGGGCATTACGTTAACTTCGGGATAACCCCCATCTCTTAAAATCTGTTCTTGACTTCTAACTGGTAGATGAGATTTATGACAGTGATAGAACATAGGACTAGTTCTTGGATTTTTAGAGGGTGGTGCAGGGTATGTTAAAGTTCTAAATGGAATACCTCCGTCTATTTGGATAGTATGATATCCATTACTTTTTTCGTTAGATACTTCGTTGTTAGAATTATCTATGTTAGTTTTAATATTATTTATTACATTTGCTTTTTCGGATTCTTCACATACCTTAAAATGGACATGAGGAGGAACATATAAAGAACCTAACCCAACGTAGTAACTGTTAGGATATTTAATCTTAAAAGAGAATTTTCTATTATCTGCTTTAATAGCACCAATATTAGGTGTATTATCATAGGCTTGAATAGAATCATGGTATGGAAGAGCACTACCAGAATAACTACTAGAATAAGTAGGTGGATTAGGAGCCCAGTATACTATAGTGGGATTAGCAGAAGTTGACTTAACTTCTCCTTGAATAGTAATATCACCAGTTCCTTCGTTAATTGCGACTCCTTGACAGTCAATTCTTTCAAAATATTGTTTTCTCCAAGTAGTTGACATTTTAATATATAAATATATAATAGATTTTTTTTTATACTAATATATTTTTAATTGAAACAAAGAAAGAAATAAAAAATTATAATAAAATTATTGATAGACTCTGTTATCTCCACCCGATAACATTTCACCACCTCCAGGAACAGCATTTCTAACCACATTGTTCTTAGAGTTTCCCTGAGAACCTAAGTGTCTCATATTATCTTCAGGTTTAGCGCATCCATTATTACCGGCACTATCAACACCTACGTTATCACACTTAGGAGCATCACCATAGATTCTACCCTGTCCTAAACCATTAGCGTCAAAGGCAATAATTTCACAGTTATTCTTATCACACTTCACCTTATTAACTTCTGGGAGAGTATTAGTAGAGTGATAAGGTTCCTTACATGGAGAACAACAATTCTTTTGACAAGCATATCCTCTATTAACATCCATAAGTTCTTCGGCGTTACGAGTTAAAAATAATCGGTATTGGTAACTGTTCATTACATTATTACCGGTTCTAATAATATTATTGATGTGACAACTGGGTCTGTAGTCAGTAAAGTGTCTTCCATCTGCCATTCTGGGTGGGCAACCAAAATGCTTATTATTACTTGTTTTATAACAATCAACATTATCCATCTTATTTAATTTATATTATATAAGACAGAAATAAATTTTACTAATTTAAATTAATTAATATTAATTTTATATTGAATTGCTTCTAAGATTCTATCTAATCTATCTGTTTTAGTCCCCCTAACTTTAATATTATCTCTTTTACATATTATTTTTAAATTTTTATCGGACATCTTTCTTAGTAAGTCTTCGTTTAATTCACTTAAAGTTGGTATACTATCTTCAGAACTATTCTTATTATCTTCAGTATCTGTTTCTTCTAAAACTTCGTCTACTAATTCTTCCTTAGGATCAGAATTTTCATTTGATTCATTTTCATTTGATTCATTTTCATTTGATTCATTACTAGGTTCTATATTCATAATAGTTTCTTCTATTAAATTAATATCTACATTTTCTAAATCGTCATCTCTATTATCATCATCAATATCTTCTTCTGGAATTGTTTCCATATTGACTTCTTCTACTTCAACTACTTCTTCTTCACCCCCACCAACTTGTTCTAAATCTTTATTTTCTTGGTTAGGTTCTTGTTCTTCGGGAATAGATTCTAAGTTAGGTTCGTCTTCTAGAATATTATCTAACTCTTGTTTTAAGTTAGAATCTAAGGGTTGTAAGTTATTATCGTAATTTTCTATTTCTTCTAATGAAGGAAATTGTTCTAAGTCTTTATTTTCTTTATTATTTACTGGTTTTTCTACTGTAGGAGAAGATAAATCATTATTTAAATGTAAGGTAGAATTAATATTTCCTAATGATTCTCTAATATCTTGTTGTAATCTTCGAATTTTTTTGGAATTATCTATTGATAGGTAGGTTGAATAGAAAGCTACTAGAATAGCAATTAAGATAAGAACTAATATTATTATATTTTGATCCATATTTTATTGTTATGAAGTAAAAAATATTTATAATTTAAACGATAGATTAAACTTTAATCTTATCATAATATTCCATTATATTACTTGCCTTGAGATGGAAGTGATTACACACCTCCTCCAAACCTAAATTACTAAATTTAAATTCATTTAATAAATTTAGTACTACCGCAGCAGCTAAAATAGTTACGTGTTTATGATTGGTAAGTATTAGAGACTTATATGATTTATCAAATAGTAAAATACATTTTCTTAAAAATGTATCATATACCTTAGAATCATAATATTTAATCAGATTCTGACTAAACTTATGTATAAAATCTAAAGCTAAGAATTTTAACATATTGGGTGGTATAATATGAATATAGTATTCTATTAACTTAATAAAACACTTAGAGATTGTTACTTCCGAAGTATTACACACTTCTGATATATTCTTCTTAGATTCATTTAAATCAAACAGATATGACACTAGGTAAATACAACCAGCTGCCCTAGACATTGGTGTATTTTCTGATACCAAATCATTATCTTCTATTTGCGAACAAACATAATAACAAATGTCCGTTGTTTTTTTATCAAATTCTAAGTTAGAACAGTATCGATTGATAAAATCAATTGAATTAGAAATATAGATATCATAATTTCTAACTACTTCTGGTTTAATAGTTAACATAATTTCATTAAATTTCTTAAATCCCTTAGTCATACTAGTTGCTGGAATCATAAAGATATTAGCAATTTCCTTAATACTCCTTCTAGAATTATTCTCAAAACAGGCAATGAATAAACAAGAGGCAATAATACCAACTCTATTTTCTCCCCTAGAAATTTTTAATTCAGAAATTTCCTTATACTTATATTTCGCATCTTCGATAATACAACCTGGTATTCCATAATTTTTAGCTCTACTAGTCATATTCTCAAAGACACAAATTAGACTCTTTTCCCTATAATTAGAACTAATCCAAATATTTTTTCTACGAATCTCTTTCATATAGAAAGGTTCGTTGGGTTTCCAAGCAATTATAGACCCCGAAGATAAATCCTGGAATAAAGGATTATTGGGCATACCACACCTATTCGGATCCGCATTTCGAGAATCATCCGCAAAACTACGCCATTCTTGTGTAGCGTCTATCACAGGTCCATAAGTAACAGAACAAAGAGTGCAAATATATTCCCCCTTAATATTCTGAATACTATCATCTTTACAGTTTTTACAGTAATCAACCGAATGTGTTTCCTCTTCTACTTCTTCTTTATTAAAATCTTTTAAGATAGCAAAATAATCAATATTATCATTCATTTAAATAATTGTTTAATTGGTCGTTCTTCCTCTTAAATTAAAATCAATTTTAATTTTTAATTAACTGATTTAAAAATTATGAGAATAGAAGTAGTGCCTCACGTCTGGATAAGTTCTAAGGGTGTATTGGATGATAGCAATTTTATCAGTCAAAAAAATATTAAGGCAATTATAAATTTAATGAATGATTTAAGTTTTTTGGATAGGAAGATGGAGTATAATGATATAGTTAGGAATAATGTAGAAAAATATAATATTATTAAGACTTCTCAATATTTAGATTCGGCAACTTTATTTATTAATAAGAAGGTAAAAATGAGTCAGAGTGTTATTATTGTATGTGAAAATGGTTATTTTAAATCACCTGTATTATTGTTAGCGTATTTAATTAGATATTCTTCTTTAAGTAAACAAGTTTCATTAGGTATGTTAAGAACTAAAATTTTGGATGCGTGTAAACCTAATATATTTGGAGAAGAAGGATTAAATCATTTTATAAAATCTCTAAAATAAAAAATATTATCTTATATTATAGTATTATGGGTGTTAATAAGAATAAAGTTGGCACTTGTAAATGTGTAGATTATTATCATGACGAAGGAAATAATAAATGGGTGAAACAGGTAAGAAGAAAAAGTGGTAAGGTTGTTGAATTAAAATGTCCTAATAAAGTGAAAGGGGATACTTCTTTCTGTGAAAAACACCAGAATTGTCCAGAATTTTTAAAGAAATTTGTTAATAAGGGTGAACCAGAATATAACCCCGACAAGTGGTCAGAACCTTATATAGAAGGTTCTCATAATTGTTATACTTATTTCTTAGATACCATTTATCCTAATCTAATTAAAAAATGTGAAAAATTATGTAAGAAGAATAGTGATTCTTGCCCAAAGAAGGTTAGTCAGTGTAGAACTTTAATTCCTCAACCGGGAGATAATAGTTTAATGGAAAACGAAGGACATCTAAGGAATAAAACCTATAAATATAATTGTAAAGAAATGGAACAAAAAATATTTAAAGATAATAATGTAATTAAGAAAGGTAAATTAATAGAGAAATGTCCTCCAAACCATCATAAGGGAGCAATGGTAGTAGACCCGGGAAATACCTTTCATTTTTATAGACAAAATAATGATGGCACCTGGAGTCATAAACCGGGAACTTTACCGGTGACAAATTTGGATGCTGATAAGAAACCTATCTATACACCGTATACGGCAAATAGAGATTATACTAAACCAGGTGAGTCTGATCCTATTAACTATACTAATTTTTGTGGGTATTATTGTATTCCTAATGATAAAAAATTAAAAGCTCAATAAATTTTTTTTTTTTGTTTTATTATATTATATAATACTTATTATGGAAAAAACAATTAACAATATTGTTTCGGATATTATTAATAATCCTAATTATAAAGATTTAATAGGTTTACAGGACGAAAGGGTATGCGCTGATATTAGTATATTTTTAGAAGACGAATTAAATAAATTAAGTAAAGTTGAAATTCAACAGATGGGTTTATTAGTGTCTGGTTCTCAAAATATAGATACTCAAATTGGACCTAACAAAATAGAAAAAAGAAAACTCTGTTCTAAGGTTGCTGTATTTTATGTTAGAATATTTAATATTATTGCTGCTGTTTTAACTGCTATTGACGGTAAAAATAATTTCTGTTTAGTTAGGTTGAATGCCTTATTTGATGTTATTGACGATGATCGCGGTAGAGTTAAAGTATGTGATAATAATCCTGACCTAAATCCTACAACTTTCCTCAAAATAGGTGGTATGGAAGAATTACTTAGATTATATAATACATATAAAGGAGATTTAGACGAAGAGAAACAAGAAATAGAAGAGAAAAAAAATGCTATTAAAAAATTAAAGACAGATCTTGAAGCAATTTTTAAAGGCACTTCCTCTAACTCTCTTACCAATAATAATACTGATACTAACGAAAATGTTATGGTTGGAAGAATAAGTAATAGACTTAAATTAGTAGAATCTAGTTTTGAAAATATTAAAGGTAAAGTAAATAAACTTATAGGAAATAATGCTGGCAATAAGCAAGGAAATAAGCAAGGAAATAATGCTGGAAATAATGCTGGCAACAAGCAAGGAAACGAGCAAGGCAATAATGCTGAAAATAATGCTGGAAATAATGCTGAAAATAATGCTGAAAATAATGCTGGAAATAATGCTGAAAATAATGCTGAAAATAATGCTGGAAATAATGCTGGAAATGAGAAAGGAAATAATGCTGAAAATAATGTGGCTAACATAAATAATAATAATAATAATAATAATAAAAAACCTATTAATTTAAAAAATATAGCAAATGGAAATAATCAAATAGAAAAACAGAATGGTGGAACTAAAAAGAGATACCGAAAAAATAGTAAAAGTAAAAAACAAAAAAAGACTAACAAAAAAAGAAGAACTAAACAGAAAGGAGGAATGAATATTTTTAAAAAATTATTTGGTAGAAAAGAAAAAAAACCTAGTGATAGTGTATTAGAAGAAAGAACCAGTGATAGAAAAGACGATAAAACAGTTACAGATTTAAAGAAATTAGTAGATACTGGTAATAGCAGAATAAGAGATAGTATAGAAAACACTTCTCCTATTATTAGTAGTGTTCCTAAAAATATATCTAGGGAAGCAATTTGTAAAGGTGGTAAGTTAAATAGGATAATTCAGAAAAGTAATTCTAAATTCAAAGGTTTCTTTAAAAAGTATGGAGAATTTGAAAAACACTATAGTACTTCTTCTAATGATTTACTAACTTTCTTACAATCTAACGTCTTAACACAGGAAAAGAATGGAAGATATTTAATTAAGAAGTTTAATATTACACAACTTAATACCATAGAAAAAGAATTAAGAGAAAAATTATTTACCTATTATACAACTTGTCACCAGTTATTTAAGGATTCCTTAGCCGAATTAGTATCTGCCGTAGGAGAAGAATTAGGTATGTTAAACCAAAGAGCAGATACTATGGTAGAGAACAATTCTGGAAATAATTCTGGAAACAATTCTGGAAACAATTCTGGAAATAATAATACAGGAAATAATAATAACGATTAAAATATTAATAATTAAATGTGATTAATTTTACTATTAATTACTACAGGATTTTCCCTTCTTATTTTATCTTGTCCCTGTTTAATATAATCAAAGGTACACTTATGAAGTTCCGGTTGTAAGTGTTCTGCACAAAATAATTTTAAGCAATTACACTTTAAGGGAACTAACCCTAATTTTTTCTTACACCCTTCTTTCGCACATCTTAACTTTTTCGGTTTCTTATCTTTTTTTATAGCAGAAGTAGAGTCAATTTTGGTAGGTAATACCTTTAGGGGATGAGTCATTGCGTCCATATTATAGATTTCCATTTCTTTTTTATAAATTAATTGTCTATTAATTATATCTTTTTAATCAATTTTATTATCTAGAAAATTAAATTAAATTAAAAACCTTTTTAATAAATTATATGCTTGACTATGCTCTTTTTTGGTGTCTATATCACCTTCCTTGTTTATATACCCTAATACAATATCCTCAAACAGACTTGCCGAAATCTCATGAGGATGATAGTTATTTGCCCCTTGATAACCAAAAAAGTCAGTAAAATTTTTTTGGTTAGATAATAAATTTTTCTTTGCTAACTGTTTCTCTAATTCTGGAAAATGAAATTTATTTTTTTTCCGAATAACTGTTACGTAAATATTACTAGTATCATTTATAGATTCACTATTTAGAGAATTATAAACACATAAGGGTAAGATATATTTATTTTTTCCAATAGGATAAAGCCAGTTATTGTTAGGTAAAGCATCGGGGTTAGTGCGATTTATTTCCTTAATTTTTGGGGGTAAGGGAATATCTAACTTAACTAAGTTCCATTGAGTTAGATAGAATTGTTCGATAATTTTAGAATGGTATCGTTGGTAGATATGAAATTGTTCGTGAGAAATTAATTTAATAAGATGAGTGTCATTTTCTAAAAAATTATTATTTCCTTCATATTTATCTAACAAACTTTTAAAATAACTTTGTGAGAATACTATGGCTTGATTCCTAGTATGTGGCATGGAGTTTTCGATATTATTTTTGACTTTAATGAATCTAATTTGGGAGAAAATATCACTAAAATTAGAACCTAATAGTTGAGTAAAATCACTAACAATCTTTACTAACATTTCTTGCTCTAACTTAGAAAATTCCAAGACACTATTTTTATAGTTAGTGCGACATTCTTCGTTATCTTCTCCACATTTTCTTAATTTTCTATCTAACTGACTAAAATTATTAATATAGTTAGTATCGTTAAAAATAGTTTGGGATTCCCCTAACGATAAATGATTCCCCTTATTAGTTTTTTTACAGTAATAAATAATAGATAAAATTACAATTAATAAAATTAGAATGATACATTTAATGTGTAGCATTATTATCTTATAATATAAATATAATATAAAAATGAAAATTCACAATGAAGTATTTCTAACTTTAATTACTATCCTAATTATCCTTATTTTAGTCCTTATTCACCAAGGATGTCAAGAAAATATAATAGTTAGAAATTTTTAATTAGTCTAATGTATCTTTAGCGTGTCTTTCTGCTTTTTCATTTTTTACATCTTCATTAAAAGATGTTATACGAGAATATCTGCTAAATTCTCTATTCGTTGAACCAGATTTATTAAATCTATCATCTTTTTCTGGTTCATTATCATCTTTAGCTTCTTTACCCTTTATATCTTCTTCCACATTCAACTCAGATTTAAGAACATTCGTTTTTACACCATTTGTTTCTATAAAACTGGTTTGCTTCATTTTTTTATAATCACCGTATCTAATATGCACGTTTCTACATATTCCTTTTGTAGAATCATCAACATTACGTTCCCAAAGACATGCCTTCATTGGTTGACCAGTAGAATCAATCTTATTAGGTATAACTGCCTCATTACAATCAGTTTCAGTATTTCTCTTAGGACATCCCTTAATAATAAAACCGCCAAATTCACCCCCACAATCCGTAGTATCTAACTCTCTACCAATACCTAAGTGTGTAGTAATTAAGAGACCGTATATTAATCCTGGGAAATAATATAATAAAGATAAACCAGCACATATTAAGATTTTAAGGAACCCTCTAAGACCATATGACATAAAGACACCTAGTGGAGGACAGATAATTAAAGCAACTATATTAATGAATCCATTGGCCCCAATGCCCTTATAACAACGCATAGGTTGATAAATTTGTTTAGAAGCTGAATCATCACCTAAATGCGGGTTGCTATGATGGTGTCCATATAATCCTAAATGAGATCGTTTTATTTTTTTACCAAAAGTTTTAACATCTTCGTGTTCGACGTGTTGGTCTGGTCCATGAGGGATACCCCACAATCCACCTCTAACACCATTTAATAGTTTTTCTATAAAGAAAGAACCTATACCAGTAAATAGATTAAATATGGTCCCAAATATTAATTTTATCATAAAAACAATTAATTTTATAATGGATTTAATCATTGTAATTGGATTCAACCATAGTATAGCAAGGATAAATAAGTCCGTAATGGAAGTTAGTAAAAACATAAATCCTTCTATTATCCAAAATGGAATATTCTTAAACCATATAAATATATCAATGAAACTTAGGAAAATATCCACAAAGTTCATACAAAAATTAACCAACGCTTCTGTTAAAACACTCATTATTTGAGGAAAACTAGAAGCAAAATTACCAAGAGCTTGAAGAGGGCTTATTATAGGACCTAAAAAATGTTCCTTACTATAAGATTTTATAATACTATTACCTGATAAATATAGTATCGAAGTAATAATAACAATTAAATAAAGATTCGCATAATTCATTATTATATATATAACAAAATTTTAACATAGAATTATCGTTAATTAAGACGAATCGTCATTTCCTGTTTTTCGTCTAATACCTTCTCATATAATATCTTTGCTTTCCGTATCAGTTCCTTTTCATAATTATACTCCATTATTAAAGACACAATTACATATAAAGGCATTAGCGTCCATAATAAATTAACATACATAAATAATCGGTGTTGTAAATAGGGACCACATGGGAAATCCTGAGTAATATAATTAATATTATTCGAATCTCTTGTCTGGTGGAAATAATTTACTAAATATAAAATACTATTCATTAACTGAGAACCCATTCCTATACTTAAAAAAATAGTATATTCAGTAATATTATTTCCTAATTTATATAAAATAGCACCTAAGCAAAATAATCCACACATTAAACAATGTGAACCTTCTATTACTCGACTCCAATCGTCTCCCTGTAACATATACTCGCGATCCGCATAAGCTCCGTATTCCGCATAGAATAGTTGACTAAATTTATTAGGGAGTAAATCAGAAAGTGAATAGGAATTGGTCCAT
>Ga0209533_1005835_pt1 | contig 10398 bp, 13 predicted proteins | sample COG_04_FD_184748 | JGI IMG/M metagenome (GOLD analysis project Ga0209533, IMG submission 184748) | Pelagic Microbial community sample from North Sea - COGITO 998_met_04 (SPAdes) (version 2) | ecosystem: Environmental > Aquatic > Marine > Neritic zone/Coastal water | place: Helgoland, sampling... | reverse complement strand
TTGGTAAAAACTATAAAATAGTAAACAATATAACGCCCACCCCTATTGAAAAAAGACCGCTTAACCAATATGCAATCGATCAGCTTTTTAGATTGGAAAAAGCGTTGGTTTTAAAGAAGTATAGTGTCTCGAGTGTGCGAACCTACAAGAATATGTTTAGCATTTTTTTAACCAAATTTTCTAATAAAGATATTAACCTAATAACCAAAGAGGAAATAGAAGGTTTTGTTTATGAATTAATTACAAAAAATAAAATTGGAGAGAGTTACCAAAATCAACTTATAAACGCTATTAAAGCGTATTATGAACACGTTTTAAAACTACCGAGAGAATATTATGAAATACAACGCCCAAAAAAGGCGGTAAGCATACCAAATGTATTAAGTAAAGAAAAAGTTTTAAAAATTATACAGCATCCTAAAAACATTAAGCACAAAGCTATTTTATGGACTATCTATAGTGCTGGACTTCGAATTTCTGAGGTCTTAAATTTGAGAATTATAGATGTTCATTCTAAAGAAGGATACTTGTTTGTAAAGGATAGTAAAGGAAAAAAAGATCGCAAAACTATTTTATCAAATCATTTAGTCCTGCTATTACGTAACTATTTTAAAAAAGAAAAACCATCTTACTGGTTGTTTGAAGGACAAACAGGAGGAAAATACAGCACTGCAAGTGTACGCGCTATTTTTAGAAAAGCAGTAGCAGAAACAAATTCAAATCCTTGGTCAACTGTTCACACCTTGCGACATTCGTTTGCTACACATTGCATAGAGAACAATGTGAATTTAAGGTACTTACAGAATATGCTAGGGCATAACTCTCCGAAAACTACAGAAATCTACACCAAAACGATTCATATTAACAATAAAAATATCGAAAGTCCTTTGGACAATATGCTAAAAAATAGTAGTTTTAAACCCTAAAACATATATGCCATATATCAACAATACGCATATACAATTGTTGTGCGTCATTTGAGAAAAGCGACATTATGAATGAAATTGAATTAATAAATACAAAACTTGAGCAACCTGTCGCAAAAATATTAAATGCGGAATTGGAAAAACTAATTCACCGGGAATTTCCGAAAATACGGATTTAATAAAACTAAAATTTACCGAAATCCAGAGCGAAACTGAAAACGGAAAAAACCGAATTGCATCAGCTATTCTTAAATTAGCGAAATCAGACTTAAATGTAATTGATTCTTTATTAAAAAAAGCTAATGAAGATTTTAGAGATATTATTTCTCTAGCAGAGTATCCAAGAGCATCTAAATATGGGTTTGACGAACCGAATGAAAACAAGCTAAAAACTGACTATTTGAATGATTGGACTGAATATTTGAATTGGAAAAATATTTTGTTAGTAATTTCTATTTTATTTATAAGTTGTCAAAATGGAATAAATTGTACGAGTAACCAAAGTAATCTGAATAGTAAAGTTTATAATGAACAAGAAGCTATATGTTTCATATCCAAAAACCTGAATGATAAAAAAATTGAATTGAATCAAATTGAAAATGCTTTATATATTGAAAATGAGTATATGAGGGAAATTGGAATAATTTCAGAAAACGGAATAAATGAAGAGGAAAATAATTTAAAAATCGAATTGGATATCTCTAAAGTAATTGAGATTGCTTTAAAGAATAAAAAAACAAATATTACAAGGGAAAAACTACTTGAAATCTATGAAGCTGAAAATAAGTATTTAGAATTTATTGGAATTGCAAATTGATTAGGAATGAAAAAAAACGAACGCACAACACCGTATATAATTTATTGCTGGCTTTTTGCCTACTTGCGAAAGTCCTCGCGGACTTTCTTTGTCCATAATTATTTACTAAATTAGTTGCTTGAAACACTCAACAAACCATATACAACAACGTTGTGCATAATGCAAAAACAAACTATGGAGAGAAAATTAATAAGTTCAGGTTCGTCTTTTGAAAAAGAAATTGGATATTCAAGAGCTGTTGTTGATGGAAATTGGATTTTTATATCTGGAACAACTGGGTTTGATTATGAAAAAATGACTATTGCGGAGGACATTATTTCGCAGACGGAACAGTGTATGAAAAATATTGTTTCGACATTAAAACAAGCTGAATCAAAAATTGAAGACGTAGTCAGAGTAACATATATTTTACCAAACTCTTCGGAATTTGAAAAATGTTGGCCAACTTTAAAAAAATACTTCGGAGAAATCAGACCAGCAGCAACAATGTTTGCTGCTGGTTTAGCAGATTCCCGAATGAAAATTGAAATTCAAGTAACTGCATTAAAAAAATAAAAACTGGACTTTAAAAATAGTATGAATTATAAACCAAATAAAAGCACTAAAAGCTAACAAAGAACTGTGCTAAAAAACAAGTAAAATTCTAATTATTTTTAGCAAGCGTACTTCTATAATTTTCATCATAAGGCAATCCTGATTTTGCCACTGCAAAAGCCTGTTTTAGCAATTTATTACAGACTGCTATTAGTGCTAATTTTTTACTCTTTTCTTTGGCTACAATTCTATCATAAAGTGCTTTACAGTTTTTATTGTATTTGCAGGCTGTAAAACTGCACATAAACAATAAGTTTCTCAGTTTTGGGTTTCCCATTTTACTGATTCTTGGGCGTCCTTTTATACTGCTTCCAGACTGTCGTATGGTTGGGGTTAGACCAGAATAACAACACAATGCACTTGCAGTTTCAAAACGATCAAAGCCATCAGTAAGTACAATTAGCATCAAGGATGTTTTTCTGCCTAATCCTGGAATACTTTCTAAGCGAGTTAGCAAATCTTGATGTGATTTTTTTACAATCTCTAACAACTGCTTCTCTAATAAATCAGTTTCTTTTTTTATTGATTTCAAACTCCTTTTTATCGATTTAACAACCAATGTCCTGGTGTTTCCTAAAGTGTCTTCACCATGTATTTTGTTTTTTAATGCTGTGCGCTGTTTGCCATAAACACTCAGCATGCGAATGATTTGAAGACATTCTTGTTGCGCTTCCGATTCGCCTTTCCAAAGTTTTAATGCTACACATTGGGCATATTCACAAATCATTTTAGCATCCCTCTTGTCGGTCTTTATTTTTGATAATTTCATCTGTATAAATCGTTTGACCGATAATGGATTTTCTACAGATACAAGGATATTGTTTCCCACTAAAAAATAAGCCAACTGATAGTGATAATAACCAGTGGCTTCCATTACACAATGACTATTTTTAGTAAGAATTTTTAAGAAATCACTAAACCCTTTGGGGGGGTTTTTAAATTGATAATGAACTCCTTTTTGACTCATTACATCAAAGAAATCTTTGCTGATGTCTATTCCAAAATATGGTGTATCTTTCTTCATAAGAAAATGATTTATGAAGGAACAAAATCTACGGTACTTTCTACAACTTAAAATCGAGATCTAGGTCTCACAGAACTGTTCGAAATGTAGGTAGAAAAGAGAGGGGATTATCAATGTTGACGAAGTGTAAACTTCTCCGTATATCTTAACCTTATTCCTCTCTTCTGTTCTTTCTGATTAATTGCTTAAATTTATAAAATGTAAACTTAAGCTGTATATAGCCAATAGGGCGTTTAGTGGTTAATCAAAGTTTGGTGTTTTTAATAAAGTCCACCAAGCTAAAATTTATTATATTGAAAAGAAAATAAATATAAAAATGTTTAGCTTGGCTCAGTGCAAACTCGAAAGTTTATCTCTTTCTACTGCCCTACTTGCCATATACTACCGTTGGCTATAATTTGAGAATGAAAAAGAAATTTTACATAATAATTTTAGTTTTTAGCTTTTTTTCATGTATGAAAGGCGAATTATTTGATTCAAAAAAATCAAAATCGTATTTTATTAAAAATAATAATATTTATTATTCACCTAATGGAAATTGGTTTGAATTAGGTTACAATAAATCTGAAGCAGATGTTAAAACATTTGAAATTTTATCAGAGAAAATATCTAAAGATTCTAAATCAATATATTTTGGTTATACAAAACAAAATCAAATTGATTATTCATCTTTTAAATTAGATTCTAATGGAATTCCTAAAGACAAAAATAATGTTTATGAGTATGGAATTAATCATCTTAAACCTGTTGAAATAAATGGTATTGATGTTAATTCATTTGAATATCTTCGTAAAAATAAATCAAGTCAATATTCTTGGACAAAAGATAAAAACAATTATTATTTCAAAGGAAAAAAATTAAATATCAATTATCGAAACTTAAAATTTATAAATGATGATTTCTTTTATGACAATGAGCATCTTTATTCTGACTTAAAAGGCTGGAAAATAATTACAATCTCTAGAATAGAAAATTCTCCTAAAAAAATCAATGAAAAATATATTTTATCTAACAATACTTTATACTATGTTGGAGAAAACAAAGAACGGAGAATTTCTTTGTTTTCAGAAAAAATAGAAAAATATGAAAAGTATATTTCTATTTCTAAAAATGTAGTTTTAATAGACTCAATAATTTTCTCTTTTGGAACAAAGTACGAGCCTTTAGATCCTAAAACTTTTAAAAAAATTAAAATAGATTATAATAGTTTTAAAACTATATATGAATCTCATTCTAAAATAAGCTTTAATTATTATAAAGACATTAGAAATGTCTATTTCAATAATTTTATAATTAAAAAAGCGAATCCAAAAACATTTAAAGTATTGGGTTTAAGTTTTTCTAAAGACGATAAATTTGTATTTTATAATTCAGAAGTATTAAAAGGAGTTGATTCTAAATCATTCAGAAAAGGTAAAAATGGATTTACTTGGAAAGATGATTTTGGAAATGAATTTGATTTCAAAGGAAATAGGATTAATGAAATAAAACTATAGCCAACACCGTACAAAATTAATTGCTTGCTTTTTGCTTACTTACGAAAGTCCTTGCGGTCTTTCCTGGTCGATAATTATTTACTAAATTAGTTGCTTAAAACACGCAACAAACCTTGTACAAACAGGTTGTACTTAATTATGACCCGTCCTGAAAAAAGACATTTAAGTAATAATAGAGAAGATAGTAATATAATTAAAAGAACTAAACAGATGAAGCACTTATTAACAATTTTAGTAGTAATGTGTGTATTACAATCTATGGTTGCACAGAGTAATTACTTGCCAACCAAAGAAAACCTAGAAGCTCGAAAAGCATTTCAAGATGATAAGTTTGGTATGTTTATTCATTGGGGCGTTTACAGTATTTTAGGTGATGGTGAATGGGTAATGACTAAGCAAAATATAAAAGCTAATCGCTACGAGTTATTGCCAACTTTTTTTAATCCTATCGAGTTTGATGCTAAAGAAGTTGTAAAACTAGCTAAAAATGCTGGTATGAAATACATAACAATAACCACAAAGCATCATGATGGTTTTGCCATGTATGATTCTAAAGTGTCCGATTATAATATTGTAAAAGCAACGCCGTACGGAAAAGATATTTTCAGGGCATTAGAACAAGAATGTGAAAAACAGGGTATTAAGTTATTTGCCTATTATTCACAACTCGATTGGCACCACCCAGATTACTACCCAAGAGGTAAAACAGGGCAAGGCGTGGGAAGACCAGATTCTGGAGAATGGGAAAACTATCTTGTTTATCAAGACGCTCAAATAAAAGAATTAGCAGAGAATTATAACATTTCTGGCTTTTGATTTGATGGGTTTTGGGATATTTTAAAAGAAAAAGGACGAACACCAGAAACTAGAAAAGAAGGTTTAGAACGTTGGAAACTTCTAAATACTTATAAAATGATTCATGATGTTAATCCTGCTTTATTAATAGGTAACAACCATCATTTAGACCCATTTTCAGGTGAGGATTTTCAAATGTTTGAAAAAGATTTACCAGGAAATAATACTACTAGTTTTGGTAGTGCAAAAATGGCTCAATTGCCATTAGAAACATGCGAAACAATTAACCATTCTTGGGGATTCAATCTTCAAGATAATCATCATAAATCGGTTAAAAAACTTATTCAATATGTTGTAAATGCAGCAGGTAGAAATGGAAACTTTTTGCTAAACGTTGGCCCTATGCCAAATGGAGAAATTCAGGAAGAGCATAAAGAACGTTTAAAGGCGGTTGGAAAATGGTTTGTTAAAAATGGAAAAACTATCCATGGTACAAGTGAAGGAATTATTTCTGCAACCAAAGATTATGTGTCTACTCAAAATGGCAAAACCCTTTACATTCATATTTTAAATTCAGAATTAAATGAATTGCAAATTGGTAGTTTTAAAGAGAAGATTAAAAAAGTGACTTTTTTTAACGATAAGGCCAAACATAAGTTTAAGTTAAAAAAAGAGCAATTAACTATTGCTATTCCAGACGATAAAAAAAATGAAATAGATACTATTATAGAAATAATATTAAAATAAAAAAATAGATATCTAAGTTTTGTTTAAAATAAAAATTAGCAAATCTCACCAATCGAGCTGACGAAATAATTAAAGACATTATAAAATTTATTAACATCAATGGTTTAATATAAAAATTATGCTTGCGACTATTCGGAATGAATTACAGATTGAAATAAGTAAAAAACGTTTTACAACAATAAATGGTCATTTAGCAGATAATTCTAAATTTTAACCCGCAGCCATATTTCAGAACAAGACACATTTGCAGGTCGGTATAAACACTTTAAATCTAATAAAACAATCCCTTTTATTTAAACAATCTCATTAATTACATTTGTTATCCCATTAAAAGAAATCGCGTCCTTTTCTTGTTTTCCTAACAGTAATTTACCAATTGGTGAAGCTACAGAAATAGCAAAATAGCTTTTATCTACAACCACTAATTGTCCTGCAGAAATACTTAAAAAATACCGCGCCTTATCTGTAATAATAACGCTTCCTAAACAGGCATTTTTTGAAGTTTTTGAAATATCTATTTTCGATAAGACAGCTTTCATTTGAGTAATTCCCGCCAATTGCTGTCCTGCCTTTTCTATTTCTAATTGCAACATCGCACGGCCGGTTTCATGTTTATCGCCCGCAGAGCTCTTCGTCTCAGATTGTAATGCTTTTTGATTTGAAGAAATTACGTTTTCAATGTTATACAGCCTTTTATTTACAAACACCTCACATTGCTCAAAAAGCGCTTCTTTAATTTTTAGTTGCAACATATATCATTTTAATATTTACTTCCTTAGAAAGCACAAAACTACTACCACCAACACCAAAATCTCTTCTGTTTAGAGAAAAATCAGTCAAAAAAGTTAGGGTTGTTTTAGAACTTGTAACCTTTAATGTGGTTTGTATTCTTTTCTTGATTCCTTTAATGGTTATAAAACCTTTTAGTAAATATTTAGAGGAAGTTATTTTCTCTATTGCAATAGATTCAAATATAATATTCGGATACTTTTTAATATTAAAATAATCTACTTCTAAAAGGTGTTTATCTCGAGCTTCTGAGTCTGTAAATATGGATGCTACGCTTATCTTTACATTCAAAAAACTTCCCTTTAAACTACGCGCACTAAAATTACTGGAAACTATAAATTGATTAAAATTACCGGGTACGTTAAATCCAAAATTCTTTATGGTAAATGTAATTTCAGAGGCTGTTTTATCTTGCACCAACTCTTGTGAAAAACAAGTGAAAGCGCCCAATACAAAAACCAGTACGATCCTTTTAAGTCTCATAAATATATTAAAATTTAGAACCTATGTTAAAAGCATATGCTCCGTAATTTCCGTGATGAGAAATTGAACATGATGTTGTTAATAATTCTTCTTGATAATAAAAAAGTGGCGCACCAATAGTTGTTTTTCTTTTCTCTATGCCTTCAACTGAAACCCCTGTTTCGGCTGCTAATTTTATTTTTAAATCTGAATTTAAGCTGTTTGGTAAGCCAATTTCAGAAAAAACTGCTGTTTCTTTTTCCGTTTCCCTAGCAATCGTATAAATGTAAAATTCGCTAAAAAAAGACGTTGTATAAAATGTAACCCCTTCAAAAACAACCGTTCCTGCTTCTTTAAAAATCAAACTACATTCAAATTTTTGAGGAGCAAAAAAACGTTCTTTAAACTTTTGAGTATAACATTTGTAAGCTGCTTCTTTCATAGACCAAAACAACCAAACCTTTAAAAACGGATTTTCAGCATTTAAAATTTCGTTTTGTTCTTTTTGGGTAAATTGTTTCTCTAAAAAACCCTTTCGTTGCCAATTACTTTGCGTTTTGGCAAGGTTTAAATCTACAATGTCATTGCCAATATTATACATTTATTTTTATTTGTATAATCTCTACAGTTGCTTTTACAGAGAGCATTTTCTCCATAGAATCGTTGTCTATTTCTATCTTAAACTCATCTTCTACATCTAAAATAATATCTACTAGATTTGCAGAATTTATTTCTAAATCATTTATAAAATCTGTGTTTTCATTTAAGTTTTTAAAACCCTCTTCATTTTGAACATAAGGCTTTACAATTGTTGTTAATTTTGATATAATTTCTTCTTTTGTCATATTAATATTTTTTAAAGATAACACACGCATTTACATCTCCAAAGCCAAAGCTTGCTTTTGCTAAAATAGTAATGTTTTTTTCAATCATTTGAGTTGGAATTTTATCATTAGAAATCAATGCTGAGATTTCTGGATGCACATCGTCGCAATTAATATTTGGAAACACAAATTGCCCTTTAACTTGTGCAACAGCTGCTACACATTCTATGGCTCCAGAAGCAGCCAAACAATGCCCAACCATCGATTTTAAAGAATTAATATACGGAAAATCTGTTCCTTTTCTTTGCAGTGCCTTGGTCCAGTTTTCTATCTCTAAACTGTCTTTTGAAGTTGCTGTTAAGTGCCCGTTAATTACATCTATTTCCGAAGAAGAAATGCCCGAATCTAATACCGCATCTGTAATACATTTCTGAACCGCTTCTGAGTTAGGTGCTGTTAAGGTTCCGCCTTTTCGTTGTCCGCCAGAATTAATATTGCCTCCTAAAACCTCTGCATAAATAGTAGCTTTCCGTTCTAAAGCACTTTCTAATGACTCTAAAACCAAAGCTCCTGCGCCACTTCCTGGAACAAAACCCGCTGCAGTTGCACTCATGGGTCTCGATCCTTTTTCTGGTGCTTCGTTGTGCTTATAAGACATTACGCGCATTGCATCAAAACCGCCCCAAGTATACAGACTACTATCACTAGAACTCCCCACCAACATTCGTTTTGCTTTTCCGTTTTTAATGCGCTCAAAACCCAATAATAAAGCTTCTGTACCTGTTGTACAAGCAGAAGAATTTGTTGTAACCTGATTCCCAAATCCAAGAATTCCACCTAAATATGCTGAAATTCCACTTGCCATTGTTTGCACCACAGAGGTACTTCCTAAGCGTCTTACATTCTGGTCGTCTATTTTATAAATAGCCTCTCTTAACTTTTCTATTCCAGAGGTTCCTGTTCCAAAAATTAACCCCGAATCATAATCTAATTCCGAATTTTCATCTACAGAAAAACCGGCGTCTTTCCAAGCGTCAATTCCTGCGATACAGCCGTATAAAATTGAGCTGCTGTTAAACCCGCGCAATTGTAAAAGTGTTAAATATTTTAATTTTTTTTCTTCTGAAATAATTGGAATTCCGCCAATACAGCAAGAAAAGCCCTTGTCTTTTAAATTCTGATGATAGGTAATTCCTGAAGTTCCTGTTTTTATCGCATTTGTAAACGCTGGCAAACCAACGCCATTCGGCGCCACAACGCCTAAACCGGTAATTACAACTCTGTTTTTGACTTCTAATAAATTCATTTCAGTTTCTATTTTGCGATAATCATTCCAGAAATAGTTCCCCTACAAACCAATTCATTTTTAGAATTTATCATTTTTACACGACACTTTAATTTGTTAAATCTAAAATATTCTTTTTCTGAAATTACGGTTACTTTTTCATTTGGTAAAACAGGTATATAGAAATCAATCACATTAGATGTTAAGGCTATTTGTGGTTTTGTGGTTGTTGAAATTTTATCTTTTAGTAAAAATATTCCTAAACAAACAACGCCAATTTGTGCCATGGTTTCCGTTAAAATAACACCTGGTGTTATTGGGTTTTCCTTAAAATGACCTTCATAAAAAAACGCACTTTCTTTGAAGGTGTAATTTCCTGCAACACCACTTTCTGAAATTTCTGTAAGTTCATCAACAAACAAAAAAGGTTTTTGATAGGGCAGGTTTTTTATAATTTGTTTTGGATTCATTTTAATAATTTTACCACGCTAATAGAATACGTTGTGCAGAGAACCCTGGACCAAAACTTAACATTAAGCCTCGTTCTCCTTTGGCTGGATTTCTATCCATAAAACGCTCTAAAACATACAAAACTGTTGCGCTAGACATGTTGCCATACAAACGCAAAACTTCTTTTGT
>Ga0209533_1005829_pt1 | contig 10403 bp, 9 predicted proteins | sample COG_04_FD_184748 | JGI IMG/M metagenome (GOLD analysis project Ga0209533, IMG submission 184748) | Pelagic Microbial community sample from North Sea - COGITO 998_met_04 (SPAdes) (version 2) | ecosystem: Environmental > Aquatic > Marine > Neritic zone/Coastal water | place: Helgoland, sampling... | reverse complement strand
CTGCAAACGCCGCGGCGCCAATAAATCCTTCGTCCAACAGATACGCGGCGGCGACCTCGGTCAAAGACGAGGTCACATAACCGTATAGCAGTATTGAGCCCACTTCTTCGATTGCATCAAAGGCCATCGATAAAATTCGTGCGAGCGAACAGAAACAGCTAATCGCTGATGGGTATGAGCCGGTCCTGAAAAAATCACGATGGTGCCTACTTAAACGGAAAAATAATTTAACGCCGAATCAGGATGTACAACTAAAGACCCTTCTGCAGTATAACTTAAAGAGTGTTAGGGCTTACCTGCTCAAAGAAGACTTTCATGCTTTCTGGGACTTCGTATTGCCATGCTGGGCCGAAAAGTATCTGGATCGTTGGTGCACCAAGGTAATGCGATCTCGGCTCGAACCCATGAAGAAAGTTGTGAGAACCATTCGCCGACACCAACCGCTAATATTGAATTGGTTTAAGGCCAAAAAGGCTTTTTCAAGCGGTATAGTGGAGGGGCTGAATACCAAAGTAAAACACACTACGAGAAAATCCTATGGATTCAGGACCTATAAATGCGCCGAGATCGCCTTGTATCATGCACTTGGGAGATGGCCAACACCTGAAATGACCCACAGATTTTACTGAGGAGGCAAAAAGTTAAGCCGTATCGCTGGTCGGGCGATATCCGACATTGTGAACCGGGGGGGAGTGTTACATTGAATCCAGATAATATACAAAGCGAGAGTGATGAAGCAGCGTAATTACTGAAAAGAGTGCCAACTACCTTGAAAGACACCGGTCCCATAAAAGGTGCAACGATGCTTACTACCTTGCAGGCCCCGGGCGTCATACCGTCGTTTAGCCGGTCCTCTGTCGGTAACAACAATCCCTACTCTGAGCCGTTGCTCTGGACAATGAAATATCGTCCGGACTATCCCGCGAACGACTTCGGAAACGTGATTGACGCTAGGCATTGGGTTGAGGGATTTGTCGGCTGGTACAACCTTGAGTATCTACACAGTTCAATGGGGTTTGTCACACTGGATCATCGACACCGGGGACTGGATGACGCGGTGTTGGCCAAACTAGTTGAAGTGTACCGCAGAGCCAAGACGTAAAACCCAAGCCGCTGGAGTGGCGCGACACGAAACTGGGAAGCGGTGATATACGTTCATCTGAACCCGGAGATAGAGAAGAGTCCGGCGGCATAAATTATTAACTCAGGCGACAACTAGCTTGAATGACACCGGCAGTGAGAATAGGTATAAAAACCTAGCTTTACTAATCTTTTTGAAGAGTCAACTTCAATTCTATAGAGATCTATAGCCAATTAAATACTTCAAACCTTTCAATAGGGCAATCTGTATATAGAGGTTTTTATAATCCAATTAGATTCTGATCATTATTAACAAGATAAAATGCTATTTTATTGAAATTCTAATTAGTCGTAAAATTCCCAATTTATATTTACAATATTGAGAACATTAATGAATTATTTTTATAAATGTTGACTTGTTATAGGATCGAATATATTTTCTAAAACGGATAGGCTGATGTATTTCCTAGTTTATTAAACATTAGATAATTTACGCCAAAAATTATTAGGTAATCTGACCTAAATACAAAGGACTATAATTTTTAGTTATGAGTCAAACCCTATTTAGACCAGAGTCGATTGAAAATCAAAAAAACAGGTTATTGGGTGAGGTTTTGATAACTCAACCTCTAAACCACCGTATCGGATTCTCACTAGTATTTGTTGTCTTCATATTGATAATATTTATTTTTTATTTTAGTAAATTCTCAACAAACAAAATTGCATACGGCTATGTGCTTCCTGAAAGTGGGATGTACAAAATTATTGCACCAGAATCCGGCGTGATCGAAAGGATTGACGTAGTCGAGGGTGCGCTTGTAAAAAAGGGAAGCACCTTAATCGTACTTCGAAAGTCAACCTATTTGAAGAGTGGCAGCACATTAACCAACGAAATCATTTCTGGTTATTTAGTAGAGAGGAATACTCTAGTGGATCAAGTTAGCAGAAATGTAAAACTAAATGGTATTGCTATTAGCAATCTAGACATTAAAAGAAAGTATTTAGAACAAGAAATTACCATTAACAAGAAACGGAGTATCATAACAGATGAAATGTTATTTCTTATAGATGGCCAATTGGATTCAATAAGCAGGTTAGCCGTAAAAGGACTTGCATCCAAAAGTGAAGAAATGCAATTACAAGAAAAAAGATTAACAACTCTAATTACTAAATCAGATCTTATGATAACTGAACTAAACCTCAGAAAGCAGATTGAGACGATTGGAACCGATTCGATGTTATTGGAGTACCAACAAAAAAACGATCTAGACTCGATGAAAATACGAATAAATGACTTGGAAAATAAAATTAGCATTACTGAAGGTAGTGATCTTACCTACGTTAATGCTTCAAAAGATGGTTATATCTCTAACCTTAATGTTGAGGAGGGTCAATATCTTGCTAAGGATACCTCCCTACTGTCAATATACCCAAATACATCTAATTTAGAACTCACAATACTAATACCATCAGAGTTGATTTCATTTGTGCATGAAGGCCAAGACATACATGTTGAATTTGATGCCTTTGATAGCAAGAAGTATGGCAAAAAAATAGGTCGCATTTTAAATATTTCGAAAAATAGTTACCTGCCACATGAAATACTAGAAGCCCCTATTTCTATAATCTCCCCCATGTATGTTGCCAAAGCACAATTATCTAGCTATGTTTTCGAGATTGACGGAAGAGACGTTCACGTAAGGAACGGTATGACATTTACCGCAGCCTTCGCAGTAAAAAAAGGAAGTTTGTATCAGTGGATATTTGATCCATTGCTAAATTAATCTATAAATAAGGAAATGCCATGAAAAATGCGGTGATAATAGATACCTTTCCAGATGATATACATGCTCATTCCGTCGCATGGTCGGTAAGTCAAAATGAGGATTGGGAATGCTTTCACATTTATGCAGATAACTTCCCTTCTAAATCAATGTTAAGCATTGCCATGACAATGGACGATTTAATGTTAGGTTATGAGGGACCTGAAGCGAAAATCGACTTAACTAAATTTGATCAAATTACATATATCCCAAGGCGTTGTAAAGGCCCACGGATATCAAACACTGTTCATTCCGATGACATGAGCGCATCCTATTCCGAGAACATATCAGCACTTTCAGCTTTTCGTTACATATTAACAAGCCTCCCTAATGTCATATCCATAAATAACCTTGCTAGTAAACGCAGAGCCGATCAAAAACCTTTGCAACTTTATTTAGCAAAAAAAGCCGGCCTTGTAATTCCCAATTCTCTCTTTAGCAATAATCCTAATGACATTAAAAAAATGTTAAATATCTCTAGTGACCGGCTTGCCTATAAAACCTACACACCCTGTACTTGGAGACAAGAATATGACTCGTCCGTACGGATATTTATGAAATATACCAATTTAATAAGCAAGTCAGTACTGAGTTCTGACCAGGTACTAAGGGACACATCTGGAATCTTTCAGAATTACATTGAAAAACATTTTGAAGTTCGCCTAGTCTGCATGGGCTCGCAATTTTTTGGTAGTAAAATTGACTCTCAAAAAAATATATTATCGAAAGTTGACTGGCGAAATGAACAAGAGAAGCTAGCTGTCGAGTCGATTAAAGTCCCCTTGGGCATTCAAGAATCCATGATTAACTTAATGACAGATATTGGAATTATATTCTGCACGGCAGACTTCATCGTCACCCCTGAAGGTGAATGGATATTTCTTGAGGTCAATGAGCAGGGCCAGTGGTTATGGCAAGAGGAAGCATGCAGTGATCTGCCTATATTAGACGCTTATACTGAATTTGTAAAAAACCCGTCTACTGATTTTAGATACACAACTGAAAAGAAAATTTTTTCATTTGAAGATTATAAAAGATATCAATGGAATATAGACTATCAAAAATCAATTAAGCTAGGTTATGAAGACAATGGTAGTCATATTACTCTGGAGAAATTTATTGATGCAAATCAATAAATACTTAGCAATTCTGCTAGGTTCTATTAACTTTCAAGAAAGGAAATTTTTATGAAAGAAAGAATGATGGCCAGAAACCTGGCAGATGTTAAAGAATTGACGATGGAAGATATGGAGTCGATTGCTGGTGCGGGTTCAACTAACACTGACAACGGTCAGCAATGTGATTATGACACTTCGACGTCATACCGCTCCCGCTGCACTAGCTCAGGTTGGAGTTCTTGCGACCTTGATCACAGTGTAGCATACGATTAATTTTGTAAAAAGCCCCTGAAAGGGGGCTATTTACTAGGAGTAGCAACGTGTTAACTAAATTATATGTAGCATTTACATTTATGTTTTTCCTAGTCTCTAATGTGGACGCCGATTGCAGGCCTGTCTCTGGCCTTTCGTTTGTTGAATCCTCAGCGGTAACAGTCTTCGGCGAATATCATGGCACCAAGGAAGTACCTGAATTTTTCTACGATGTCGTATGTAACCTATATAGGGAAACAACAGATCCGATCCTCATTGGCCTTGAACTTGAAGTGCTTCTGAACGCAGCATTCCAGCAGCCTCATGACTCTATACTACTGAAAGAAAAGTTTAATGAAGCCCGAGAATCCACACCGATTATAGATGGAAGGGCAAACTTAGACACCTTAAAAATGATTTCAAAAATTTTGGACATTGACAAAAATAATAGAATAAAATTTATTGCCCTAGCTGAGGAAAATTGGGACCAAAATGCTGTAATACCATTTCTAGACGCTTATCAGTCGTTAGTTCGTGGTGCTCGGGCATTAGTTTTAGTTGGAAATATGCATGCTAGAAAGATAAATTCGGGTGGCTATAAAACTTTCACATCAAACTTAATTTTGGCTACAGAAGGTACAGACCTAGCAGTGAGGTCATTTGACCTACTGCCTGGTGGGGGCCAGGCATGGGTGTGTCTCGAAGAATGCGGACCCGTAACACTGTTACCTTTGGCTATTTCATTTGATAACACAATTGGTATCGAGGAATGTGAGGTCAATAAATGCGACTATGATGGTGTGTATATGATCAAAAATATATCAATTGCAGATGGACTGAAATGACGAAACTAAGGATTATACGTCAAACTGAGTCAGCCGAATGCGGATTAGCCTGTATTGGAATGATTGCGGATTATCACGGTTTCAATACGGATCTAAATTACCTAAGAAGTAGATTCTCAATATCTCAGCATGGAGTTAATCTCAAGCAGTTATTGGCAATAGCAAATCGATTAAACCTAACAGGGAGAGCTGTTCAGGCTGGCATAACCAGCCTATCGCAACTTAACTTGCCATGTATAATACATTGGAATTTGAATCACTTTGTAGTGCTTAGCAAAATAGATAAACTGAAAGCCCATGTACTGGACCCTGCAAAAGGGGATTTAACTTTTTCAATTGATGATTTCGGGAAACATTTTACTGGTATTGCACTTGAATTAATTCCTACGTCAGAGTTTAAACCAGAGAAAGTCAAACAACAATTAAAGATAGGTCAATTGTGGTCTAAATCAAGTGGCGTTGGGCGCGCTATAGGTGTAGTGTTATTTTTATCCCTAATTTTACAGGGACTCACCATTATCAGTCCCTTCTATTTACAAACTATAGTAGACAACGTTTTCGCCTACAACGACATGGACATGCTGTACTTACTGGCATTTGGCTTTGGTGTTGTGATGCTGGCCAACAATATGACAAATTTTTTGAGGTCCATGGTTATATTAAATTTCGGAAGCAAGTTAAGTTATCAAATTGCGGCAAATCTATTCTCCCATCTAATTAATCTTCCGATTAGCTATTTCGAAAAACGCCACACTGGTGATATCGTATCAAGATTTGGTTCTATACAGCAAGTTAAGGAATTGCTAACTACTGGATTGGTTACAGCTATTGTGGATGGTGTTATGGCTCTAACAATCTTTGCGGCAATGCTAATATATAGCGTTAAGGTTTCTTTTGTTGTATTAAGTTTTGTAGCAATTTATGGCTTTTTTAGAATGTTCTTCTACAAGCCGCTCCTTGTTCTTAGTGAAGAAGGGATCGTATCGAAAGCAGCAGAAGAAACGAATTTCATGGAATCTATTAGAGCCATACAAACCATAAAAATTTTTCAAAAAGAATCAGATCGTAAAAACATTTGGCAAAATAAATATATTGAAACAATTAATGCGGAAGTGAAACTTAGCCGACTTACTATATTATTTGAACTTGCAAATGGAATGCTTTTTGGCTTGGAAAATATTTTAGTAGTTTTTTTTCTATCTGTGCTAATCATGCAAGACGCATTTTCCATCGGAATGCTTTTTGCCTTTATGGCATATAAGCAGCAATTCACACAACGCATGGATGGTTTTATAACTAAATTAATTGAACTCAAGATGATTGGGTTGCATTTAGGTAGAATCTCTGACATTGCCTTTTCAAAAACAGAAAATGTTTCTTTAGACTGCTCGCCTAGTATCGACAATATTGGCATTATTGAAGTTAAGGAGGTTAGCTTTCAATATACCAAGACAGATCCAATTATAATTTCAAAGCTGAGCATGGAATTTAATAAAGGAGAGTCTATCGCATTAGTTGGGCCCAGTGGCTGCGGAAAAACGACCCTTATAAAGCTATTGATGGGCTTATTGAACCCTACTAGTGGCGAGATTACTGCCAATGGGAAGTCCGTACTAAATAGCGAAAACTACAGGTCACGAATAGCTGGAGTAATGCAGGATGATCAGTTATTTAGTGGGTCATTAATGGAAAATATCGCGTGTTTTTCAAGCACCATCGATGAAGAAAAGGTAATTTCTTCCGCAAAGTTCGCGTCAATACATGCCGATATTTTGAATTTGCCCATGGGGTATCAAACGTTAGTGGGAGATATGGGCACAAGCCTAAGTGGTGGGCAAAAGCAGAGAATTATGTTAGCTAGAGCGCTTTACAAAGAACCTGAAATTCTATTTCTTGATGAAGCAACGAGTAGCCTTGATGTTGCCAATGAATCGATAATAAATGAAAATATTAAAAGGATGATGATCACCAGGATTATTGTTGCCCATAGGCCGGAAACCATCAGAAGTGCAGGTCGAGTTATCGACATATCTAATACAGAAAGCATTACGATTAAAACTAGAAAACACGATGAGTCAGAAAAATACTATTAGTGTATATCTTATTATTTGACGGGCGCAAAATAGAATACATCCTAAATGCGAAATAACTTTATTAGCCACATACAGACATGATATTACCTTATGAGACATAAATCTGTAGTATTACTTTGTTCACTATTTTTTATCCAACTGGCCTATGGTGCGGACAATGTGCAATTGAGTCTACTCTATAGAGCGGACCAAGCTGCACGTCAAAAGGAAAATGTGAATTGGAATTTATTGAAGTCAAAAGATGAAGAACGCAGAATTGCTGTACTACTTATGATTAAGAATGGAGAGATTACTACGGCAACAGATTACTCAAACGCAGCAATGATATTCCATCATGGTGATTCGGAAGGGGAAATTAGGTTAGCACATTCACTTGCCGTAATAGGGTCTGCTATTGACCCTACCGACACTAATTTAAATTGGATGAAAGCTGCATCTTGGGATCGACTTTTAATTAGCTTTAACCAACCTCAGTGGTACGCTACCCAACTAGTTAGAGATGAAAATGGTCGTTTTGAGCTCTACCAAGTAAATGAAGATGTTATTACTGATGACGAACGAATATATTGGTCTGTTCTAACGTTAAAAGAGGCCAAAGAGAGAGCCAATTCGCTGAACAATGAATAATTATTACTTCGCCAAATGTTGGCTATGGAACGTAATTTATGTTTGCCCAGCCTTTAAGGGGTTCTAGGGTTTTTCACTCTAAAAAAGACAAAAGCCTTTGTTTGCCCCATGTTGTAAAGCCTGTAGAAGAGCATTACTTTTCTTCTGCAGGCAAATACCCTTCGATTGTCGCCATCAAATACTCTAACTTCGGCAATTCTCCGATATACTCAAAAAGATACGTGCCACGTAAGTTGATATTTTGCTGTAATCCCCCCATTTTTAATCTCAGCTAAAAATAGAGAGGTTATCAATCACAGCAGTTGTTTGGCGGAACCCCGCCAATCGAAGAATGTGGGCGCTCATTATTGTAAGTCCATTGCCATTGGGTTGCCAATAATTGAGCGTGTTCGATGTCCTCAAATATATTCAATTCCAACCACTCATTCCTTGCAGTTCGGTTAAATCGTTCAACGTAAGCATTTTGAGTTGGCTTTCCAGGCTGGATATAAAGTAATGTAATCTGCTCCTGGTTCGCCCACTCAATAAGGTCCTGGCTGATATATTCTGGCCCGTTGTCACAACGAAGAGCACTGGGTTTTCCGCGCCACTCAATAATTCTCTCCAATGAGCGAATCACGCGCTGAGTCGGTAGCGATAAATCCACGTCGATCGTTAAGCTTTTCCGATTAAAGTCATCGATCACATTGAACGTACGGACCGGACGACCGTCTTTCAATGAGTCACTCATGAAGTCCATCGACCAGGCCTGATTTATCCCTGATAGTACACTGAAAGCCTCTGGCTTATCTCTCTTAATCCGTTTTCTAGGCTTGATGCGTAAGTTTAATTCCAGGTCACGATAGATGCGGTATACCCGCTCGTGATCCCAGTGAAATCCTTTGGAATTGCGTAAGAACATAAAACAAAGCCCAAAACCCCAGCGTTTATGGGTCGTCGTGAGCCTTAGAAGCCAGTCGGCGATAACAACATTTTCATCCGATAATTGAACTTGATACCCAAAACAGGTGGCACTGATAGAGAGCACATCGCATGCCAATCGGATACTTACGTTGTATTCAGTTCGGATGGATTTTGCCAGCTCTCGCAGAAGGGCTGGCCTTACAACTTTTTTTCGATGATTTCCTTGGCTATCTCGGACTTGAGTTTTTCCTCAGCATACATCTTCTTCAGCCGACGATTTTCATCTTCTCGTTCTTTCATCTGCTTCATCAGTGATGCGTCCATACCGCCAAACTTAGTACGCCACTTGTAGAAGCTCGCTGAATTGATGCCGTGTTCTCGACACAGGTCTGGAACGTTGCTGCCTGCTTCGTTCTTCTTTAATATGGCCATAATCTGACTGTCGGTAAATCGTGATGTTTTCATAGTAAAGTCCTCTGTACATAGTTTAGGAGATTTCTCTACTTATGACTGTTATCAATTTTAGGGGGGATTACAGCGCCATTTTGATTCAGAGAAATCAAGTGGGAAGGTTTCCTTCTTATAAACTGCTCTGGTTCGACGAAATTTCTCACTCCAAATTTACCCGATATAGTAGTATTTTAAATAGTAAATATTGATATTGATTTGTAGAAATCTGCCAAGTTCTGTTTCGTTTATTAGTTCCCTAAAAAATGCTAGTACTTTTGGAACAGTATTTACACTTCTACTTTTTATTAATGGGCCATACCACCAGACGATTATGTCTTTAGGCCAATAATCAGGAATATCGTCACTTCGATATGGCGACTCTGAAAGTGAGGCTCGTTCTATTTTTTCCATAGGACCGGGAACTGATTAACCGAACACTGATTTAGTTTATTTTATTTCAGCAATAAATGTAAGGTGCATTGTCGAAGTGAGGAATCAGTTTCAATGTATGAAAAATTTGAAAAGTTTTCTATTCGATCTCACGGAATACAAATCTATTTAATTAACAAATTGTCCAACGCCTAGCTGCAAGAGAAAGGCATTCTAAATACCGATGACTGGCTTAAAATTGTATCAGTATTGATTGTAATGTCTCATTAATGATAGGAAATCACACAGGAGGAGATGGATTCAATAGGACTAGATTTTTAACAATCAAACAAGCATATAGCGCCTTTAGTTTTTTCTGTTCCTCAGTTTCGCTTTAGGTGCTGTTTTCTAGGTTTCGTTTATAATACTGACATTCCCTAAGCGACTAGAGAATTGTGATTTTATCACTTGATTTTCAGTGCTAAGCGAGAGCGTGTGGTTCATTTTCAATGACACCTCCTATTTTAAGTTTTTATTAACTCGCACTCCAACCTATTCTTCATTCATAAACCTATTCACCTACATACCTGGGTTCATCCCCTTACCACCTTTCAGCCGTTTCAACCCAATCCCCCAAAAAGGGCAATTTACAGGCATGGCATCACAGTTGAATCCTGACCAGGTCGGGTCGAATTCCAATACACCTAAACTAAGCACTCAGCGACCATGGCGGCGGCGCTCCACCCCGCCCAGGGCCCATGTTCCGGGTGAACTTTGTCAAGCTTGCCAAAATTTGCCCAAGAAAAATGCAATACCGGGCCCGAGTGTTTATCATAGTGGCCA
>Ga0209533_1005825_pt1 | contig 10407 bp, 15 predicted proteins | sample COG_04_FD_184748 | JGI IMG/M metagenome (GOLD analysis project Ga0209533, IMG submission 184748) | Pelagic Microbial community sample from North Sea - COGITO 998_met_04 (SPAdes) (version 2) | ecosystem: Environmental > Aquatic > Marine > Neritic zone/Coastal water | place: Helgoland, sampling... | reverse complement strand
AAATCCTGGTATATCCCTACAAAATCCCTACAGTGGAGTGGAGTGGAGGGGGGTAGCGGTTTGACACATGGGGCGTTTTATCTATGTGGTTCCATGCCCTGAGGTGATTTTTTACATTAATGCGTAATCGTATAGCCACAATCAGTTAAGTACTCTACTATCTACGGTCAACATTGATAGCAATTTACTGCAAGGATTCTGGGCTATATGGTAAGCACCGACACCACTGACTTCAAAACGGTTCTCTGGAAATCAGCTGACAAACTTAGAGCGAAAATGGATGCTGTTGAGATGGTTTTAAGGCAGGCTGAAGTAATAAGTGAAGATGCCTTGGCGGCATGATATGGCATCTATAAATCTTACAGAGCAGGAGATAGCGAAAACTCGCATAGAAGTGCGTCAAGAGAAATTGAAGCATCAATCAAATCTTATAAGTCTTGAAGAAGAACTCAAAATAGAAAAAAAACTTTTAAATAGCCGGCATAGTCAGCTAAAGCGAGAGCTAACGAGGCTTATATCGATTCTGAAGGTTGAGAATGTCAGAATGCGCAAATCAGAAAAGCATGGATATCGCGCTATGGTTAGTGAGCTTCGAGAGATTGAAGAAAACCTGCTTCCAACCGTTGTGGGAAAAATTAAAGATACTAGGAAGGAGTTGCAAGGTCTACCCATAGCCGAGCCGAAACTGCTTAGAGAAAAGCAGGAACAGCTTAAGCGGAAAAAAGAGGCTGCCTTAGCAATAGCGGAAGTTATCGAAGCACGATCAGATAACGTTTCTAAAACTGATAAAATTCTAATTTTTGTTACGGATAACTCCTCAAGTGACTTGGACTCTGGGTCAAACTTGGCAGAGATACTTGATGGAATAACACCTCAATTCATAAGTGAAATGCAGTCAGATCATCAAGATATTAAGGTTGCTCTGGTCATAAACCGACCAATCTATGACGTCATGAGCTCTTATAGGGCTTATTTTCGAGGTATAAATATAAACTGGGTTGCGCTAAGGACAGTTGAAAAGATAGATTCTGATGGTTTATTGGATATATTGTCATCGATTGAAGAAGAATTTCTTATACCGAAAGCGAATCTAAGGATTATTTCTAACTCTAGCGATGTTTCGAATAATATTCAGCGTCATGGCATGAGCGCTATCAAATGGACTTCAATAGATTCGAAGCTCTATGTCGAAGTTATCAATGATCCAAATGATATCGTCCCTTGGATCAATGAGCCTACTAGCCACAAGTTATATTTGGAACAGGCTGTAAGGAGCGATTTTAGGAGAAAGATAAATGGTGGCTTTAGGCAAGTAGATGCAATAGATATTCAATATTTTGGTCGATACTTTAAAAAGGACGACACTAGGAGCTTCGGTGCAGATGGAATCCTAACCCAGGCTATCTTGCGGGCAAAGCATAATCATTACTCTGAAAATATAATTGAAGGTTTGGCTGAAATTATTAAGACATATCCTAAAAATATATGGGTGACTTGTATTCCTGATAAAGAAGGTAAATCACATAGAATGAGAGCTCTTTTGGCGAGTCTATCTAAACGACAAGACTTGTCTGATTATAAATTCGCTGATAATTTCTTTCTGTATTTTAACGATTCCTCATTCTCTACGAAAGGGCTTAATGCGCAGCAAAGAAAGGAAAAGCTTGGAGAAGTCCTCCAAAGAAAGCAGGAGATAACTCTTGCTGGATGTGATGTTTTGTTGCTGGATGACGTGGTAACAAGTGGAGCGACTCTTAAGCGTGGTTATGAATGCCTTTTGGGGATGGAAGCTGATAACGTTTATTGCATTGCGATTGCTTCTACGGTAAATAATTAGATATGTTAAATAAACAAGAAAAGTTGTTAGTTTTATTGTCTAAATTGAAGGGTGTTGGAAACAGCACACTCCGGGCAGTTTTGCCCGATATTCATAATGGATTCTCACTTCAGGAAATCGCGAGTAAACATTCTAAAATAAGAAAGGGGATTGACTCTACACCCGATCATATTAAATTGCTTGAGTTGGACATTGAGGCATGTGATCGCAATGGTGTAGAAATTATTTCAGTGTTCAATGACGATTTTCCAGAAGGGTTGATTGATTCAAATAACTCTGCTTTGTTTCTGTATCTAAAGGGTAATCGAGATTTACTCTCGAGAAAATCCCTAGCAATCATTGGGACTCGGACTCCTGACAGACTAGCCTCGGAATATGCGGTTAGAATTGCTAGATACTTTACAGATGCTGGAGTGCCGATTTTGAGTGGTCTTGCATTAGGTTGTGACAGTCTCGCTCATGCTGCGACTCTGGACGCTGGAGGCGAAGCAATAGCAGTTATGGCACATGGGCTGCAAATGATAGCTCCATCTCAGAACCGAGATTTAGCCGAGAGAATTCAGAGTTCGGGTGGTTTGCTTGTGAGTGAATATGCAATGGGAGTATCCCCCAGTAAGTTTACATATGTGCAGCGCGATAAAACGCAGTCTGCGTTGTCTTCGGCTATAGTGCTAATTCAAAGTGCATTGGATGGTGGCAGCTTGCATGCATGCAGGGCTTCATTGAAAGTAGGTAAAAAGGTGTTTTTCTTGCCACCTACGGACCCTCAGAAAATTGATATAAATTCGGAAGTACATTCAGGATCTCAGGGTGTGTGCTCAACACTAAATTGTGGTCTGGCTGATATGAATAACGTTGTGCCCCTGTCTAGTAAAGATGATTATCCTCAGGTATTACGGGCATTAAATAAGTAAGGATTTTTTGAAATGAAGTCTAAATTATTGTCTAGACGAAAATTTGTTAAATTTTTGGGTCTTTCTAGTGCTGGAGCCTCTCTTGCTGCTGCCGTAGAGGTTAGCAAGCATAAAATTCAAGCAGGTGGCGAGGATGCTAAGGAAGAAATTGAAAAGCTCAAAAAGGCATATGAAGAGCTGGATGCCAGATCAAAGCTTATTTTAAGGTTGATGCTGGTATTTACCGGATTGGATATTTTCATTTAGACTTTTTAAGCACGCTATCGCGGATATCGATCCCAGTCATGTGGTAATTATAACTCTTGTAGCACCTTGTTCCATTACGCTGATTCGATTGAAATAAGTAACTTTAGATAGAGGATTGTTTATGGATAGTTCGGCTTCATTTATCAAGGAAACCTTTGTAGGATTTCAGAAGTATTTATACCGATAATTTGCATAAACACTAATGACGCTGGAATAGCAATATTAATAGTTTCCAAAAACGATTTGAAAATATTTGTAATGGATTAAAGAGATGTGGTTTTCAAATAACCAATTTTGGATAGGACGACATACCGAACTAAATATATATGTTGTGATTAAACGACAAGATGTAGAGAAAAGACAAAATTTCTACTTAGATGTTCTGTATCTAGACGACTATCAATATACTCGATGCGTTCGGGAATTTTTGCGCGGGCAAATAGAAAATGTGAGTCATGTGCCTAAGGAGGTAAGCTCAGAAAACTGGCATTTGATATTTGAAGAAAGTAAAAAAAACCAGATTAAGGAAAATCATGCTGCTTTTCTAAAAAGTCAAAACATACAGTCTCTTGGCTCAAGAGTGAGGCGTGAGTCATTACCTCCAAGGGTTACTCATTGCTGGAGCTGTAAAGATAGTCTAGATTCAACTATTGACCTCGAATGTTGCGGGTGTGGCTGGATTTTATGCGCATGTGGTGCGTGTGGTTGTGGATTTGAAAAAAACTAAACGTGACTATGAGGGAGCTATTAGTGTTATCACGTGATAACTATAAAGCAATTTTCGCGAGGGTTTTCGATGCTTCGTTACCTGATGATATATCACTAACGGACCCAGAGTGGCATGATGATCTAGCTAAATTAAACCCAGAAGGGACAGTTCAGGTGGCTTATTTTGAGGATATTATTGAGTCTTGGACGTTATGGGTTCAAAAATCTTACTACTATGTCTACAAGGTGCCTCATCAAGCGAACATCTACCTTTTATTTGAAATAAGCTGGGATGACAACTGGAGTGTTTGGCAGCGAAATCCATTGGCAGCTACCGAATCAGAGGATGAAATAGTACCAGTTGGTAAGGCATTGTTGAGAGAGTATGCTAAAGAGAGTCTGGACGGCTCAGGAACTGGGGCTTGGAACGAATTTTTAATGGCTATTATTGATAATAGATTGGCGTTCCCATCTGAGAAATATAGGTCCACTTAGTGGATAGGGTTATGATCTAGCTCTTCTTCTTTCTATGGTTGCTAGTTTTGACAACATGCTGTGACACCCTCTAAGTTGGTCATGCTCAATGGGGTTCAGATCAAATTTAATCTGACAGTATCAATGTAGATTGTAAAACTAGTTTGCTGGACGATTTTTTGGAGTTATTGAATGGGTGCGGGTTACGAAATTTCTTGCAAAAAATGTGGTGCTACGTCTGGGGTATCTGAGGGCAATGGTATGAGATTCGCTCAGACCTTTGAGAACCTTTTTTTGAATTATATGGATGAAGCCGAAAGAGTCAGTTTTGCAAGACAGATATCAGATGATTCTGTTAAATATATAGATAAATGTAGTTTTTCTCAAAAGGCTCTAAGGTGTGAAAAATGCTTAGCAATCACGTCTCGGCTAGTTTGGAGTATAGCGTTTAGAAATGGTTGGTCGTTTAGTCCACCACTTAGATGTAAGTCTTGTAGAAGTGATTTGAAGAGGTTTCCGTTCCCTGGAGAGGGTGATTTTAAATCCCAGTGCTGGGAATGTGACAGTGACACTCTATCTGTTGAATTAAGTTACATGTGGGATTAAAAATTTAGGATTGATTAACTTTTATGGAATGGGTCAATAGAAGAGGTTTCCTGTGAATCCTGATCTATCGCTTTCGCTCTATTGCTGGTCGGTCAAAGTTATTCCAATCTGGTACCTCTTCCTTTTCACCAAATTTCTTCTCTATCCGACGCTGCTTTCTTGTCATCCCAAATGCTGCCAAATGCTCTTGGTCTATTAAATCTTGAAGCTCATCTTTGCTAAGAATATTTAGGGTCAAACCAGCTTCTATATAACCACCTATTTTATGCTTAAGAGCTGTTATCTGAGTGGATTTCTCCTCTGCATACCCATAATATTCTGAAAGTAATGCCCGCAGACCGTCTGAGAATTTTATTTTATTGTAATGCTTATCAAGTGACATAGCTTAAGATGACCAAATATCCTCTGAATTTGGGTTATTATAAGTCAGTTAGCAAGCCATTTGGTATTGCATATTCAGGGTTTCCGTAACAATGTAAAGGGTCTTCGATTGTATGAAATCAAACGATGAAAAAAAAGATGATACTTCAAGTCTCACTGATGAAGAGCGTCGAACTACTACGGACTCGGTTCTGAAAGAGCTTTTACAAGTAGTGCCCCCAATGTTGCCAGAAAGTGAGCTCAAGTCCAAACCTCGTTTCATAGGTGACATGTTAAAAGAGGCTAGAGAGAGATATCCAAACGCCACCGAAGAGGAAATCTTCGACCTAGCGACCCAATCTACAAACCTTACGGGTCCTCGCTTATCGGATTTAATGGATGAAGCAAGAGAGATTCATCCAGAAGCCGCCGAAAATGACCTTGCAAACATAGCCCAATTAATGAATTTTTATGGGTGGGGATGACCCTGCCTAAATGGTGGAAGTTTTAATTCGGGAGCACTGCGAAGATCATGAGATCTTGATTCCAAATCAGTAGGAGTTGTTTGGTCCCGATTCGGATTGAGATTTATATGGTTTAATGACTACGAAATTAAGGTGAAACGGAACCTATATTTGTTGTGCTGTATTATGAGACAGTAGGAAATAAGTCCGTACATAATCCTGTTCAGTTAAAAGATTTTTTAGGAAAGGTTATTGAGATGGAAAAATTTGTACCAGACGTAGACTACTCCCTTGAATTAAATGAGCACAGTAGAGTAAATCTCGCTTTTCGTTATGGTATTGCGTGCGAAGAATCATATATAACAGCATATTTTGAAAGTTACGTTAAGCTCCCAAAAAATAACGTGGGAAAAACTAACGACAAAGCGACGTCAGACCCAAAATCTAATCGGGACCATTGCTACTTCACTATTAATGGTCAAAAAAGAGTCCATGCGATAATGCAGGGACATAAGGTGATCACTGTATATGCTCTGTCAAAAAACGTTTTTGATACCTCAGATGCTAAGCTAACGCTACAAATGTTTGAGACATCAATTCAGCTGTCACCTAATATTTTCACTATGCAAGAGGTGGTCGATTGGCGTGAAAGATATCTCGATAGCAACGGTGGCGTAAACAAGGATACTTTGCGGCGAGAGTTATATAAAAGAAAGCCTAATCAACTTACTGCGATGGAGATGCTTGGGCTAAGTGATTCATTTTTTGATGAAATCAAAGAATTGCGAGATTATGTTAGATATCAAGTCGACTGGTCGTCGCTCGACTTTTCAGATAAGGATACCGTTGCAGAACATACTAAAAAAAGAGAGCGCCTTATAGGTCTTGGAAAAAATAAATGGACCACTACTTGGGAAGAAACGCCTGAGTATGGCGAACAGATGCGAAAAGAGTGGGATGATTGGTTGAAGAGTGACGAGTATCGAAGGCAAATGCAGGAACAATATGAATCGGATCAGCGAGATATTATCTTAGAGCTTTTGCGGGATGGAGAACATCATGAGAAACGAGTTCAGGAATATAAGGTTAGTGAACGCTATCTAGCACTTGATAATAATGAGCGGGCTCTAAAGGACACCGAAATAAAAGAATTTACTGAGAAGCACCATAAACTTTGGCTTAAGCGGCAAGAACAATCTAAAGTTCTAGAAAAAAAATGGATTAAGTTTCAAGCAGATGATGAGTACAGAGATGCAGATCAAGAGACCAAGGATAATGAGAAGCAAAAATATGAAGACTGGATGAATGAGGTCAATCCATTCTGGCTTAACCCTATGTTTGATCAAAATGACGAAAGTAGGGTCTCTGAAGTTGATCAACCTAAAGAGAAACCAGAGCCAGTGCATGGTGTGCCATTTGGTCTGTCACCGGCTGAGCATTTCAATGGTAGACCATGTTACTTTCATAATGACTGCATAGTGACGGATATTAAGATTAGTGAGTGGAAAAATGGGTTTCATGAGCTATATTACGAAAATGATAAAAAACGTTTTATAACCACTACGCGACAAAAATGGATCATTGATAAATATTCAGTTGGACAGAGAGGTGTTTGGACCTTGGAATGGGGCGAAGGTGTCTTTCACTTACAACAGCCTATGGATAGAGTGGACGGCGCGGGTGATTTTCATATGTCTGATGAATGGCAGAGTTTGCGTTACCAAAAACTTAAAAATTCCCCCAAAAAATGCGAATTATGTGGCAGTAATGAAGAGCTTCATGTTGATCATAAGGAGCCAAGAAGTCTTCGACCTGATTTGGAGCTAGAACTGTCAAATTTGCAGATATTGTGTAGAGTATGTAACTTAGGTAAAGGTAATTCTGACGCTACCGATATATCTGAGATCCCTTTTTAACAGCACATAAAGTGCTGCCCTAAATGGAGTTTAGAAAGTCTGAGAGTATCTATGAACGATTTAATAAAGCTTTTTTCAAGCGATAATTTTACTATGTCCTCGTCTTGGACAGAGGCGCTTTATTGTTCGTTTGAGGATGATGGAACAATACTAATTATCGAACATAAAACCGGAGATGGCGCCGAGGAGTGGTATGAAACTGCCGTTGATGTCTCAAAACCTGCTGATTTTATAGAAGCCATTAATAGACTGGAAAATATAGATTTTGACTGTATCAATACGGTTATCTCCAGTTTAGAGGATAACAATCACCAATTTGCATCGGTATTAGAGGAAGAATTGCTATTACAAGAGAAGATATCTCTAGAAGAGTCGTTATACTTGACGCCACCGATGTCGCCAGACTCGACCGACTCAAGCGAGTCTACAAAGAACTTCGTGGTCCCGGACCATCTGATAGCGGGAGTGGAGCAAATGAAGCAAGTATACCCAGACGCTTCAGACGAAACGCTTGCAAATATTCTCAAGTACTCATAGAAAGTCAGAGACCTTGATCGACCATTAGATCACTTATTGACCCTGTAAAGATCTCTCGCCCGCTTTCGCAGCTCACTCCTAGGGTACCGCTAGTTTCTGAATTGAAACACCAATAATCTTGGTCAAATTCACCCTCAACCCAAAAACCTTGACCTTCGATTTCCAATTGCTTACCTGATTGGATCATCTGCCATTCTGAATCAGATATTTCGAGGGAGTGAATATCATATCCGTAACCTATCGATATCACCTTGGGGGATTCCGAGTTCTTTGGCGTATCTGTTGTAGACTTGCCTGACTGGCTCATAAAGCGAATCTCTGGCGCGGTCGTATATAGCGGGTGATCCGCTGGCAACGCCTTTATTCCAAGTCTCTCGGATAACTTCTTGATATTGATCTGAACCATAATAATTACCTTCGCTACTACCAATAGTTATTGTGTAGCATTCTTCTAGTTCATTCGACAGTGTGGTAAAAAACTCTTCAGCCACCAACTTTCCATATATAACACTATCGACTGATGACCCTGGATTTAAATTACATTATTCTCAACGATAGTGACATGTTCAAGCGCATTATAATAGCCGTTGAAAAATAGTGCGCCAATCAAGCTCCCGCATCAAGTGTGTTATGGTTGGATGGCATGTCATTGAACGTTAAAGTAGGTGGAATCTACAATGAAAGACCTAATAATCGGCGATTTAGAGGAGCTTTTCTCTAAAAAAGAACTCGACAATATTGTAAAGGACTATGGGTTTACTGATCGGAGTCTGCTTCAGGACTCCCTTAACAAGCTATGCAGCGCTTTTAAGATGTATTCAACTGCCCAGCCCAGCTCAACAAAGAAGGACGTCAGAAAGGCGTATAAAGCTATCTCAAGCTATTCTGACAAACTTGCCAAGGCTCTTGATATTTCACTTTTTGAGAGCGCGGTTCTCCACTCAAGCCTGGGGATGACGAGGCAGGAACTCAAAGGATTACTATTCAATCTATCCTCACAATCTAATCAACGAGCGGAGGCTATTAAGGGTGAAGGATCAGGCAGAAAGATGTCCGTTGATAATGAGTTTATCCTTGGATTGATTGATCTGTATAGAGAGGGTACCGGCAGAAAACTGGATGATATTGTCTATGACGAAACGGCAGAAAAAGAAAACCAGTACAGAGGTGATTCCCTCTCATTTTTACGCCATATTCTGCTAAAAGCAGGTGTTCGAAAGGCAGATGCAGCCTTGGTTCAGCTGATTAAACGGAACAAAAAACACAAATAGGTTTTTTTTAGACCATTTGTGTACTTAGAGATTAATTCTCACCTTCGATAGTGTTGCCACGTATTCAATTAATAGCGTGGTATCTCATGACACATACAGACCCAAAGACTCCTTTAGAGTCGTCAACAATCCCAAACTTTGCAAAAAGACATTCTCTCAGCCTCTCTACCGTTTATAGGCTCATAAAAGATGGCGATGTTCCAGTCACAAAAATACGCGGACTAAGCAGAATCCTGAAATCTGATGAAGTTATCTGGATAGATTCGCTAAAAATCTGTTCTCCTGTAGAGAGTCGATAGTATGGCTATATATCTTGGTTATGCACTAGGTAAAGAGGCTCCAGTGAGGACGGGCTCCTTAGATGAGGTTTTGGTGTGGGGAAGAGACGAATTGGTTAGACGTGATGTCATTAAGGTGGCGCGCGCTCGATCTGAGAGAGCATCGGTAAAAGTTATTGCAGATCTGACTCGTGAGGGTTTTACTTTTGCTAAAGCTCCCAGAGTCTTATCTCTCCGAGAGTCGAAAAAGCTATGTCGAAAAGCAAGGGAAAGATAGTAAATCATTGCCGGAGCGGTGGCTTTTCGCCTGCTTATCATGACCTTACTAGGTCCAAGCAGTTTCTTAGGCTTAAGCCCGTCTCCAAATGCCTTATTTTTCAGCTTAATGACGCATATATTCCTATCTCCAGAGAGAATATAAGCGTTTCGGTTGTAAATGCAGCTAAGTGGATTGGTTGCAACAAGGATACAGCTGCAAAGGCATTTAAGGAGCTCGAGTCGGCGGGATTTATCAAGTTACTAGAGCATCACATTTGGCAGAGATGTAAAGCTCGGGTCTATAGACTGACCTGGAGACAATTCAAAGGTAGAGAGCCAACGGATGAATGGAAAGATGCTTAGCATTTCGCGATCCCAAATTAGGGGGCGATATAGTCCCAAACGAGGGGCGTCAAGCGCATCCAAATTCAAAAATGAGTATGCAAACAGGCTGTTATGGGCGTTTTTCAGGTCAAAAATAGCCCTTTTGATGTTGGGTAGGACCCCTCGTTTCGGAAACTTATATATATACCAAGTA
>Ga0209533_1005822_pt1 | contig 10409 bp, 6 predicted proteins | sample COG_04_FD_184748 | JGI IMG/M metagenome (GOLD analysis project Ga0209533, IMG submission 184748) | Pelagic Microbial community sample from North Sea - COGITO 998_met_04 (SPAdes) (version 2) | ecosystem: Environmental > Aquatic > Marine > Neritic zone/Coastal water | place: Helgoland, sampling... | reverse complement strand
GCAAGTCTTCTGTGTAGCTCCAAGAACTAGAACCAGCGTTAGCATTCTGAGCCATCTGATCGTCCTCTTCAACACTTGTACCTTTAGATATATAAACGTTCCAAGCTGCAACCGCGTCTTGCTCAGAGCTCATTAAACCAGCAACCTCAGCGTTTATAAACGGAGTTACTTTCTTTTCTATTTTATCTAAATCGTATTTAAGTATGTTTCTACCTTTTCCATTTCCGATGTCTATGATCTCGTAATCAAAAGAACCATCAGGATTCATAATCACATATTCTTCAGTTATTTTAGCTCCAGCTGTAAGTTGTCCGTTTTCACCAACCATATCAGGTGAAAATACACCAACCTCAGTTAATAATCTTAACATGTCTTTATCTATATCTGGAGTAGGCGCTACAAGCGAAGTGTTCGACTCGTTTAAAGCATTTAACGCTGTGTTGTTAATAACTAACGGCTCTTCAAAAGCAGGTCCAATAAAGACTATCTGTTGAGCACCACCTGGTAGCAAATCTAAATAAACGTTATAACCATCAGACTTAGAGAATCCTGGCTTAGCAGTCATAACACTGTTAGCGGCTGTGTATTTAAAATTATTGTTAGGATCAAAGTTTGGATCATCTGTAACACTTAACTCTGCTAAAAGAGAAGATAAAAAATCTAAAGACAATTGTGGAGCTTCTTGTAGTTGCTTAATTTCAGACAACTCGTAAGCGCAAGTTTCATCTTGACAGTTATTAGAGTCTACAGCTAATTTTAATTTAGCATATATTCTACCCGTGTTTCTATATGCATTGTCTAGTAGCTGAAAATTATAATCACTAGTGCTTGAGGTGAAACCTTCATTGTAAGCTATAGCGTCACTTTCATTAAACTGCTGTAAAAAAAGGTTTTGATTTAAGTTTTTTTCCATTTTTTGTTTTTTATTTTCCTCCTAACAATCCTCCACCGATAGAAGCTAACGACCCAAACATACCTGTTATAGCACCTGTTTGATCTGCTTTAGCTTGAGCTCGATCTTGTCTTGCACCCATTAATTCTCCATAAGTTCTATCTATAGCGCCTTGTTCTCTAGTCTCTCTAGCGCCAAACTTAAACTGCTTTCCAGCTGCTTGAGCCGATTGAACTCTAGCTTCTTCAGACATCATTATGCCTTGTATGCGTCTTTGTTCAGCTATTTTAGCTTCTTGCAATTGTTGTTCTCCAGCTGCTCTTTTATCTTCGTTAGATTTTTCTTGCTGTTCTATATTAGCTGCAACACCTTTTTTACTTCTTAAAGCGGCGTTTGCTAAAGCAGTAGCTCCACCAGCTCCAGCACCTGTAGCTCTCATAGTGTCTAATGAAGCTGCTAAAGCTAAATCACTTTCTTCCATTTGAATTTCAGCTGCTTGAGTAGCTACACCTAAGTTAGCGAAAGGATTAGACATCTTACTAGATAAGTCTGTGGCAAGTCCAGCTACACTTTTAACGTCTTCATAAGGATTAATAATACCTTGTCTATGATTTTCTAGATGACTTAGTTTTTTTTGTAAACGCAATTTCTCTGCAGCTGCTCTCGCTGCGGCTCTTTTAGCTGAGCTAGATCCAAATAATCCACCTATTATACTAGCGCCTGCTCCTATTATTGCTCCTGCTCCTATTGGCATATTTGTATATTTTTATATTTATTATTCATTTTAAAATCCGTTTGAAAAAGTGTAGTTAGAAGATACCGCAAAGATTTCTTTATAACCACCTGGGTTTGTAACAGTATCTGTAGACATAGTTACGTTTGTGTAAAAGCCTTTTAAACCTGATATTTGATTTCCAAAAATAACTTCTCCATCAAACGGCTCAGATGAATTAACTACATTTGCTACATATTTATTTTCTTTTCTATCAAAACCAGCTCTATTTATAGGAGGCGTTAAAACCGCTGGGTATTCGTTTCCAAAGTTGTCATAAGCTCCTTGCTCGTAGCTTAGTATTTGATTTGATGTATCGTATGCATAGCCAAAGTTTTGAGTATAAAAAGGTATAAAACCTGTTGCATCTGAAACTATAGAGTTAACTTGCCAACCGTTGGTTCCTTCGTAACTTATAGTATTAAATATTTTTTCGCTACTAACTTGTGGGTTAAATACAAACGATATAGACGAATTACTTGCTACTCCGTAAAATAAATTGTAATCAGTATTTTGATCGTGGTGTTTGTATATTTTACTACCGTCTACTGTATAGTAGTTATTAGTTAAACTAAATATTTGACTAGGCTTATATGTGTAAAAACTAACCCAACCTCTAACTCTTTCGTCGAAAGTAAGAGTTTTATATGCTAAGTTAGGATTTGAAGGTTGTATAGATAAAACATATTCTTTAGAATAAATATCCCAACCACCAATTAATTTTCCTCTACCGAAAGAAGGTGAATCTACAGAAGATATAGAATCTCTAAAAAACGCCTTCATTCCAGTTTCTGATATTTCTACTAGACTTCCATTACCTCCTAGACGTAAAACAACATTGTGATTAGGGTCTACAAAATACTTATGAAATCCATATATAGCAAAACTTTCTGGATGAGTTCCTATACCGTACTCACCACCGTAAGGTTGTATAGTACCAATGACTAAATTAGAGTTAGTTACAGCACCACCACCTTCAGCTGAATATATAGCGTCTTTATCTATTAAAGCTCTCGATACTTTTCCTTCTTGAAAAACAATAAGATTAGTATCTTCAGCATATAACTTTTGTATAGAACCATTAGCAGGATCTACACTTTTAGTTATTTCTTCTGAAACACTAAATACATTAGTTTGGTTTATTGAAGTTCTAGAGTTAAATATACCAGAGTATATCAATCCATTAAACTTAATAGAGGACTTAGGAGCATCTTCAACTATGTATGCTCTTGCTCCGTAATCTGTCGATGTGTTATTATAACCAGCTCTTATTCTACTTTCTTCAATATACCAGCTTAAGTCTTCTTGTACAACTTGCTGATTGAAACCACCAATAGCTTGAGGCACTCCAAAAGAACCATTCCAAACATTTGGTGTTCCTAAGAAACCTGGGACTGTGGATCTTTCTTGGTTTTTAAGCAAAAAGCTATTAAAGTACTTAACTTCTATTGTTGCTGCCATTTCTTATATTATCACTTGATTTATTTGTTAATTACGACTAAGGTACTTGAGCTATTAATGTACCTAGAGACTGTGCCGTACCTGAAGTTAACGGAGGTAAGTTGTTAACATCAACTGTTATACTAAAATTATAAACACCGTCCGCAAAATTAGTTACACCTGTGTCTTGCACGCGAGGTGAGCTTAAATTTAAAATTCCGTCTGTAAAGGGCTGAGATCCCACAGTTGCATTAAATGTAGTAGACCAAGCACTTGATGTTGATCCTTCATGTTGAGATCTCATAAACACGTCAAAACCTGCAGCACCAGAGTTAGCTATAGTTAATGTACCTGTTTGAGTAACAGGAAGTATATTACCGCCAAGAGGATAATCAGTATTATTAACGTTTACTGATTCATCACCATTTGGAGACCAAACAGCTGTTGGGGTATAAGAATAAATCACGTTAAAATTACAAACTGCTTGTCCACCACCGCCATCTGACAAAGTAACTTCTATTGGGTATGTACCTTCAGGCGTGTTTAATTGATTCGCCGTAAGCACACCACTTTGGTTTATACTAAATAAAAGCGTATTAGTGCTACCAGTTAGTGACCAAACTAAATCTAATTGATTTAAGCTAGTCGTAAAACTACCATTAACTCCAGTAAAAGAATATATTGGAGCATTGCTTTTGCTGTCTGTTATAGTTATATCACCAGGAGGACAACTATCTATAGAAGGATTTACATTACCTAAATCGATATTTTTTAAATCTATAAGAGGAGCTTGTGCATTAGGATGGTCATACTCTATCTCAAAAGTAAGATCGTTATTCGCTGTTGTAACAGCTAACTCGCTAGGATCAACAATAACTAGGTTAAAGCTACCGTCTAAGTTAGACACGATGTTAAAGCTATCTTCATAAGGATTTCCTAACAAGTTTGTTGTGTTTGCTGGAAAACCTTGCTCGTAAACGCTAAGTAAAGTAGCTTCAGAATCTGCAACTGGTGTTATTGATTGTCCATTTAATAATACAGCTTTAAAACCAGCAACAACAACACCGTTAAGCGCGTCACCTGTGTTAGTTGCTTCTGTAAGTACAGGGTTCCATCCTTCTACTCTATCGTAAAGTAAAGCACCGGGTCCTTCAGATATTGCTTGATTTAACTCACTAATCAAACCGTTAGTTGAAGTTTCCCAGTATATATCTAATAATGACTCTTGAGCTTCTACTTCGTATATATTTAAAGCACCTCCTTGATCTGGATAACCTTCAGGTATTAAAACACCCGCTTGTTTTGTAGTACTTATCTTTGCTATAAGTGGATCTGATTCTTGATTATAAAAATATACTCTTCCACCAAATCTATGTACATTAATAAGGGCATTAGTAATTACTCCTTGAGGAGGATTTGATAATGTTATTTTTATGTTTTGGTTTGTTGGAATTGGAGGTGTTAAATCACTAACTATACCAGTGATGTTAGTGTTGGCTTCGCCGTAGTTTGCACCTCTTATTTCATCACCAACTTTTAAACCTTCTATTAAAGTGGTTATAGCGGGTTGCTGTCCTATTGGGTATTGATTTATAGCTTGCAAACTGATGGTGTTATTGGTGTCTGCTGTTAATTCCTTAACAATTAACGATCCATAATATGTCCCAGGATCTGGTGGTAAATCAAAAAGATCATCTACCGTTCCAATAGCTGATGCTATATCACCTACTCTTTCTGGAAAAAACTGTATGTCGCTAAAGAAAGAGGTAGCAACATTTGTGTTACATGATACTCTAGGCCAAAGCTTAACACTACTTCTAAATTGCTTTTGAGTAGGTCCTAACTCATTTAAGTCTCTAGGTATTTTATTTATATTGTCGCCAAATAAAGATATATGAGATGTTTCAAACTTTTCTTTTTCAACATCTGTAGGGTATGCTTTCATTATAGGAGCAACATAAGCATTGTAATAATCTTGCTGTTGTTGTTTAACTACTATTTTAAAAGAATACCAACCTAAAGGATTATAATTATCAGAAGTTTGATCACCGTTATAAAGCCCTGGGCCATTATTGTATGACGAAGGTATTAAATTATTAAAGGTTACTTTTAAGGAATCACCATCAAAAGTAGATGCAACATTTTGTTGGTCTTCACCTCTAAACTCATTATATATAGTCGACGCTAAATATGAAGGCATGTTGTTAAACTCAGATTCTGATAGTATAACAGTAGATTGTCTGCCAAATCTATCCGCTAATACAACACCTACTTCATAGTTTCTATTTTGTTTTAATGTTGCGTTAGGATATTCTATTTCACTAGTACCTATATTAGCAATACCAACTCCAAAGCTATATTTTTCTGTAGCAGCTACATTGTAGTCTAAAAAACTTGGAGGCATATGCTTGTCTTGGTAGTTACCATAAACAACTCTATTGCTTATTATTTCTTGAGACTGAGCTTTTACAGGAACTTTATCGTATACTCTAGTGTTTTCTTTTTCTGGTAAACTTTTGTATGGTGATTTAGATCCATACTCATACTGAAAGTAGTAATCACTTCCAGTGAAATTTCCACTAGCAGGTATTGAATCTACTACTTTTATAGCTATTTCGTTAGACTCTTTATATAGTATGTCTATTTCTTGTATCTTAAGCTTACTCTGCATTGTGCCAGCGATATATGGTAATGGAATATTTAAGTTTATTTTATTAACCTTATTTTCCATAAAAGAAACCTCTGTACTTTGGTAAGCTCTTTTTTTATCAGATATTTCAACATCTTCACCTGTAATTGACAATGGTGTTAAAAAATAACCATCTTGCCTTGGTATAAAACAAGGCTGTGTAAATGGTGCTATTAAAGAATACTCTCCATCATCAAACTTAAATCTATAAGAAAATCTAACAAATTTATCTTCTAAATAATCAACATTAGCTGTAGCGGCAAAAGCAGAGTCATAATATGGGTTTGGTATAGCAATTAAAACATTATCGGTGAGTACAACTCCACTAGCTACATCCGTTGTAAATTCTATACCACCATTAACAAGGTCTTTATCTACAGCTGTAACCAAAGCTCCAGTGTCAACCCAGTTGAAACCAACTTTTTTAAACACACTAAAACCTACGCTTCCAACTACGGTAGAAGAGGCAGCTATATAACCTTTATAGTCCTCTAAAGTAAAAACTGTAGTACTAGCTACATCATTAACTTTACCTTCACCAGTTGGTGGCAGGTATTCTGATATAGCGTCTTTAAGTGTTGTTTCTGGAGAAGAAAAAACAAGTGCTTGCGATAAAGGTATACTTACGTCTTGACTTAAGGTTACAGTTAAACTAGGAACGTCTATACCTATAACAAAAGTATTATAAGGAACTCCATTACCACCACTAATTAAAACGTCTCCAATTGAAAGCCCACTTACACTTGCACAAACAACTGTATTTCCACTAACCGTAACCACAGAAGCAGTAGTGTTTAAAACCTCAGCGCCAGTAACTTGGCTTCCTTGATATAACTCTATTGTTTGATAAGGGTAGTATTTAGCAACTGATATTTGATCTTCAAGAGTGTAATAATTTGGCTTATAATTTATATTTACTTTTCTAGGTTGGTTTCTATTGTCCGTAAAAAATAATAAATCTTCAAGAAGATTTGCTGTTACAGGATTTAATTTAGAAAAGTTTAACCAATTTCCTTTAACTATTATTTTAGCGCTCGTTGTAGCTTCGTTTACGTTCCATGAAACTATAGCGCTATAACTTAAAGGTTCATAGTCTGTTCCATTGTTATTAGCTAAAAAAGCAAAAACAGTACTAGAAAACTCATCATCTAATATACCAATCACTTCTAAATTAGCAACACCTGTTACAGTAGTAAAATCAATAACTTCTAAGTTACCTCTAACAGTTTGAGCTGTACCAACGTCTTCACCATCAGAGTTGTTGACAGTTATATTTACAGCGTCTCTATATTCACCATTAGGTACTAATCTATCGTCAAGATCTTTATTCATCTTTGACTTTAGAAAACTATTTTTTACTTTAGCCATTTAATTTTAGTGTTTAATCCATTTAGACTTACCTCTCATTACTTGAGTGATTTCATCAGTCTTGATATTAGATAATCTTATTTTAGCATTTCTTAACTTAGCAGACCTTTCTCTCTTAAGTCTTTGAACTACATACTCAGGTTGATTAGCACGTGTAGATATTATAGCATGTAATATATGAGCATATAAAGCCTCTTCCGCCATTTTAGGTATCTTAGTATCTGTATCGTATGCTAAGCCATCAGAGACGTACTCTAGCGTAATTAAACGGTTTACTAAATGACTAGAAAAAGACATTTTGCCTTCACGTTCGTTTAAATTAAACCAACCATTCATTTGTGAGTATTGAGGGTCTAGTCCATATAGCTCACCATAGTTTCTATAACCAATCCACTCACCGTTTTGGTTCCAGTTAAAAGCGAAATCATTTATACCAGATAAACCTGCGTTGTCTAATAAAAAATCTTGAGCGTTACCTTCGTGCCATCTTTCTTGAGTGATCGATGTACCTTCGATATCTGAACCAAAGTTATCTTGCGTTGGAACTCCTTTTTCGTCTTGTATTTGAGTGTAGTAAGGACTTATTGTTAAATTGTTTGTAGGGTATATAATATGCTTAACACCTAGCTGATCAATCCAAGAAGCTCTAACATAGTTAACGTAGTCTTGCGGTAAAGCTAATGTTAAACTAGCTGGTATTGTTAATTCAGCTGACTTAATACTTTTTAAAGTGTCATAGCTAAACTCTTGTAAACCTCTTTTAGCAAAAAATAATACATCTGATTTTTTAGCTTTTTGAATTAACTTGCCTTCACCTACATAACCAACCATAAAGTTGTCTATAGCGTCGTTAAGCGTGATATATGAGTAACTACCGTAATTATCTTCAACAGTTTGTCCATATGCTTTTTCAGCTTCTGTACTACCATATAATCCACCATCTAATTTTTTTAACTGAACAACTATGTACAAACCAGTAGCTGGAGCTGCGGGAAATGTTACTGCATTATCTACAACTGTAAACGTTGTAATATATTCTGAGTAAGATCCAGGTAATCCAGTAGAACTTGTGTATAACTTAAAATTATTTAAAGAATAATTAATATTATTAGGATCAAAACTTCCTAAAACCAAGTCTGTGTCAAATGTAGTTTTAAAAGCCAATGTAGCGTTATCACCTCTAAAACCTTGAGCTCCTTGATAATATTGTTGATTTGTTTCGGTTATTAAACTCATTTATTAGCTTTTTTCGTTAATTTCCATTTGTTGAGCTTCTTGTGAAGCTGCTTGAATTATTGTTGGGTCGTTTATTACTATTCCAAAATACTTTAATATTTCTAATATCAAAAGACTTTGTTCAGATACATCTAGTTGAAAGTCAGTAGATGTGTTAGGGTTATAAATATACTGACCTAATCCACCAGTGGTAAAACTCCAAATTGGAGATGTTGGTTTTACTATCGCGTTTACTGTTACAGTGTTAGGGGTTGGAGTTACTTTAAGTAACAAATTACCCGCTGTGTTTGTAGTGAAGAATAGAGGGTTTTTATTATCTGGAGCTGTCAGCTTTGATCTTGATATTTTATTAAAATCTGACTTACTAACCAACTGTGTTATAGAAGCTAAGCTGGGGTTAATACTAGTGTAGTTAGATACAACCTCACCTATTTTATACAATACATCAGTTGCAGGAGTTGTTTGTGAAAAACCACCTGTAACTGCGCTATATGTGAAAGGCACTTCCTCTTCAAAAGGATGTAGTTTATATGAAATATCTTTAAACATATTGAAAAACTCTGTATCGTTTTGAGAGTTTGTTTGGTTTTTTCTAAATTGTTGATTACCGTCTGGAAAGTAAGATTCAAATATCTGAAACTGAACTTGCTCTGCGATACTATTGAACTCAGCAGGAGTTACATAGCCTCTTTGCTCTTTATTTAATATGAACAAGACTGTTTGATATACTGTGTTTACACTTACTGCCATTTTTTATTTTTTATTATAATATATTGGAGACCACTTACGCAGCCTCCAGTATATTAGTATTACTTGTTTTTATAGTTTTTTATCTATAGACTTATAGATTTCTACACCTTCGTCTGTTTTTAAGAAAGCAGCGAAAGCTGAGAAAGGATTTTCGTCAAAAGGTACGTTCATTAATTTTCTATCGTTTGACCCCCATGTAAAGGTTCTTTGATCTTGAGATAAGTTAATTATACCTGCTTCAGATGCTCTAATTGCAAAATTACGTAGCATAACATTTTCATCATTAGCTAAGTTAATAAACAATGCAGGATTGTTTCGAGCGAATAACAACAAATCTCTTTTAAGTTCTTTAGAACTCATAGTGTTTACTTGAGATCCTTTTTCAACACGTAAGATAGCCTCAGCTTGATCTATGTCCATGTGTCTAGCAGCATTTAAAGCATCAATTTGAAGATCTAAAACATCTAGTTCGTCTTCTGCTACCTCTACTGCGCTAAACTCTTCGTATATCCTACCTTTTAAAGGGTGGTATATAGATAGTAGTTTTTGTAGATTTTGTTGTTCTTTTGGAACTTTCAAGTCTCCATCCATAAATCTTATATGACCCATAGTACATTCCCCTTTTTGTTCATCTACAAGTGGAGAATCTTGATTCGTTGCATATCTTATTTCCCTCTGTTTTCCAGATTTTTCATCAAAATAAAGTAACGAATGTTTTCTTGTATGTTTACTAGGTATAGTTAGAGTTAAAGGATTTTTATTACCTTTTAAGTAGTAAACTCTATCTTTAATCTCCCACGTTGGTTTTGTGGGTTTGATTGGTGCAGTTTTAACTGCTATCTCTTGAGGTGCAACCTCAATTGTTTCTTCTGCTTTTGTAGCTTTTTTAGCCATAATATAATAAAATTAAATAGTTGAAAATTGTGACAATAGCCATAGTATATAAATAGTAATAGGCTAATGTCATATAAAAAACCCCCACCCGAAGGCAGGGATTATTATTAATGTTGAATCAATTAGATTCCTTTGAAAAGTACAAAGTTGTTAGCAGCTTGAGTTACTAAACATCTTTCAGATAGGAAGTTTACTTCCATAGCATCAAGAGTTGAAGTAAAAGCGCCTCCAGCAGAACCAGTTAACCAAGACTTCATACGACGATCATCAGCTTGTGAAGCTCTGTATCGTACGTGTAAGAATGGTCGACGAATGTTAGTTCCTAAGATCTGATCGTAAACTGTAGAAGTTCCAGCTGGTACTAATAC
>Ga0209533_1005814_pt1 | contig 10418 bp, 6 predicted proteins | sample COG_04_FD_184748 | JGI IMG/M metagenome (GOLD analysis project Ga0209533, IMG submission 184748) | Pelagic Microbial community sample from North Sea - COGITO 998_met_04 (SPAdes) (version 2) | ecosystem: Environmental > Aquatic > Marine > Neritic zone/Coastal water | place: Helgoland, sampling... | reverse complement strand
TATCTAAACCGATCAAACAGTGTTGTGTAGCTGTTGAATCACCAATCTCCTCTAACCGAATTTTTGATATTGAGCCGTTATCAATAGATAGTCTATAGCCGGAGGTACCGGTAATGGAACAGCTGACGGATCTCAAAGCAATACTGCATTCAAAGCGGGCTAATATCTATTATCTTGAGAAATGCCGTGTGATGCAGAAAGATGGTCGCGTGCTCTACCTCACAGAGGCAAAAAACCAAAACCAGTATTGGAATATCCCTATAGCCAACACCACCTGTCTGTTACTAGGTACAGGTACTTCAATCACTCAGGCGGCTATGCGTATGCTGGCGCAGGCTGGGGTGCTAGTAGGTTTTTGTGGGGGAGGAGGTACACCATTACTAATGGCTACCGAGATAGAATGGCTGTGCCCGCAGAGTGAATATAGACCTACAGAATATATGCAGGGCTGGATGCAGTTTTGGTTTGATAAGACTAAGCGGCTTCAAGCGGCCAAACAATTTCAACACGCCAGAATTGACTATCTGCAACGTATCTGGAGTAAAGATCGCGATCTTAAAGCCGAAGGCTTCGATACAGGCAGTAGCGATATTCAGCTAGCACTAGATAATTCCTTGTACAAAATAGACCGAGCAGATGGTGCTGATGAACTTCTGCAAATCGAAGCTCTGTTGACTAAAAAACTCTATAAAATTGCCGCTAGATCCACTCAATACGGCGATTTTGTGCGCCAGCGCGAGGCCGTAGATGTAGCCAATACCTTTCTAAATCACGGCAACTACCTCGCCTATGGTTTGGCCGCCACAGCCTTATGGGTGCTGGGTATCTCCCACAGCTTTGCAGTGATGCATGGCAAAACGCGCCGCGGTGCCTTAGTTTTTGATATAGCCGACCTAATAAAAGACGCACTGGTGCTACCTCAAGCCTTTATAAGTGCTAAAGAAAATGCCACGGAGCAGGAATTTCGCCAGCAGTGTCTAAAGGCGTTTACCCAACACAAGGCGCTGGATTTTATGTTTGATCAAGTCAAAGCCATCGCCCTAAAAACCGATTGGGAGGACGAGGCTCAATGATGGTCACCTTTGTCTCCCAATGCCAAAAAAAAGCCCAGAGCCGCACCCGCCGTGTACTCGACAGCTTTGCCGACCGCATTGGCGATGGAACATGGCAGACGCTTATCACTCAGGAAGGCCTCATAGCCGTCAAAAAATTACTGCGCAAAACCGCCAGCAAAAATACCGCAGTGAGTTGTCACTGGATACGCAGTCGCTCCACCACTGAGCTACTGTGGATTGTGGGGAATAAAAAGAAATTTAATCAACAGGGTATTGTGCCGGTGAATTTTACCAATGCTGATATTGGAAGTACAGAAAGCGCTTGGCACCTTATTGAACCTGTGAGCATTCTGACTGGAATTGCTGGCTTGTTCCACGATGTTGGTAAGGCGAATGTGCTGTTTCAAAAAAAGTTAGAAAAAGAGACCAAAGGTTTTAACTATGAGCCTTACAGGCACGAGTGGGTTTCGTTGCGAATTTTTCAGGCTTTTGTGGGAAGTCTTTCAGACAGAGAGTGGATAAATAAGCTTGCTACAGTGAATGGTAATGTCGAACAGCAAGTGATTTCGGCGCTGACTAATGACCCCGAAGCTACTTTGCCGAATCCATTATTAAGTTTGCCTCCAGTGGCTAAGACTGTAGCATGGTTAATTGTATCTCATCATAAGCTTCCAGTTTCCGGTGAGGATAATCGTGCCCCAATAGAAAATATTGATCGGTGGGAGGAAAGTTTTAGTGTCAGCTGGAATTCATTTAAATACAAAGAAGAAAAAGATCCTGAAGTATTACGTAAAAACTGGTGTTTTCCTAATGGGACGCCAATATCCAGTGTAGCATGGCAGATACAGGCTAGAGTTAAAGCCAAGGCGGCGCTCAATTGCACTAAACTTTTTGAGGAATCGAGATGGCTGGAGCAACGGTTCTTGGCGCATACGGCGCGCCTCTCACTCATGTTGGCAGACCATTATTATTCATCGTTATGCAGTGGCAAAAGTAAAGATGAATGGCAGGATCCAAATTACCACTGCTTTGCCAATACCGATAAAAATGGCGACAAAAAACAAAAGCTTGATGAGCATAATATTGGGGTGGCTATAAATGCTACGGCAATCGCTCGTGAGTTACCAAGTCTGCGCTCTGATTTACCAAATTTAGAAAATGATAAAAAACTTAAAGAATCCGTTCCGAAAAAATATCAAAAATACTACGGGTGGCAGGATAAAGCGTACAAACTAGCATTAAGTTTGACTGAAGATAGTCGTAAATTTGGATTTTTTGGGATCAATATGGCATCCACTGGCAGTGGCAAGACGCGTGCCAATGTTCGAATTATGCATGCGCTGTCAGGGCAACAACCTTGTCGATTGAGCGTTGCGCTAGGGTTAAGAACTTTAACTCTTCAAACAGGTGATGTTCTAAAAAAGGATCTTGGTATTCATGATGATGAAATTGCTGTGTTAGTTGGCTCCCATGCGATCAAACAACTCCACGCAATTGCGCATAGAGAACAGCAAGTAGAAGATGCTTTTGAAAAGAAGGGAAGCGAATCTGAGACGCCGTTAATTGATTTAAACACCAGTATAAAACATGATTTAGGAGAATATTCGGGAAGATTCGCTAAATGGTTAAAGCATAACGATAAATTATTACGGCTACTTCAAGCCCCAGTATTGGTAAGTACTATTGACTATCTTATTCCTGCAACGGAAGGTGTGCGTCGCGGTCGACAAATAGCACCAATGTTACGTTTATTGACATCGGATTTGGTGTTGGATGAACCTGATGATTTTGGTTTAGAGGATATGCCTGCGCTTTGTCGCCTAGTTAACTGGGCAGGGATGTTGGGTTCAAGAGTTTTGCTTTCGAGCGCATCAATACCTCCGTCACTAGCTTGCGCACTTTTCGATGCCTACAAAGCGGGCAGAAAATATTTTGTTGAAGCCAATATAGCAAACGAATGTAGCGATCTTATATGCTGTGCATGGTTTGATGAAAATATTAACGCGGTGACAGCAAAAATCAATTCGTTTTCTGTATTTCAGCAGACACATAACGATTTTGTCACAAAACGAATTACTGAGCTTAAACAGCAAAATAGAAACTTGGTTAAGGGTAAGCTGGTTTCGCCAGCAGATAATATATCAGATAAACCAGTATTAATATTGGCTGAAACAATACACAAATCGTTACACCAGTTGCACCAAGATCATTCTATTAAACATTCGTCGGGTAAGTCGGTATCCATTGGCTTGGTTCGAATGGCAAATATAAAACCTTTAGTAGCTGTCGCAGAAGAGCTCTTCAAGATGAAGCCTGCGATAAACTATCGATTACATTATTGCGTTTACCACAGCCAATTTCCGATGATATTACGCTCTTATATTGAAACCCGACTTGATCGAGTCTTGTCGCGTAAGAAACAAAAGCAGTGGTGGGAAAAAAGCGGTCTGAAAGAAAAGATTGAAGACTCAGATGAAGAGCATCATATTTTTATTGTTTTAGCTACCCCTGTTGCCGAGGTGGGGCGTGACCACGATTATGACTGGGCGATAGCGGAACCCAGCTCAATGCGCTCTTTGATTCAATTAGCTGGGCGAGTGCAACGACACCGAAAAATAGAACCAAGTACAGAAAATTTCCACATCATTTCTTTAAATTACCGTGGCTTAAAAAAAGATTGTAACCCTGTATTTTGCAAGCCGGGCTTTGAAACCAAGAAAACGGCTTACCATTCGGCAGACTTGAAAGATTTGTTAGATGCACAAAGTTATAGCTCTATCTCGGCGATACCTCGTATTCAGCAGCCTCAAGAGATTGAACGTAGTAGCGATAAATTTACCGACTTTAATCAACTAGAGCATTGGGCACAGCATATCTGTTTGTTTGGGAAAAATGGTGAGCCCGAGCATGCCAGCTTGTGGTGGAAGTGGGATGTGAGTTGGTGTGCTGAGATGCAAACCATGCAACCTTTTAGAAAGTCACAAGCCAAAGACATATTTTGTCTAAGCTATAACGAGAGGACACAAAGATTAATCTGGCAGGAAAAAGATATTAGAGTTTCGCCACCAGAAATTGTTAATACGAACAAAATTATATCAGCTAAATCTATAAAAATGACCAACGGTAATGCTGCTTGGTTTGATATGGATATTCGTAAAATAGTGAGTCAATACGGTGAGGAGCTAAAAATCAGTGAAGAAAAAGTATGGCAATGTTATACCGAAGTAACACTTGATAAAGCTAGTAATGGCAGACAGCGAGAGTGGCAGTTTAGTGAGATATTTGGCATATATGAACGTTTGGAGGAAAGTTGATGGCAGGCGCTAAGGATAACTTAATCATGGAAGATGAAATTGAGATTTTTTTAAAAAAACGCGCAGAAGCAAAGGAAAGTGCGCTGCTAAAAGATAAACCTAGGGAAAATAAAACAACTGGTGCAGAAACTGGGGGGATAAATACTCGATTACTAAAGCTAATCGAAGATAACCTTAAAGTGCTGGATGAACTGCATCTCAAGCAAATTGCCGATATTAAGAAACCCAAGAATAAAGATCAGACACCCATCGGATTTCAGCGTGAAAAATATGCAATCCTTGCATCTTTGGCAAGTGATTTAGGTCTACATGGTTGGAATGTAATTACTGAAGAATATAACCAGTTTAAGGAGAAAAATAACGAAAAATATTGTCCTGTAAACTGGCTTTCAGAAAATTGCAAAAATGCCTCGAGAGTAAGTTTTGCAACCCATGTTGCTAAGTTGACTCACTCACGTATCAAAGGCGCTTCAAATATTTATGATACGAGTTGTTCTGTAGCAGATCGTTATCTAGTTACTGCTTCGTTAGAGAGCAAAGTGGAAGATAGCGCTTTGGATAATGCGGCATATTCAGCGGTCGCTGATTTATTAAGATTACGAGATGATGATAAATCATTAGCTGATTATATTCTTGAGGATGATGATACGCCATTTAAAGCCTTCACAAGTGATTCCATTCTTATTAATGCTTGGATTGCGGATTTAAAAAAAGGTTTGAACAACGAAAGAAAAAGTAGCCATACATTAGCTAAGCAAGTGTACTGGCCTACGAAGGATGGTAGTGGGTACCACTTGTTAATGCCTATTGTATCTTCAGCACTTGCCCAAGCAATGCATCTGAGGTTTACCAAATTTTATGAAAAGGCTAGTAGGGATACAATAGCTTTTTACAAAGCAGGAAAATACTCACCACTTAAAGTGGTTTTTTTTCCGAAAAAGGCAATACTAAAAGTAACTGCGAGCAACCACACCAATGCCTCTGCTTTGAATGGTAAACGAGGTGGAAAATTAAGCTTACTTTCTTGTTGTGCCCCTATTTGGTCAGACTCGCTAAAGTCGCCAGCACAACGGCAATTGTTTTTTGAATATCAAATAACTAATAAAACCGAAAAAACTGTTAGGGAGCTGCAGAAGCTTTTGTTCGTTATTAAATCAAATCAATTAAGTACTAAATCGCCTAAAATTTACAGACAAATTCAAGAGTTAATTAATGGCATTTCTATAGTCATTTTTGACTATATTGCTACAGTCCAATCTTTAAAAGTCCACGCCGGTTGGTCGGCAAATTCAATATTAAAGTTATCACATCAATTGCTAATGGATATTTATAGAGATGATAAGGAGTTTCAGCAACAGCGCAAAAATAAGGAATGGAAACTTGAAATAGCACAGGACTTTGGCGATTGGTTAAATAGTCGTCTAAAACATAAAAAACTTCAACTAGGTCCAATTCAAGCTGCATTGTGGCGGGATATTTTTAAAATACGATTAAGGGAATTTTTAGCTGACACGGAGGCAAATTAATGAGCCAATATTTAATTTTAAATCGATTGCAAGTGCAAAATGCAAATTGTATTGCTGGGTTCACATGGGGCTTTCCTGCGGTCACTCATTTTTTGGGATTCACCCATAATTTACATAGAAAAATCTCGGATGCTTTTGATGTTACTTTGGGTGGCTGTGCAGTTATTTGCCATGATTATAATCTGCATTGTTATCAGCCCTATCAAGAGCGAGGGGACTTTGAGTTTATCCAAAGCAAGAATCCACCATACCTTCCAGAACATAATCTGGAGGGAAATGCGCCAATTATTGAAGAAGGTCGAATGAATCTGACAGTGTCACTTATTATTAGTTTAGACAAAGAATTTGTAGGTGATGATGCCAAAAAAGCTCAATTTGAGGATTTGGTTACTGAAGTTTGTACTTTTGGCCGTTTAGCTGGCGGAACAATATTGTCTATTAAATCAGCTCAGCTCAGTAGTGCTAGAACAGACAGTGAAAAGCAAAAATTCAACAGCAAATTAAAAAGAAATCTGATGCCGGGATTTGTATTAAAGGATCGATCAGATGTGTTGGAAAAACATTTCCACCAGTTAAAACTCGATAATGAGAATGTTGAGCTCATTGATGCATGGTTAGATTTCAGTGCTCTGAAATATCAAGCTATACCTAAGTTAGCTAAGGATGAGGAAATTTTAACCGAAAAAACAGATGCTGAATGGTTACGGTGTAATAAGCCGGTTTCCAAGGGCTGGTTGGTGCCGATTATAGCTGGATACAAGGCGATTTCGCCTGTTTACAAGCCTGGGCAGGTGAGCAATGCGCGTGATGAAACCGTTCCTTCCTGTTTTGTTGAGTCTGTCCATACTGTAGGCGAATGGATGTCGCTGCATAGAGTTACAGATATTAATATGGCGATATGGACTTATTTTGTGGACGAGGAATGGTATTTGTGTAAACAGAAAATTAATAAAAGCCAAGATAAAATTCCAGCCACTGCAGACGTGCAAAAATTATCATTTGAAGTAGCATTACAATCTATATAAGGAGATAAATATGAGTGCAAAAGGAACGATTGAAATCCCGTCAGTTCTTTCATTTAATCGAAAATTAGAGCCATCAGATGCGTTGATGTTTTCTGGTAGTTGGTGTGATATTGAGAGTAACGATAAATGGAAGAAAATCGAAGTCATTGACCGAAGAAATAGAGGCGTTAAGAGCAATTTTTTAAATGAAGTACTGGAAGATGAAGTTGCATTACAAAAACAGATTGAAGAGCCGAATCCAGTGTGGGGAGATGATGCGAGCTTACCGCATGATCATGACACATTAAAGATAAGTTTTACATTGAGAATCATAGGCGAGGTTGATGTACCAGCAGCCTGCAATAAAGTGCCCTATCAGGCGCGTTTATCTGAAGTGGTAAGCGAATATGCAGAACAATATGCATTTGAAGAGCTGGCTGTGCGTTATGCGAACAATATCGCTAACGCAAGATTTCTTTGGCGTAATCGTCTTGGTGCCGATAAAGTATTTGTAAAAATTAGTTGCAGTGATCTGGATCAGTCCATTGTAATCGATTCGTATGAATATGATCTGCGAGATGTGACAAAACGAAATGAAATTATATCCAAACTCGCTAATGTAATTGCAAAGGGATTAGGGGGGAGTAAATATACCTTGTTGAATATAGATGGTTATGCAAGGTTAGGCGCAGCGCAGAGGGTATGGCCATCCCAGGAAATGATAATGAAAATCCCGAAAGGGGAAAAAAGTCGCCACCTTTTTAAAATAAATGACTGTGCAGCAATGCATTCTCAAAAAATCGGCAACGCATTGCGTACCGTTGACAGCTGGTATGAAGAGGGTGCTCAGCCTATAGCTGTTGAACCCTATGGTTCTGTTACCCACAGAGGTGTGGCAATGCGTAAATCTATGAACGATTTCAATACATTGTCTCGTAGGTGGCTGGTTGAGAGTGATGATATGACGGACAGTGAAAAACATTTTGTAATTGCTGTATTGATCCGTGGTGGAATATTTGGCAAGAAGGACTCAAAGGGCAAGGAGTAAGCCATGGATCGTTACTTTGAAATTAAAGCCATTCCCAATCCAGAAATTATGCAGTCCGCGGTGATGGCTCATTTAATGCAACAATTACATAAACTGTTGCCTCAATATGGTGGGCGCATAGGGCTAGATTTTCCCAGCTATCGCAAAAAACTGGGTTTGGGTGCTGTGATTCGGGTATTGGGTGTTGAGCAGGATCTCCAAGCCCTACAGCACCAGCTAACCCATGCCCATAAAGTGGCCGAATATGCATTGATAACCTCAGTGGGTAAGGTTCCCGAATCAGTCGCTCATTTTGCTCGGTATACCAGAGTACATGCTAAGGGAAATAGCTATATAAATCGGTTAAAAAAACGCCATCAGGCCAGAGATACATGGACAGATGAGTTAGAGGCAGCTATTAGATGCAAGGCTAGCGTTAGGCTTGATTTGCCCCATATTAACTTGCGCAGTGAGAGTACGGGGCAGAATTTAATTTTGTTTATTAATCGCGCCAGAGTAACAAAGCCAGTTGCTGGTTTATTTAACGGTTACGGTTTAAGCAGTCCAGATTCCGCTACAGTTCCTCTATTTGGTTAAGTAATAAAATCCCTGTATAGCCTTTAATTTAGCTATACAGGGTAATTTGTATCTCGCCTACCCAATAATTTTTGCTCTTTAAAAAAGTAATTAAATATCAATCGGTTAAAAAGGCCGCTAAAAATATAGGTTATTTGGGCTATTGTAGGTTAACTTACTGTAATAGCTTATATTTTTTTACCTTTACTCTTGTTCACCGCCGAATACGCGGCTTAGAAAAACTCGCGTTCTCATCGTACTGATTCGCCTTGGTTCACCGCCGAATACGCGGCTTAGAAAATATACGCCTCTTCAGCCGAGACTTCCTTTAGGTTCACCGCCGAATACGCGGCTTAGAAAAACAGCAGATGATGATGCTGAATCGTCAATGTGTTCACCGCCGAATACGCGGCTTAGAAACTGCCCCCATCATGTCCGCACCGGCACTGCCAGTTCACCGCCGAATACGCGGCTTAGAAATTACATTACGCCTTGCGGCTCTTCTTCCTTGTGTTCACCGCCGAATACGCGGCTTAGAAATCTTGATCACTTAGCCAGAGTTTCACTGCTGAGTTCACCGCCGAATACGCGGCTTAGAAAACAAGCAGGATGATGGCGAGCCACGGATGGCAGTTCACCGCCGAATACGCGGCTTAGAAAATACCCAATATTTTCAATGCTTCTACGGTATCGTTCACCGCCGAATACGCGGCTTAGAAAAACTGAATGGCTTTGTATAGCTTTGCCTTTTCGTTCACCGCCGAATACGCGGCTTAGAAAATTAAAGATGCGATTATACCTGCCTATGTAAAGTTCACCGCCGAATACGCGGCTTAGAAAAAGACCTTTAAAACACTTGTCATTGCTCCATCGTTCACCGCCGAATACGCGGCTTAGAAATCACTTAACGCTTCTATAAATTTTAATATTGCGTTCACCGCCGAATACGCGGCTTAGAAAGTGAATTTTTACTATTCCGCTCATCTCGTCTCGTTCACCGCCGAATACGCGGCTTAGAAAATCCCATTTCGTGACCCATCTGTCGCCAATGCGTTCACCGCCGAATACGCGGCTTAGAAACAGCAAATGGTGATGGGTGAAGCCAGGGGGATGGTTCACCGCCGAATACGCGGCTTAGAAATGCTCGGTGTAGCCCCACGCACCGCAACTAAAGTTCACCGCCGAATACGCGGCTTAGAAAAAAACGTGCAAAAACGAATGCCGTAAGCGCCTGTTCACCGCCGAATACGCGGCTTAGAAAATCTGGAAAGGTTATTTGTTGCGGTGTAAGAAGTTCACCGCCGAATACGCGGCTTAGAAACATGCCCTTAGTCTCATCAGGCAGATGACATAGTTCACCGCCGAATACGCGGCTTAGAAAAACATGACGGATGCAGAGCTTGAAGCTATCGCGTTCACCGCCGAATACGCGGCTTAGAAATTAATATGTCCGAAAACTCATTATTCTCTTCTGTTCACCGCCGAATACGCGGCTTAGAAAAATTCGTAATTGTGATTTGAAAGCCTGAGGTCGTTCACCGCCGAATACGCGGCTTAGAAATTTAATATGGTCAACGCCATTTTTACAATCATGTTCACCGCCGAATACGCGGCTTAGAAAAGAAAGATCTTGCAAATAAAGTTGGTGTTTCGGTTCACCGCCGAATACGCGGCTTAGAAAGGTAGCAAACAAATAGCATTCGATCTAAGTCAGTTCACCGCCGAATACGCGGATTAGAAAATGACATTCGATACCATCCATGTCATTACAGGGTTCACCGCCGAATAGGCGGCCATTAGATACTGCGCCCACTCAAATCATGAAAATCCAATGCATAACCCCGTTCTTTATAGAATTTAAAGTTTTCCCGTTTAGTCTGTTCGTCTTCTGACTCGGGCTGTACTAGTTCAATCAC
>Ga0209533_1005813_pt1 | contig 10420 bp, 9 predicted proteins | sample COG_04_FD_184748 | JGI IMG/M metagenome (GOLD analysis project Ga0209533, IMG submission 184748) | Pelagic Microbial community sample from North Sea - COGITO 998_met_04 (SPAdes) (version 2) | ecosystem: Environmental > Aquatic > Marine > Neritic zone/Coastal water | place: Helgoland, sampling... | reverse complement strand
TTTTAATATCTTTTTCAAATTTTTAAAAACAAAATCAAATTTATAAATTTGAAAAAATCTATTTAAAATTTTTTATATACATAATCTAAAATGACAAATCATAAAATGATTACTCGTTCAAAAGCAAAAAATAATCTTAAAATTGATATTATTGAAAAACCTAATCCCCCCCCAAAAGATGATGATGATGAAGATGATATTGATGAACAAGGAAATATTAAAGATCTTATAGATTATTCTTTTGATGTTACACCTAAGAAATCTATGAAATATAAGAATTATAAGAATTCTAAGAATTCTAAAAAACAATTGCCTGAAATATTTATGTCTTATATTCTTATGGATGCTATGAATAATGGTATTATGAATAATAATCAAAAACATAAGATGTATAAAAAGAAAAAGCAAAATATTCAAGAAACTATTGAAGAAAAATCTGATAAAGATAATTCTATTACTGTTGATGAATTATTTGATGAAAATGGGGAAATAAAAGTTGATACAATTGAGATTGGTGATGAAAATCCTTTTGAAAATGTTAATTATGAAGCTGATGATGATGAAGATGAAGATGAAGATGAAGATTATAATCTTTCTAGTCTTGATGAAGAATATCTTGAATTACTTGAAGATGAAATTATTGATGATGAAGATGAAGAATTTGAGTATTTCTATAAGCTTGATGAACCTAAAAAACACTTATGTGTTGAAACATTAAAAGAAATCTCAAATGTTAATAAAAAATCAGTTCCACTTAAATTTAAAATTCTTGAATCAAATATGGATCTTCAAACTAAATCTGTTGCCATCCATAATGTAGAAAAAATGAATGAAATGGACCCTAGTTCCGGTGAGTTTAATAAAATGGATAAATGGATTAGTGGTCTTATTAAAATTCCATTTGGAAAATATTCAAATCTTAATATTTCAAATGAAAATACTATTGAAGAAAAAAGAGAATTTATTTGTGATACTAAAAAAACTTTAGATAAAGCTATTTTTGGCCACAAAGAAGCTAAATTACATATCCTTCAAGTAATCGGTCAATGGATTACAAATCCTAAATCTCATGGTAATGTTCTAGCTCTTCAAGGTCCAATGGGTAATGGTAAAACAACCCTTGTAAAAGAAGGTATTGCTAAAGCTATTGGGAGACCTTTTGCATTTATTGCTTTGGGTGGATCATCTGATTCATCATTCTTTGATGGTCATTCTTATACATATGAAGGTTCACATTGGGGTCGAATTATTGATATTTTGATGTCTTGTAAATGTATGAATCCTGTAATCTATTTTGATGAATTAGATAAAGTTAGTGAAACATATAAAGGTCAGGAAGTTATTCATTTCTTAACACATCTCACAGATCAATCACAAAACTCATTATTTCAAGATAATTATTTTCCTGGAATTAATATTGATTTATCAAAATGTTTATTTATCTTTTCATTTAATGATGAAACTAAGGTTGATAGAATCTTAAAAGATAGAATGTATGTTATTAATACAAAAGGATTTAATACAAAAGATAAAATTCAGATATGTAAAGATTATTTACTACCAGAACTTCTTGAAACATTTATGTTTACAAAAGAAGATTTGATCTTTTCTGATGATGTTATTGAAAAAATTATAAATAATTTTACAAATAAAGAAGAAGGTGTTAGAAATCTTAAAAGATGTATAGAAACCATTGTTTCAAAGATAAATATTTATAATTTATCTTATAATGAAAAAGAAAATAAAGAAGATATTGATTTAACTTTTGAAATAAAAGATTTTAAATTACCATTAACTATTACAACAGATATTATTGATATTCTATTGAAAAATAAAAGTTCTGATGGACCACCAAGTCATATGTATATGTAATTAATTTTCTAAACTATCACCTTCCCAATAATCAGTTGTAGTTATTCCATTACAATTAACTCTAAATTGTAAAACATCATCCCATGTTTGATCTCTACAACTTAAATTATCTATAGTCATTCCCATTTGTTTGGGTGGTCCCGTTTCACTAAATACAAAACGCTTCGAAGGTGTTGATCTCCAATCTCCATATGGATTACCATTTGTTGTATTTGCGGTATTACACTGTTCATTTAGTAGTTCTTTCATCTCAGTAGTATTCATCTCGACCTCTCCAGCTCTCTCAAATACATTGGAATTTAATATATGCCAAACACCAAATCCTGCACATTCACCATCAACATTTTGGTGGATATCAATACTCCTTACTCCATTTGGGGCGCTGGATGTATCAATATTTTCATTACCTAAGGTTCTTTGTGCTTTTAAATTACCTGTTGGTTCAAATAAATCGCAACTAGACTCTTCCCAAAATTTTGGAGGTGTCCATTCATATGTTAAAGGACAACTACTTCTTGTAGATATATCATCATCTTTTCTTAATCTAAAATTATTCAAAACGGCCCTTTTTTCTAGTAATTTATCTCCTCTTGCTTTTTTTCCACCCAATGATCCTGCTTGATTACTTGCTTGTTTTATTGTTCCATAATAATCAGGATATGCTGGTTTACATATTCTTTCTTGGTGCTGCAATTTATTAGGTTTATCTAAATCAATACTTGCTGCATAAGGTAATAAATCATTCATTATAGCTTTATTACTTCTTACATTTTCTATATATTCACCGTATGTTGATGGCTTACCTTCAATACCTACATTATCTGGATTCCATCCAAGAAATTCATGTGCATTTATTTGATTATGACCTCTTAATTCATCTTTACTATTTTCAGAACATTGAACACATGTTGCTGGACCTATAGCATAACTAGCATCACCTGAACCTGTTCCGGCGTCATCAAAATGAAAATAATGACCTGTATTGTAACCAGCAGATTCAGTATTATTATATGGAAGTTTAGCACAATCTAAAAACCATGTTTTGTTATTTATTGAATTTGGGAATACAGGACCTTTTGACTCATCATAAGTTTGTCCTGAATCGTCCATACGCTCATTATTTAATAATATGTTTTCTACTCGTTCAATATTATTAGATAATTGATTACCTAAATAATCATATCTTGGTTGATATATACTTTCCCAAGGTATATGCACGGATTCTCCACCAGCTGGTGTATTTGACATACTTAGTTCTGTACTAGAATCATTTACTGGTCCAAAACAAAATGATGTTGTATCAAGAGTTTGTCCGGTATAAGGTCTATGAAATTTACCGTTGTTATCAGCATATGAACAATCACATTGATAACGACCCCAGGCATAAGTAAGTTCATCATTCTCACTAATAGGTAAATTAAAAATTGAATTTGGCCCTTGTTCCATTACATGATTTGGTGTAGGTCCTTGGGAGGACATATGTGTTCCTCCAATAAAATCATCATTATTTTTCAATCTTAATGCTCCATTTTCGTCTTCTTTCATATAACCCCAACCACAAACACCAGCTCCTGTAGGTGTATTATCTATTGCTGATGTTAAATGACATAATCTACCATATGTTCTTACCACACTATCATCACCTGCTAATCTTTCTTCTGCTTGCGTGGGTGTTAAAGATTGTAAATTTCCTGCATCATTTCTAAAATTTCTTGGACATTGATTGTAAGTTCCATCTTTATAATATTCAGTATCAGGATTTGTTGTAACACTTGTTGCTGGTTCTTGTTTAGATGGATCTACACAATCAAAATAAGGTGGAACATTTATATTTACACATTTTGAATTATTTTGACAAACATTTTCTTGAAATTCACCTGCTTCATCAATATTATATCTTTCACAAATATTATTTTTTTCTAAACATCTTTTTTCATCGTTATTTTCATGATCAAGACCTTGTATATTAGGATTAATATTACATATAATCTTTTTAGAATTTTGATCTATTTCATAACGATTTGCTGAATATTGAGGTTTAGATATATCATCTATACTTTCCCAATTATTTAATCTTAAATTATCAGAACCTGGTAATCTCATAGCATTACCCTGTTCATCTCCACCTGAAATATTTAATATATTTGTTGAACACATGTTTCCAGATAAAGGATTATTAGGATCTGAAGGTAAACATATACCATTACCCGGTAGATTACCTTGTTCAATTAAAATACGATCAGCACTTGGTATTATATTTTCATCTGTAAAACATTTTTGAATATTATCAACATAAGAAGAACCTTCACTAGAATCACAAACTTCATCTTTACAATTAAATCCTTTTATAGAATCCCATACCATTGTTTTACCATCTTTACATTTATTACAATTTTCATCAAAATGTTGAGCTTCACTTCCCGGTTCGCCACAAGTACTTAATTCCCCTGATTCACCCCTATATTTACAAGTTCCCGAATCAGAAAATGAAAATTGGCTATTATTTGCATGATGTTTAAACCACGTTGCAGCTAGACCATGACTTGCTGAATTATCAAAAAGTAATTCTCTTGTTGAAGAATCAAAACCTGTAGAATTTAAACCGCTTAAAACTGGTAAATCATCCACATATTTTTTATCACCTTCTTCTAATTCAAATGTATAAATACCACATTTATTTATATACTGTTTATAATCATCATTAATATTACATTCATTATTATCATTCATTTCATAACCAGTTATGCATTCACAGGATTCAGTTAATTCATTAAATGAAGAATTTAAAGGACATTTCATACAACCACTGCCATTTACTTCATTATACCAACCAGCATCATTATTACATCTACAATCTGTTTCATCGCCTACTGAATTTATATTTGAAGGAACTATCATTGATGGATTTTCAATTGTACTACCTTCCGATTGTGGACATCTAACACATTCTTTAGTTTCTGAATCTATATATGACATATTTAATCCATTTACATTTTCACAACTACAATGTAATATATCACTATTTTCAGAAGCTCTACTTCTTTGATTATCTCCACTTAAACTACTACTCGGACATAATTCACAATTTCCACCATGAACACTTAAATCTGAATAAAAATTATTTGCACAATAATTTTCACCATTAATCTCTGTTACTCTTGATCCTCCATCAGCTTGTGAAATTCTAGTCCAATCCATAGTGCTTACACCACAATTACTACCTGTAAAACCTGGATTGCAAATGCAATTTCCTTGAAAACATCTACCATTTTCCCCACATTCAACATTTTCACATAATACTTCACTACCAGTCTGTTGAGGAACTTGTGTAGAAATACCCAAATGAGTTGCTAATCCAGGTTCTTCAGTTGGGTGAACACATTGTTTTCCTTCTGCTGTATCATTACATGTATTTCCTACAGGACATTCTTCTTCTGCTTCTCCACATTTACAAGATTTTGTTATTCTTATACCTGAATCTGGACAACTATCATCCATCATTAATAGCCCTCCACCGACTATAGCAGCAATAAGAATTATTATCATTAATAATTGTATTTGTTCCATTATATTTTAGATATATAATTTTTTTATAAAAGCTATACTTAATTTATCAACATTATTTTTATTTGATTATTTTTTAGAAAAAATAATTTGTTTTTTTATTTTTATTTAATTAGAGTAAAATGGTCCGAAATTATAAATGGAATATTGAAAAAAAGAAAGTTTTAGATATCGCAAAAGAAAATATTTCTGATATTATTAAAGAAACAAATTCAAATAACATTGAATTTAATGAATTAGTATCACTTTTAAATAGTAGGACACATTTTTTAAATTTAAAAAATACAGGGAACCATAAAATAATGACTAATTTTCTTAAATCAAATTGTAAAGGGACTCTTAATTTTATAAAATCATTAGATGATTTTTTTGTAATTAAAAAAGATAATAAGATTTTTATATCCTATAATAATAAAGAAAATTTATTTTGTGAATTAGATAGTTGGTTATATATTAATCCAGAAAAAATTGATTCTTAAAAATATTATATTTATATTAATAAATGTTTGAGATTGATTCTACACTACAAAAAGTTCTTATTATACATTTATTAGTTTGTGCTTTTTTCTACAATTATAAACCCCCATTTATGTTTGATGAAAATAATAATTTTAAGTCTTTTGGAACAGGGCCTAATAAAACTATTTATCCTTTTTGGTTGGTTACAACAACTATTACCGCTTTAGTTTATTTATTTTTTATTGTTAAAAAAGGTGAATTTGTTTAATTTTATAGATTTTTTTTTATATTTTTTTATGAAACCAAATTTAGTTGATCATTCACTTTTTGATAAAAAACATCAAATAGAAATTGTTAAACCTATTCTAAAAAAAAATATATCTCCAAATAATTATAGAAAATATATTATCAATTGTTTATTCTTAATAATAATTATAATAGGTATTTATTTACTTTATGATCGTTATAAAAAAAGATCTACCAATGAAATATTATATAATAAAAATTTAGAAAATTTATATAATACTATTAATAAATATGAGTCATGAAGATTACTTAGAACATTTGGGTTTATATTATTCCCATAAAATTAAAGTTTTAGCAAAGGATCCCCATTTTTATGCCTGTAAAGGTGATAGTTTAACTTCAAAGAAAGTTTTTACTGAAACGGATAATGATTTAACTATTTCTTGTAGTGATAAAAAAGAAGATATTTTATTTATTGTTACATTATCTAAAAATATTCATAAAGAAAATGAAATTAAAAAATTATTAGATAATCTTAATAAAGGATTTGATAATAAAGGATATAATTTTGAAATTCTCAATAATTATAATTTAATAAACGATTATGATAAACATTTACAATTTAAACAAGAAAATCAACAAGCTATTGAAGAAATTAAAACAAAATATAAAGAACTTTGTTTTACACATACAACTGAAAAAATTGATGAATTTTATAAAAATAGAATAAAATTATCAAAAGAATTAAAACATATTACTTTTCAATTAAAAACTAATCCTGAAAATTCTAAAGTTTTAAGAGAAAAATATGTAACACTTGTAAGCCAACAACAAAATGATTTTTTAGAAGTTCAGGAATTTATTGGTAATATAACCCGAAATGAAGATTTTATTACTATCAACAATAAAGGATTAAATAAATTTATTAATTTATCGCCCGGAAAAGTCAAAATTGTTGATGAAAATTATAAAGAACTTCTAAAATCAAATAAACCTAAACGAGATAGTAAAAGAAATAATTTTGGTAAAAGAGAAAAAAAACTTACACCAGAAGAAAAAGTATGCCAAGATATTATGTGTAAAAATGAAGTTTATGATTCTGAAGATAAAGATGTATCTAGAAAAGCTTTCAGAAAATGGGCTGTTAAAAATCATCCCGATAAGAAAAAAGGTGAAAATACCGAAGAAAATGAACAAATTAATGATGAATTTAAAATTATGAGTGATTGTAATGATAAAGATATACTATGTCCCGAATCTAAGAAGAAACCCGATAAAACACCCGATAAGAAACCCGATAAAACACCCGATAAGAAAAAATCACCTGTTTTAAAACTGAAACAAGATAAAACAGATCCCGATGAACCAAGCCCCGAAACACCTACCCCTAAGAAAAAAACTTTAACTATCGATGATTTTAAAGAAGATATGCGTGTTGAATGGCAACATAGAGGTAAACTCATTCAAGGCACAGTTGATAAAATTAATAAAAGGAAAAAAAATAAATTAATGATTATGTGGGATGATGGTGATAATAAAGAAGTAGAAATTAATAAACTTAAAATTATAGAAGGTTAGATAACTTCAAAGCACGAATCATTCTAGTCATACCAATTCCACCACCACTCCTTTTAAAGAAATCATATTCAAGAAATTTCTCTAATTCAGATTCTACTCTTTCTTTACTAAACTGAGTATACAAAATATTCGCATATCCTCCGCCATAAAGTGTCTTAAATTTTTCTCGCATTTCTTCTTTATTGATACTTCTTTCAGCTGAACCAATTGTTTCAATACCATGAATAATAACATCAATCTTATTAGAATGAATCTTATCTTCATTTAATTTCATATTCCAAAATGGACTTGTTCTTTCAGGGAAGTTTTCTAAAAAGAATGCATTCCCATAATCCTTTTCCATTTGTTCTTCGTGTTCGTGCTCCAATTCCTCAACACCATATTTCTTACAAATATCATCATAATCACCAATAGGATAATTAAGTTCTAAACGAATATTTTCATATTCTGCCATATTAAAACCCAAATAATCCAGTAGTTCCATTTCAACTTTCCTCAATTCATCCATCCCTCCCTTAAGCTCAAAATCAAACATTGGAAAAATTTTATCATTTCTCCCCCCAACAGGTCCCGGTTCATTGCGATAAGATGTTGATACACAAAAGTAACCATTTTCCTCAGGATAAGTCAAAAGATAGTTTTCCAACCACATTTGACCTGTCTGTGGAAGATGCCAAAGTTGTACATTATAAGTAGAATTTTTCTGGGGCTCTTCAAAGGCAAGAATACTTAATTCATTTTGAGTATGAACTTCTTTGTATCCTTTAACATCTCTAAAAAAACGCCTTAGCATATTAGTGGCTTTAACAAAATCCTTATTATCAAACCCCATCTTATTCATTTTTAAAATTATAAAAAATTCTTTAAATATTTTAATATATTTTTTTATCTTTAAAAGGACTAGACAAATTAAAATCTGTTGAATTACTGTTTTTGTATTTATCATAATATTTACTTTTATCCCTATACTTTTTCATTAAATCTTTTCCTGAACTACCTTTTTCTGAACTACCAGAATCATTATTTGTATACATAACTAAAGCCCCTAATAAAAATACTACTGTCAATCCAATAACTCCTGCTAAAATATAATTTATATTTTTAATACCTTCTTGTGTTTCTGTTAAATCATCATCATCATCATCATCATCATCATCTTCATTCATTATTCTTCTTCTAAATCTTCTTCTTCTTCTTGACCTTTCTTCTCTATCAGCTTTTTCATCTTCTTCTGTATAATTTAATTTACTTCCATCACTATCATAAATATAATAACCTGAACCATCACGTTTTCTACATTTACCACCTTCACGACTTGGTTTACATGTATCAATACCTTCACAACAATCTGGAGAACCTATATTTGTACAAGGATTATTCCAAGATTTTAAACATCTTTCAATTTTTCTTGGTGGATCTGGATCAGTTTTTTTAAAATCGTGACCAACTCTTAAATTACCACAACAACTTACTACAATCGGTTCAACATTTTGTTTTCTCAAATAAATTAAAGATATTGTTAAAACTCCTAATAATAAAAGTATTTTCATATATTATTATTATATAAAAAAAATATATTTGTTAGAATAAAATGAATTGTATTTTGATGGCTTTTTTAATCACTAATGCTTTATTTTGGTCATTATTCCCCCATTCAGCGCATTGTAAAGTTTTAGCTGATTTCAATAATTTAGTAGGATCTAAAATTAAATGTCCAGATCATATTATACATATTGGTATTGGTATCATATTTTTCTTAGCAGCTGTTTATGTTTCACAAAAAGATACGCCTGCTTTAAAGAAATTATTCAAATAAATTTATTTACTAAACTTTTTTTTATAAATATCATTAATATAATGACTTTAAGTTTAAATGAATTATTAAGTAATTTTCAGACTACTAATTCTAATACAAATGGATTTGATATAGTAAGTATTGATTTACACCAAAGCGGAACAAATAATAGTAACTTAGAAAATAATGAAATACGTATTTCTGCACCTTCTAATGTAGAAAATTCTTATAGTTTAACATTACCTTCTACGATCGGTAATATTAATCAGGTATTAACTTTATCTAGTAAAAATGGAAATAGCGGTGTTTTAACATTTTCAGATCAAACAGGTAGTGGACAAGGGGGTTCTTCTACCTTTTTAGGATTAACCGATATACAATATGGATCTTATACTGGTTATTCTGGCAATTTTGTAAAAGTTAATACCGATGGTAGTGCATTAGAATTTGTTTCTGTTACTTCAGATCATATAACAGAGGGTAATTCTAATTTTTATGCTACGGAAACAAGTGTTACAAATGCCGGTGCTGTTATGACTTCTGAAAATCAAACAATAGGTGGGGTGAAGACATTTACTTCAACCATTGTAGGGAATGTTACCGGTAATATTACTGGTGATGTTACTGGTGATGTTATCGGTGATATTACAGGTGATGTTACAGGGAATGCTGCTACAGCAACTGTTTTACAGACATCAAGAACTATTGGTGGTGTTGCTTTTAATGGTTCTGCTAATATAGATTTACCAGGAGTAAATTCTGACGGGAATCGAAATACTTCAGGGAATGCTGATACTGCTACAAAAATAGCTTCAATTACCAATTCAAATATTGTTCAATTAAATTCAACCCAAACATTAACAAATAAAACACTAACATCCCCTACAATAACAGGGACAGGTTCTA
>Ga0209533_1005808_pt1 | contig 10422 bp, 6 predicted proteins | sample COG_04_FD_184748 | JGI IMG/M metagenome (GOLD analysis project Ga0209533, IMG submission 184748) | Pelagic Microbial community sample from North Sea - COGITO 998_met_04 (SPAdes) (version 2) | ecosystem: Environmental > Aquatic > Marine > Neritic zone/Coastal water | place: Helgoland, sampling... | reverse complement strand
GACTTTCTCACGGCGGCGAAGCCGCCTTAAGCCATCGCCTCGCGGAAGTGCTTGCGGCACATGGCGACGTAGCGTTCGTTGCCGCCGATTTCGACTTGGGCGCCTTCTTTGATGGCTTTACCGTTGGCGTTGGTGCGTAGGTTCATGGTGGCCTTGCGGCCGCAGTGACAAATGGTTTTGAGCTCGATGAGGTTGTCTGCCCAGCCCAGCAGGGCGGCGCTTCCTGGGAAGAGGTTGCCTTGGAAGTCTGTTCGTAGGCCGTAGCACAGAACGGGAATGCCGAGATCGTCGGTGACTTGGCTCAGTTGCTCAATTTGCGGACGGGTGAGGAATTGAGCCTCGTCGATGAGCACGCAGGCGATGGGGGGAGCGGTTTGTGTCGATTTGACGAGTGCGTGTAAGTCGGCGTCGGCGTTGAAGGTCTGGGCATCGGCATCGAGCCCAATGCGGGAGGCGATCTTGCCGATGCCTGCGCGTTGGTCGATCTCTGGGGTTAAGAGCAGGGTGTTCATGCCGCGCTCTTTATAGTTATGGCTGGATTGCAGGAGCACGGTGCTTTTGCCGGCGTTCATCGCGGAGTAGTAGAAGTAGAGTTTGGCCATCTTGAAGAAGTGGGAAGGTCGGAAGGTCGGAAGGTCAGAAAGTTTGAAAGTGAGGGTGATTTGAATAAGGGGACGTGGGAAAGTCTATCGACATTCATACTTTTTACTTTCGCACTTTCATACTCAAGCGCGAAGCGCTTGTTGGCTTGCGGTTCTTTGTTCGGGGTCTAGCGTTTGATGCATGGAAACCGTATTAGTTTTGACGATTAGCGGCAAAGACCGCGCTGGATTAGTAGAGCAGCTGGCGGACGTAGTGACGACGCATGGCGGAAACTGGGAGCATTGCCGAATGGCGCATTTGGCGGGGCGTTTTGTCGGTCTGCTGGAGGTGAGTGTCTCTGCTGAGAATCAGCAAGAGCTGGAAGCGGCTTTACGGACGATCGAAGCTTTGGATGTAATGATCGCAGTGGGCGAACTCGTCGAGCCAGAGGTGCAGGGGCACTTTGATCTGGAAGTGGTCGGCAGCGACCATCAGGGGATTGTGCGCGATGTCTTTAAGGCCTTGGCTGCTGCGGGTGTGAACGTCGAAGAGTTGAGCACTAAGACGACGAATGCGCCGGAGTCCGGTCGCTTGTTGTTTGAGGCGCGCGCGCGTTTGGCGAGCGGTCCTGATGTGACGCGCGAGGTAATTCAGGAAAATCTGGAAGCGATCGCCCAAGATCTGATGGTGGATGTCCGCTGGTTGGATTAGTTTGTGCGCCGAGAAAGTGTGGAGGGTAATGGCTGTCACGCAATCATGTGACTTCGACTCGTAGGAACCAACCGTTTTTTAGGCGGTTGGATGGAGCGGGATATGCGCTAGGATTGTGGTGCCTGCTCCGGGGGCGGATAGGATCTTGAAATGCCCGCCGATCAGCTCGACTCGATCCCTCATCGCGAGTAGCCCGAGGCTCTCATTTTCGTGTGCGAGTATGTGGTCTAACACTTCAAAAGATTTGCCGTCGTCTATGATCTTTAGGCGCAGGGCATTGGCTTCTTGGCTTATCTCGACATCTACTTTGCTGGCTTGAGCGTGGCGAGTTACGTTGGCGAGCGCTTCCTGAGTGACTCTAAAGATCGTCGTGCGGTAGGATTTATCCAACTGCTCGACTTCAGCAAAGGCGCTCAGATGTGCCTGGATGCCTGTCTGTTCGGTGAGATTTTCGATCAGGGCGCGTAGGGCAGGAATGAGTGGGAGTTCATCGAACTCTGTGAGTCGTAATTTGTTGGCGAACTGATGCATCACCTGAATCGATTGTTCGAGCGATATGTGTGTCTCAGAGATCGTGGCCGCTAAATTCGGGGCATCGAGGGCCCCCTTTTTTTGTAAGTGGCTCTGGGCGTGATGGAGACCAGTCAACGCTTCGGAAATGATATCATGCATGTCTTTGCCGAGTTGTTGACGCTCATCTTCCTGTGAGGACAACATTTTATGTGAGATCCGTTGCAACTGGGCACGCATGTCTCGTGATTCATTGAGCAACTCGACTAGGTGCAGCTCCCCCTTGCGGAGCTCTTTCTCTAGCGTTTTTCGATCGTGGATTTCCGCCTGCAGTGCCTCGTTCGTCGCGGTGGCAATTTGCAATTTTTTTCGAGATTCTTGTGCGTGCTTTAGTTCGGTGATGTCGGCAATTACGATTTGGCAGATTTTTTTCGAATCGCCTCGGCAGGCGGCAGGCGTGGCATACACGTTCACATCGCAGCTGCCTCCGTTTGGCTGTAGCAGTTTCGCCTCATACGCGTGTTCTCCGTTTTCGGAAAACACGTGCTTTAGGAATTCGAGAAAGCCCAATCTGCAGTCTGGGGTGAAAAAACGCGGCAAGTTGTGATCGATGAGCTTATCTCGATCATCGCCGAGTAAGGTGGCTGCCGTCAGATTCAGATTGGTAATGGTGCAAGTTTCATCAATTGAAACATAGCCGACCGGGGCGAAGTCATATAAGTCGCTGTATTTGCTGAGGAGGTGTTCGATCGTTTCTCTGGAGTGATACAGTTCCTCGTTCTGCATCTCCAATTCGACCTGATGCACCTGCAATTCGTGCAAGAGGCGCTGAGTGTCGGTTTCAGTTTCTATTGTGGCTTTTGTTGGAGCCTTTTTCGTTGCTAGGTGCTTTTCAGCAGCGTGGCGCAGTTTGGTATCGGCAGATTTTTTAGCTGTGGCCTTCATGGGGTATGAGTGATTGAGGTGATCGGATACGGAATTTGAGTCAAAGGGATGGACGGTTATTCGGGTGGGGGCGCTTTTTTCGGGGTTGTGGCGATGTATTTTTTCAGCTCGTCACTCTGCTTGCGTAGCTTTGCCTCGAGTGTCTTCGCGATCGTGATATCTGTGAAGGTGATGACGACGCCGTCGATTCTGTCGTCGACCGTGCGGTAAGGGATGATGCGCAGGTTGAACCAGTGCAGGTTGTCAGCGACCAATTCTTTCTCCGTCGAGACCAGCGTGCGGATGACTTCCTGCACGTCCTCGGTAAGCTCGGGGTAGTTCAGGCTCGATGCCAGATCGGTGATGGGGCGACCGATATCACTCGGTATGAGTTTGATGATATGTGTGGTCTGTGGGGTAAACCGTCGGACGTTGAGGCTTTTATCCAAAAAGAGCATGGCGATGTCCGTGCTGTTGAGGAGGTTTTTCATGTCGCTACTGGTGCGTGAAAGCTCGTCCAGCTTGGTCTGTAGTTCCGCATTGAGTGTCTGTAATTCTTCGTTGAGCGATTGCATCTCCTCCTTCGAGGTGGTGAGCTCCTCGTTGGTGGATTGTAGCTCCTCATTGGTGGATTGCAGTTCCTCATTGGCAGAGCGGTATTCCTCTTTGAGTGTCTGCATCGCTTCGTTATTGGCCTGTGCTTCAGACCTGACTTGTAGTAACTCTTGCTCTAAGTCTGTTAGTCGAGCGCTGGGGCTGCCGACTGGTGGGGCCTTCTTCGCTTTGCCGAGAACTGGTGCCGGCACCTCCTTGAACACGACCATCATTAAGCCCTTCAGTTGCTTCGGTTCGTGTAATTGTTGAACGGAGATGTCTGCAAAATGCTCGTTTGCGCCGGTCTCGATTCTGACTCTGTTGAGAGTGATGCATTCTTTTTGACGGAGTGCTTTATGGAATGCGGCGGACAGTTCATAGCGGATGCCTTCTCTGGCCATCGCGAAGAGGTTCCAGTTCGCTTTGCCGGCGGCCGGTTCCAAATATTTACCAGTGTGACCGCTGATATATAAGATGTCGCCCTGATCGTTAACGAGCGCCGATGGCGGGGCGTATTGCTTGAGGATCAAATGATCCGCCACTGAATGAAGGCTGGTTGGTGCTTTTTGCGCCGAATGCACATGTTTCTCGATCATCGGAGTGTTGCTAAAGGATGACGGGAAATCGACTGACAGCAGAGCCGCTTGGCTGGTTTCAGAGCGCTGATAGAGACGCGTTTTACTATTTAACGTGCTGAACAGATTGTTGTAACTGCCGATGGTTTCAGAGTTTCCGAGGAGTAATATGCCGTTAGGCTTTAGGCTGTAGTGAAAGAGTGGGATCAATTTCTTCTGCACCTTTGCGGATAGATAGATCAGCAGATTTCGGCAGAACAGTAGGTCCAGCTTGGTAAAGGGCGCGTCCATGGTGATGTTTTGCGGCGCGAAAATGACCATCTCACGGATCTCTTTGCAGATGCGGTAGCCGTTGTCTTGCTTGATGAAAAATCGCTTGAGGCGTTCGTCCGAAACATCGACCGCAATGTTGCTCGGGAAGAAGCCCAAGCGCGCTCGATCAATTGCATCCTTATCCAGATCGGTGGCAAATATTTGCAGGGTGACATTGTGGATCTTGGCCTGCTCCAGCGCCTCCTTGAATACGATGGCGAGGGAATAGGCTTCTTCGCCACTGGAACAGCCGGCGACCCAAGCGCGTAGTACTCGTCTGGGGACGCATGCCTTAAGTAGCGCGGGGATCGTTTCTGTGCGTAACTGCTCCCAGACTGGCGCGTCGCGAAAGAAGTTAGTGACCCCAATCAGTAGTTCCTTGAAGAGCAGTTCCAGTTCCTGCGGATTTTCCTGCAAGTAGCGGACGTAGGTCGACATTTGAGCGATTTGGTGGATGCCCATGCGGCGCTCGATTCTGCGAAAGAGGGTATTCTGTTTGTAGAGGGAAAAGTCGTGCCCAGTCTGCGTGCGCAGGAGGATGATCGTTTTCTCCAATGCGCTGAGCGCGTTGTCTGCGAGCGGTGCTGGCTTGTGTGGTATGAGCGGGGTGCGCTTCAGGTAAGCCATGATCTTCTTTGGCAGTTCTTCCACCGGTGCCACGATATCCGCCAGCCCGGCATCGATGGCGCTACGCGGCATCCCGTCGAATTTGGCGCTCGTCGGCTCCTGCACCAGGACCAGGCCCGCCTTCTCTTTGATGGCGCGTAGGCCAAGGCTGCCGTCCGACCCCATCCCTGACAGGATGACGCCAATACTCTTTTCCATTTGGTCCTGCGCGAGGGAACGGAAGAAAAAATCGATGGGCAGGCGCAGCCCCCGTTTCTTGGTGGGATCGAGTAAGTGCAGCACGCCGTGCAAGATGGACATGTCCTTGTTGGGCGGGATGACATAGACGCAATCCGGTAGCACCTGGGTGCGATCCTTGACCTGTATGACTTTCATTTCGGTCGCGCGTTGCAGCAGCTCCGGCATCATCCCTTTGTGCGTCGGATCCAGATGTTGGATGATCACGAATGTCATGCCGCTGCTCGTCGGCACGGCGTTGAGGAATTGCTCCAACGCTTCCAGCCCCCCTGCGGAGGCACCAATGGCTACAATCTGCAGGGCGGATTTTACGGGCGGTTCCGCTGTTACCTTAGAAGTTGCTGTTTTAGTCGACTTAGCAGCTCGTGGCTGTGGCTTTTTCGTCATGATACATTTTGAGAGTAAATAGTGTAGCTTAAACCGGTAATTAAACCAGCAAGTTATAACCTTTTTTGACGTATATTGCCCTCTGTGGCCGCACCGGCAGGATTCGAGCAAAAAAAGAGCGCGGCTGTTAGGCCGCGCTCTTTGTTTTTTTGAATGGTTTAAATGAAGACAGGCAGGACGGAGGTCTTCCGAAGATGGCGTCGCGTAAAAGACTACGTCTCACGCGATTGCAGCAATGCCTGTGTCACTTCACTGATTACTCGCCGTGTGTGTGCGGGCGGGCTGCTTCGATATCCAGTGCGCTGTAGTGACGGTTGATGCGTTTGATCTCGATCTTCATCAATAGAGAGATGATGAGTGCGATGACGAAGGCGCCGCCGAATACGTAGAGGCTGCCTTGGTAGCTGTTTGTCTGTTTATAGACATAGGCGTTGAGCATCGGGCCAACGATACCAGCACAGGACCATGCTGTTAGGATATAGCCGTGAATGGTTGGCATTTCCTTGAGCCCGAAGAGATCGCTAATGTAAGCTGGAATACTTGCGAAGCCACCGCCGTAGCAGGACAGGATCAGGAAGGTGACGGCCATGAATGCGATCGGCATACTGGTTAGATTTGCCAGCAGCGGGAAGGCGATGATCTGAATCGCAAAGAAGGCGGCGTAGGTATTTGAGCGGCCGATGAAGTCCGAGAACGTTGCCCAAATGATGCGGCCCAAGCCGTTGAAGAGGGAGATGCCCATGACTAGGAGGCTGGCCATTTCAACGGGTAGGCGAACCATCTCGTAGCCCATTTTCTTGGCCGTCGCGATCACGGCGATGCCACAGGAGACGTTGATGAAGAGCATCAGCCAGAGGCCGTAGAACCCTGGTGTGCGGATGGCTTCTTTGGCGGTCATTTCGCCCTTGATGGCGATCGCTTTTGCTTTCTTTGGATCGGCTGCGGCGAATTTTTCGGCGTAGCCAGCAGGGGGCGGTGCGATGTAGAGTGCGCTGGGCACCATGATGCAGAAGTAGATGATGCCAAGGAACAGGAAGGCGCTAGCGATCGACTTCTTATCGTAGATTAGAGTGGAGCGGTAGTTGTCTGTGGTGGCTTTGACTGCGGCGTATTCTTCGCTGTCCGTTTGTTTCGCGCGATAGAGTGCGGCGGCTTTTGCGCTTTGCGCTTTGTAGGACTCCAGAGTGGGGGCGCCTGCGATCAAGAGCTCTGCGGCGGCTGGATCGGATTCGAGTTTTTGTAGGTAGTCGTAGGTTTGGACTTCCTTGCTGAGAACAATTTCGTCCTGCATGGGCACGAATTGATCAATCAGTTGAGCGCAGATGAGTCCGCCAAATCCGAAGCCCATGATGGCGAGACCTGTGGCGAGGCCACGGCGGTCGGGGAACCATTTAACCAATGTCGAAACGGGCGAGATATAGCCGAGGCCTAGACCGATGCCGCTGACGACACCGAAGAATAAATAGAACAGTGTGATATTCTCATACCAGCAGGCTGCGGCGGAGCCGATTAAGCCAGTGGAGAAGAAGACTGCGGAGAGCAGGCCACCCTTTGAAGCGCCTTTACGCTCGATATAGCGCCCGAGGAAGGCGGCTGATAGGCCCAGGAAGAAGATGGCGATACTGAATGCCATCGAGGTCTTAGGAGAGGACCAGCCGAAGGTGTTTTCCAACGGCATCTTCCATGCACTGTATGCATAGACGGAGCCGATTGATGCGTGAATGCCAACTGCGGATGCAGCGATGAGCCAACGATTTTTTGTTTGTGCCATAATAAAAGTAATAAGGTGGGGCGTCGAATCTCGAAGCTAGAACGTCCAACATTCAAATTTGAAGTGTTGGACGTGTGTTCGAATTCGGAAACTCGATGTTCGACATTGAATGCGTTTAAGCGACGGCTTCGATGCCGTGGCGGGCGAAGATGTCTTTGGCGCTTTGAATCTGTGCCGCAGTGGGGGAAGGAGTGTTTTTCAGGTTATACTGAATGCCGGAGATTTCGTATTTGCCTTCGCCCATCTTGTGGAAGGGGAGGATCTCCACACGCTCGACATTGCCGAGTGTGCTGACGAATTCGGCTAGGCCATCGATGTTCTTTTCGGCATCGGTGAGGCCGGGGACGAGCACGAAACGAATCCACACTTTTTTGTTCATCGCATCGAGGCGTTTCGCAAATTTTAGTGTTTGATCGACGCAAACGCCGGTCGCGAATTTGTGAGTCATCGGGCTGAAGCTCTTGATGTCGAGCAGCACGAGGTCGGTGAGCGCGAGTAGCTCGTCGGTGGCTTTGTGGCCAACAAAGCCGGAAGTATCCAACGCGGTGTGGATGCCTTCGTCTTTGGCCATTTGGAACATGGCTTGCACGAAGTCCGGCTGCATGAGTGGCTCGCCACCGCTGAGGGTGAGTCCGCCGCTTTTGATGAAAGATTTGTATTTCTTAACATCGGCAAATGCATCCTTCGCTGATGTCAGTTCGCCGGCCGGTTTGCCTTGGGCATCCGGATTGTGGCAATACTGGCAGCGCAATGGGCAGCCGTGTAGAAATAAAATATAGCGAACGCCTGGGCCATCGACTGTGCCGCAAGTCTCAACTGAGTGGATGTAGCCTGATGGTTGGCTCGTTGCGATGTCGCAAGCTGGGCGCTCGTAAGTGCAGGTAGTGGTTGGTGCTTCTAGAGTGGCGTTCATGGTAGTAGTTTTCTCTGTTCTTAATCGTAATCTTTATCCTAATCGTAACCCCACCTGCACTCGTTTGCGGAGGCGGGGTTACGATTCGGAAGATGATTAAGTGTTCTTAGATATTGTCGTGGAATGTCCGTGTGATCACGTCCATCTGCTGCTCCGGGGTGAGCTTGATAAAGTTCACTGCGTAACCGGAAACGCGGACAGTGAGCTGTGGGTATTTCTCCGGATGCTCCATCGCATCGAGCAGTGTTTCCTTCTCGAAGACGTTCACATTAATGTGATGGCCGTTCTCGTCGAAGTAGCCGTCGAGGATGCTGCCGAGGTTGGTCACCTGATCGGGCTGTGTCTTGCCGAGTGCCTTCGGGATGATGGAGAAGGTATATGAAATGCCGTCTTGAGAGTGCTCGTAAGGCAGCTTCGCAACCGATGCCATGGAGGCAATGGCACCCTTCTTATCGCGGCCGTGCATCGGGTTGGCTCCCGGTGCGAATGGCTCGCCGGCCTTGCGGCCGTCCGGTGTGCTGCCGGTCTTCTTACCATACACCACGTTCGATGTGATGGTGAGAACGGACTGCGTTGGGATCGAGTTGCGGTAAGTCGGCTGCTTGCGGACTTTGTCCATGAAGCGCTCGACGAGGTCTGTTGCCAGAGTGTCTACAGTGTCATCGTTATTACCGTAGGCTGGGTAGTCGCCGATGACTTCGTAGTCGACTGCGAGACCATCTGCATTGCGGATCACATTGACCTTGGCGTGCTTGACTGCGGACAGTGCGTCGGCGCAGACCGAGAGGCCGGCGATGCCGGTTGCCATGGTGCGCATGACAACACGGTCGTGCAGCGCCATCATGATGTTTTCCGGAGAATACTTATCATGCATGTAGTGGATGATGTTCAGCGCTTTCACGTAAGTGGCAGCGAGCCAGTCCATCGTATTGTCGAAGCGAGCCATCAGATCGTCGAACTCAAGGGTATCACCTGTGAATGCTTCGCTGACAGGAGCGACTTGCTTGCCGCTCTTCTCGTCCTTACCGCCGTTGATGGCGTAAAGCATGGCCTTCGCGAGATTAGCGCGAGCGCCGAAGAACTGCATTTGCTTGCCGATACGCATTGCGGAGACACAGCAAGCGATGCCGTAGTCGTCCCCCCAATACTTACGCATCAGATCGTCGTTTTCGTATTGGATGGCGCTGGTTTCGATCGATACCTTGGCGCAGAAATCCTTGAAGCCTTGTGGGAGCTCTTGCGCCCAAAGGACTGTGAGATTCGGCTCTGGAGCGGGTCCCAGATTATAGAGTGTTTGCAGCACGCGGAAGCTGGACTTGGTGACGAGTGAACGTCCGTCTTCGCCCATGCCGCCGATGCTTTCGGTCACCCACGTAGGGTCGCCGGAGAAGAGCTCGTCGTAGTCGGTGGTGCGGATGAAGCGCACGATACGCATCTTCATGACCAAGTGGTCGATGATTTCCTGTGCTTCTTCTTCGTTGAGTGTGCCTTCGGCGAAATCGCGCTCGAAGTAGACGTCGAAGAAGGTCGCTGTGCGGCCAAAGGACATGGCGGCACCGTTTTGATCCTTCACTGCGCCGAGGTAGGCGAAGTAGGTCCACTGCACGGCTTGTTGGCCGTTTTGCGCAGGAAGCGAGATGTCGAAACCATAGGCAGCAGCCATAGTCTTGAGGTCTTTCAGCGCTTGGATTTGATCTTGGATCTCTTCGCGCTCGCGCACCCAGTCTTCGTTGAAGTCTTCGCTGCCGCTGATTTGGAATTGTGTTTGCTTGTCCGCGATCAGGCGATCGACGCCGTAGAGCGCGACGCGGCGGTAGTCGCCGATGATACGGCCACGGCCGTAACCGTCTGGAAGACCAGTGACGATGCCAGCTGAGCGGGCTTTGCGAATGTCGTCTGTGTAGCAAGCGAAGACGCCGTCGTTGTGAGTCTTGCGGTGCTTTTGGAAGATTTCGAGTGTGGACGGATCCATGTCGCGGCCATGTGCTTGCAGCGCTTTTTGAGCGATACGGTAGCCGCCGTAAGGAAGCATGGCACGCTTGAGTGGCTTGTCGGTCTGCACACCAACGACTGTTTCCAAATCCTTGTTGATGTAGCCAGCGCCGTGTGAAGCGACTGTGCCAACGACTTTGGTGTCAGCATCGAGGACGCCACCAGCTTCGCGCTCTTGTTCCAGAAGAACCTTTAGTTCGTCCCAGAGTTGATCGGTCTTGGCTGTTGGGCCTTTTAGGAAAGCGTAGTCACCTTCATAGGGTGTGTAGTTCTTCTGAATGAAGTCG
>Ga0209533_1005801_pt1 | contig 10434 bp, 9 predicted proteins | sample COG_04_FD_184748 | JGI IMG/M metagenome (GOLD analysis project Ga0209533, IMG submission 184748) | Pelagic Microbial community sample from North Sea - COGITO 998_met_04 (SPAdes) (version 2) | ecosystem: Environmental > Aquatic > Marine > Neritic zone/Coastal water | place: Helgoland, sampling... | reverse complement strand
TGAAAAAGAAAAAGCGGATGCAGCCTATTACAAACGCCTGATGAGAGATATGTGGATTGCACTGTCCCTTGGCATTCCATTGATGATTTATGGGCTTGTGATAGGCGAGATGACTGTTACGACCACCATGGAGCGTATGGTTTGGCTGGCGGTTGGTTTACTCACTTTTGGCGTGATGTTTTTTGCGGGCAAACACTTTTATATCGGTGCGTGGAAGTCGCTGATTAACCACAACGCCAATATGGATACGCTAATTGCGTTGGGTACCGGTACCGCGTGGATCTATTCAATGGTTGTTGTGTTTTTTCCCTCGGTGGTTCCGGAAATGGCAAGGCACGTTTACTTTGAAGCCACCGCCATGATCATCGGTCTAATTAACTTGGGTCTGGCATTGGAAGTTAAAGCACGAGGCCGAACATCGGAAGCCATTAAACGACTGATCGGTTTACAGCCGAAAACGGCAAGGGTTGTTCGCAATGGTGAAGAAATTGATATCGCTATTGAGCAGGTTCAGTTGGGCGATTATGTAAGGGTGCGACCTGGCGAAAAAATCTCAGTGGATGGTGTGGTTGTTGAAGGCCACACCGCTATCGATGAATCCATGCTTACGGGTGAGCCCATGCCCGTTGAAAAGGCAGTGGGTAACGACGTGGCTGCCGGTACGATCAATAAGAGTGGTTCGATTCTCTTTGAAGCCGCGAGGGTGGGTAAAGACACCGCGTTAGCGCAGATCATAGACATGGTTAAACGGGCACAAAATTCAAAGCCTCCTATTGGCCGTTTAGCCGATGTTATCTCTGCGTATTTTGTTCCGGTCGTTATGATTATTGCGGTGGTTAGTGCCTTAATTTGGCTTAACTTCGGTCCTGATCCCAGGGTGGCATTCGCCATCGTCTCGGCAACCACGGTGCTTATTATTGCGTGCCCATGCGCTCTGGGTTTAGCAACACCTATGTCGGTGATGGTCGGTGTGGGCAAGGCTGCTGAGGCCGGTGTGCTTATTCGTAACGGAGAAGCGTTGCAAACGGCGTCAAAAGTTACCGCCATGATTTTGGATAAAACCGGAACCATTACGCTGGGTCAGCCCACAGTGACTCATATAGAACTGGCTCATGCTAGTGATGAAAATGAGGTACTGCAATTAGCCGCTAGTCTGGAAGCCGGTTCAGAACATCCTCTGGCCTTATCTATCACCGAGTCCGCAAAGGACAGAGGTCTTTCGTTAGATGCCGTAGAGAATTTCCATGCTGTAGCGGGGCACGGTGTGGAAGGGCTTGTCCGTGGTCATACTTTGCTGTTTGGTAATGAAAAATTGATGCGCGACAGAGCTGTTGACCTGGAGCAATACGTTGCTACGGCGCAGCACATGGCAGAGCGCGCAGAGACGCCAATGTACTTTTCTATCGATGGAAAACTTGCGGCCATTATTGCTGTTTCTGACCCGATTAAAGAAGACTCTGTCGAGGCGATACAACGTCTGCAAAAAAATGGCGTACGCATTGTTATGTTGACGGGTGATAACCGTGCCACGGCTGAGGCAGTCGCTAAAAAAGTCGGTATTACAGAATTCTTTGCTGAGGTTTTACCTGAGGAGAAATCTGACAAAGTCGCGGAACTCCAAGGGCAGGGTGAGATAGTCGGCATGACTGGCGACGGAATTAACGATGCCCCCGCGCTGGCCCTAGCCAATGTCGGTTTTGCTATTGGCACGGGTACCGACGTCGCTATTGAAAGTGCGGACATCACCTTAATGCGGGGTTCATTGCATGGCCTCGCAGATGCCATTGCTATCAGCAAGGCCACGCTTCGCAACATTAAACAAAATCTCGTGGGTGCCTTCTTCTACAACATGGCTGGTGTGCCAGTGGCAGCGGGAGTGTTGTATCCGTTCTTTGGCCTGCTACTTAGCCCAGTCATTGCTGGCGCGGCAATGGCATTTTCATCACTGACCGTAGTGACCAATGCCAATCGCTTGCGCTTTTTTAACATACAGGAACACTAGTGGAGGCTGACATGTTACTCATTAATTTACTGGGCGTACTACTTATCGCGCTGATTGTTTGGTGGTTCTGGATTTACAAAGCGAAGGAGGTTCTTGCAGATGATGGCGCAATGACTGTCATAGTCGACAATGGCACTTATCAGCCATCACGTATTCGCTTACCCGCAGGCCAGGCAATCACATTGCGCTTTCTTCGCAAAGACGCTTCTCCCTGTGCAGAAATGGTGGTGTTTTCAGCATTCGATATCAGCGAAGAACTCCCGCTGAATAAGCCCAAAGACATCAATTTACCGCCTATGGAATCGGGTGAATATGCGTTCACCTGTCAGATGCAAATGTACCGGGGTGAGCTGATTATTAACGACGATTCTTAATGACTGGGGAGAATAAGATCATGGCACAAAAGCAATCATTCTGGTTTAGCTCCAATGGTTTGGCAGCCCTGACGTTAATTAGTGCTGTTAGCTATTTCCTGTTTATGGAGCACAGTGAACACCTATTTCAGTTTTTGCCTTTTTTGATTTTTTTGCTGTGCCCGCTGATGCACATTTTTATGCATGGGGGGCATGGTCATGAGAGTCACGGTGGGCATGGAGAAGATAACGCCCAAAAAGGGCGTAACGATCCTGGTTATCAAAAAGGCTATGAAGATGGACTTCGTGATCACAAAGAACAACAGAAAAACCAATAGGGTTTGTTGAGGAGCAGCGTCATGCATGAGCACGAATCATACGGTTTATGGGTCTTGGTGATCCTGAATTCGGCAATATTTATCTTCTTTGCATTCAGTTTTACTAAGCCGAAAACGCAGCGGGACTGGCGTAGTCTGGGGGCATTTTCCGCCTTTATTGTCGCCTTGTTTACGGAAATGTACGGATTCCCGCTCACTATTTACTTCTTGTCTGGCTGGTTGGCAGAAAAATATCCCGGTGTTGATTTCCTGGCTCATGAAAACGGGCACCTGTTGCACACGCTTTTTGGTTTTGAGGGCAACGCACATTTTGACCCGTTACACATCGCTAGCAATGTGGTGATTGTATTGGGGTTCTTCCTATTAGCTTCTGCTTGGAACGTTTTACACAAGGCGCAGCAGACGGGCACGCTTGCTGTATCTGGTTGGTATGCGCGCATGCGTCATCCGCAATACGTTGCTTTTGTCCTGATTATGTTTGGTTTTTTATTGCAATGGCCAACCATTCCCACGCTCGTCATGTTTCCCATTTTGCTGGTGGTGTATCTCCGTCTAGCGAAAGCGGAAGAACGTCAGGCAATCGAGCAGTTTGGTGATCAGTACATTCAATACAGAAATAGCACACCGGCGTTTATTCCCAAAATTAGATCGGTGGAAATGGCACAACATCAATAGATTGAGAGGGGGTAACCATTCTGTACTTAAGCTGGATGGTTCGTAAGGAAAAGTGATTTAGAGGGGATTGTTATGAGCGATAAACAACACCACAAAGCCGGTGTGAATGAAAACTCTTTAATGATACGGCATTTGAGATTAGAAGGCCCTGTAGATGATAACCATCAGTTGATCGTACAAGAAATTGATCAGCTGTTAGGGGTAGATGCTGTCTCGATTAACGCATCAGAGAGTTTACTCAATGTGGCCTACGACGCAACGAAACGACAGTTGGATGAGATTGAAGAGATTGTCAGAAAGTATAAATGCGACATTGCGCACGATTGGTGGACACATTTTAAAGAAGGTTACTACAAGTTTGTCGATCAGAACGTGAAAGACAATGCCAGTCATGAACCATGGAGTTGCCATAAGCGACCACCTGGTCGGTAGATCTAATCAAACAACGGAGACAAATTATGAAGATCAAAAAACTAGCAAAAAACATTATGTTTGCTGTCGTTGCTTCCAGTTTTTCCGCGATGGTATTAGCTGAGGCCACTGTTGAAGAGTTAGCCGAACGTTTGGAGCGTATGCAGCGAGAAATGAACGAGCTGAGACTGCAGCTTGAAAATAGCGCGACGAAAGAAGAAGTCCAGGTAATAAAGGAAGATGTAGCTACGGCCAGCGAGTGGCTGCAACCTGATACGTTGATCCATATGGCGGGTTACGCAGATGTGGGATACACCGACTCTGAATCGTCTGACGGTAGCTTTAATGTGGGTACATTCTCACCGATATTCCATTTTCAATACCGCGACCTAGTGATGTTGGAGTCCGAATTGGAAATCGAAGTGGGTGACGACGGCGAAACAGAGACGAGCCTGGAATATCTGACCATAGATTGGTTTATAAATGACTATATGGTTTTGGTGGCCGGTAAATTTCTAAGTCCCATTGGGCAATTTCGTCAAAACTTGCATCCCTCTTGGATCAATAAACTTCCTTCAGCACCTCCTGGCTTTGGCCATGACGGTGCAGCTCCAGTGTCTGATGTTGGCTTCCAGTTTCGCGGTGGCTTTCCTATGGGGAATATTCGCACTAATTATGCCGTTTACGTTAGCAATGGCCCTGAATTGAAGGCCGAATTTGAAGACGATGAATACGAATTGGATGGTGTTGAGGCTGAGGGATTCGGAGCAGACCGAGATGGTGAAAAAGTTGTAGGGGGACGTTTCGGTATTATTCCCTTTGCCGGCTTTGAATTTGGGCTATCTGCCGCAAGCGGTAAAGCCACGGTTACTGAAGTCGAAGATGGGGACAGTAGTTTATTAAGTGGAGAAGCCGCTCGCGACTATGATGTCATTGGAGCCGATTTTAGTTGGGATTTCCAAGCGTTCAATTTACGTGGCGAATATGTTGAGACAGAAGTGGGTGCTGATACGGGCAGCGGTGCTGCTGCATCGGAGGGCGCAACTTGGGAAACGTGGTACACACAGGGAGCCTATCATTTAGGTCAAACCAAATGGGAGTTGGTTGCCCGTTACACCGATTTTGATTCACCCCATAACAGTCAAGATCAGCAGCAGTGGGCGATAGGTGCTAACTATCTTTTCACCAACAACTTTATCGGAAAAATCAGCTACGAATTTAACGATGGTCAGAGTGGCAGCGATGCCGACTTGGATCGATTCTTGTTCCAGCTGGCCTATGGTTTCTAAATTGAGGAGAACAGTGATGAAAAAATTAATTTGGAAAAGTACTTACAACAAAAACAAAAATGCAATTTTGTTAGTAATTTTGGCAATGGTATCTCAATGGACGCTTGCGCTTGATTATCCGGAAGCGGGCAATTTTTCTAACGGCAGTAAGGTCTGGGCTGAGAACTGCGCGCGCTGCCACAACATGCGTAGTCCTACAGATCTTCGTGATGACCAATGGGTGACAACTGTTTTTCATATGCGGGTTAGAGCTGGGCTAACCGGTCAAGAAACTCGTGACATACTCACCTTTTTACAAGGTTCAAATGCGAAGATAGAAAAGACAAAGCACGAAATAGACAATCCGATCGCAGTATCTAAACCAGCAAGTGTTTCTGGAAAGAACGTTTATGAAAATAGCTGCGTTGCCTGCCATGGTGTCAATGGAAAAGGGAGTTTTCAAGGTGTTCCGGATTTCACTGATAGAGACGGGCGTCTAACAAAGAAAGACAGTGAGCTGCTGAGTAATATCATCAACGGTTTTCAAACTAAAGGCAGTTTGATGCCTATGCCTCCTAGGGGTGGAAATAGTCAGTTATCAGATGCGGACTTATCGGCTACTTTGAAATATATCAAAGCGTCATTTGCAAAGTAGCGTTAATAATCAATCTTCAAAGGAGGATTCAGAATGTTAAATAAAGTTTTGAAGTTTAGTTTTCTATTGGTTTTCGTTGGGCTTTTAAACGCCTGCGCAGGCAGTACGTTTTATCACGAGAACATAATGCGAGGTCAGGTTGTCGGTGTTGATAATGACGAGTTGGTTATATGTATTGGCCGTGAGGATGGCGCTAAGGAAGGGCAAGAGCTCCAGGTATATCGTTATGCCTGGGAAGGTGAAGATTATAGGTTCGATTACGTTGGAGTCGTACAAATTGAATCTGTAATCAATGATCATTTTGCGAGAGCGATAGGCATCACGGGCGATGTTAAGCAGCACGACATTGTAGAACTGAAAAAATGACAAAAGAAAAGAATCGAGGCGTTTTTCAGGAGACATGTTCCCATCCTTCACTCCAGAGCAGGGTGCGATTGTTTGTGAGAGAGCCCTTTGCATTGGAGCATAAAACACTATGAAACGACTAACTAACTCATATCCAAGGGTAGAGTCCCGCCAATTGGAAAAATTAATAAAGGCGCTACATAGATTCAGGTGTGTATTGGGCGTTATTCCTTTAGTCGTATCAACTAATATTTTGTACGCCAGCGAATCTTTCAATGAAATGGTATTGACTGAAATTTCGGCGGTTGAAGTGGCTGTTAGAGATAACCCTAATCTTGCTCAGATGAAAGAGCGTTATAAGGCGTTAGCTGATGTGCCTCCACAAGTCGGTGCATTACCCGATCCGATGGTTAATTTTAATGCCATGAATTTTCCTGCTGATACCTATGACAGAGACCAGGAAGCCATGACTCAGATTCAGATTGGCTTTAGTCAGGTGTTTCCATTTCCCGGGAAGTTAAGTTTGAAGGAAGATGCGGCTGAGTATGATGCGCGCGCCGCAGGTCATTCGGTGGAAGAAGTGCGCTTGCAGCTCATTAAAAACGTGAAAGGAAAATGGTGGCAACTCTATTATATGGATCGAGCATTAGAGACGGTGGATAGTAATCAAACATTGTTGCGTCAATTTATTTCAGTGGCCAAAACCAAGTACGAAACAGGCAAGGGCTTGCAGCAGGATGTCTTGCTTGCACAGCTGGAATTTTCCAAGTTAATGGATCAGAAAATTCAACTACAAGCGATTCGGCGTAATCAGGCTATCCAACTCAACATTCTCATGGATAAGCCTGCCAACGATGAGCTGTCACTGCCGGATCAGGTGTCAAAGATGATGCCAAATCTTGCTAAAGAAAATGTGCTTTACCAAAAGGCGGAAGTAATTCGACCACGGCTGAAGCAGGTGGAAACCCAGATTGATGCCGCACAATCTCGTCTTGATTTGGCTAAACGCGATTATTATCCCGATTTCAAATTGGGCGTGACCTATGGAGATCGTACTGGAGACAATCCGTTACCCCGAGGTGATGCGCGCTCGGATTTTGTCTCTGTTATGGTCGGGGTGAAAATACCCTTATATGCAGGCCGCAAGCAATCGAAAGCGGTATCGCAGAAACGCAGTGAACTGCAAAAAAACCGCTATGCCTTGCTCGATGAAAAGGGCATGGTTATGGCGGCAATATCATCTGCTGTTACTGATTATCATCGTGCGAAACAGCAATTCTCGCTCTATGGCGGCGGTATTGTTCCACAGGCACAACAAACTGTGGCATCCATGCTGGCAGGTTATCAAGTCAGTGAAGTTGACTTCCTTAATCTGGTGCGCAGCCAAATGACTCTCTTTAATTACCAACTGCAATACTGGAAGGCGTTAAGTGATGCGAAGCAAGCATTGGCACGTCTGGAAGCCGCTGTCGGCGAGGAATCTGTTTATGAATAAATCTACGTTATTAATTGCACCACTAATGCTACTTATTGGCGTAGGAGCGGGCTATTGGTTGTTTGGTGATGGTGCTTCTTCTACGGTTGTGACGGAAGAGAAAAGCCAACCACTGTTTTACCGAAATCCAATGAATCCGGATGTCACCTCTCCCACACCCGCCAAAGATTCTATGGGAATGGACTATATACCGGTTTACGCTGAGAAAGATAAAAAGGCGACTTCACAAGAAATACTCTTTTATCGTAGCCCGATGAACCCTTCTGTGACTTCACCAATCCCTGCCAAGGATGCAATGGGTATGGATTATGTCCCTGTTTATGCTGATAGCGAGAATAGTAAAGTCGCGGGTACTGTCACGATTGATCCGGTGGTTGTTCAGAACATCGGTGTTCGTACAGTAACCGCTAAACAAACAGCTATAAGCCGAACGATTCGTGCTGTGGGGCGCGTCGATTTTGACGAGGAGCGCATGACTCGATTGCATCCGAAGGTAGAAGGGTGGATTGAAGAGCTACGCGTGGATAAAACGGGGCAAAATGTTGAGAAAAATGAGGTTTTACTCAGTATCTACTCGCCAAAACTGGTTTCAACTCAGCAAGAATATTTGCTGGCATTAAATAACCTATCCGCACTGGAAAAAAGTCCATTTGATGAAATTAGACAAGGTGCTGAAGAGCTAGCAAAGAGCTCGCGCGAACGATTGCTGTTACTCGATGTATCAGAGCATCAGATTCGTGAATTAGAGAAAACTCGAAAAGTTAAAAAGAGCCTGCACATACATTCACCGACAGCCGGTACTGTGATTCGCATAGGTTCACGGCAGGGGCAATTCGTTACACCGAAAACCGAATTGTACATGATGGTCGACCTTAATCAGGTCTGGGTCTATGCCGATGTGTATGAATATGAATTGCCGTGGGTCAAGCTAGGCGATGAGGTTGAGATGACTTTGGCGTCAGTGCCAGGTAAAACATTTCGCGGTTCCCTCTCATATATTTATCCTTACGCTGAAGCGAAAACGCGAACCACGAAAGTGCGTCTGGTTTTTGATAACCGTGAACAGTTACTTCGGCCCGATATGTTTGCGCAGGTCAGCATTAAATCAAATACAGTCGATAATGCAGTCGTAATACCGGCTGAAGCGATTATCCGCTCTGGCACAAGGACTCAAGTTTTTCTGGTAAGAGGTCCTGGAAAGTTTGAACCGAGAATAGTTAAGCTAGGCTTTGAATCTGATGGACAAGTTGCTGTTTTGGAGGGCGTTGAGGTAGGTGATGAGGTTGTTACGTCTGCACAATTCCTGGTGGATTCTGAATCAAAATTGCGAGAAGCCACCGCCAAAATGATGGATGCCTTGAAAGGTTCGAACGATAGCTCGAAGAGTATAGGTATTAATCAGGACAAAGATTTGGAAAATAATGAGATGACAGATCATTCCAATATGAAAGTGAATGACCATTCAGGTATGGACATGAATAATGATTTAAATGACGAAGCACCGGAGGCTCACGGCCATGATTAATGCCATTATTAGAGCCTCCTTGCGTGATCGCTTTATGGTGCTGATTGCCACAGTGATTATTGCGTTAGTCGGTTTTTTTGCCTACAAAAATGCACCATTGGATGCAATACCAGATCTCTCCGACGTACAGGTCATTATATTTACAAAGTATCCTGGTCAGTCACCTCAGGTGGTTGAGGACCAAGTTACTTATCCGCTGACGACATCCATGTTGGCTGTACCACGGACAAAAGTTGTCAGAGGCTATTCGTTCTTTGGTTTATCTTTTGTGTACATTATTTTTGAAGATGGCACTGATATGTATTGGGCGCGCTCGCGGGTGCTCGAATCGATTAATTATGTCAGTGGTCGTTTACCACAGGGTATTACGCCAACGCTGGGGCCCGATGCTACCGGTGTTGGTTGGATTTATGAATACGCGTTAGTCGATAGAACCGGTAAACACGATCTAGCGCAATTACGCTCTTTACAGGATTGGTATCTACGCTATCCCTTACAGACCGTGCAAGGGGTATCTGAAGTCGCCTCAGTAGGAGGCTATGTTAAGCAGTATCAAGTCGAAGTCGATCCCAATGCACTGCAGCGCTACAACATCTCACTGAACAAAATAAAAATGGCCATCAAAATGTCTAACAAAGATGTGGGTGGTCGTTTGGTTGAAATGGCAGAAACCGAGTATATGGTTCGAGGTCTTGGTTATATTCAATCGATTGATGATCTTAATAGTATACCCGTGAGTGTGGATTCTGACGGTACGCCGATACGTTTGCAGGATATAGCGCATGTTCAGATAGGCCCAGAGCTGCGTCGTGGTCTGGTTGATCTTAATGGAGAAGGTGAAGTTGCCGGTGGTGTCGTTATTATGCGCTTTGGTGAAAACGCGTTAGCGACAATTCAAGCGGTACGCGCTAAGTTAGATGAATTGAAAGCGGGTTTGCCTGAGGGGGTAGAAATTGTCCCGGTCTATGACCGAGGTGACCTGATCGAACGCGCCGTTAAAAGCCTCAATACATCGCTGATGCAGGAGCTGATTATTGTCAGTTTGGTGGTCATCCTATTTTTACTCCATGCACGTTCTGCTTTTGTAGCGATTATTACTTTGCCATTAGGCATTCTGATGGCGTTTATCGTGATGCGATTCCAAGGGCTAAACGCAAACATTATGTCCTTGGGTGGAATTGCAATTACGATTGGAACGATGGTCGATGGTGCAATAGTGATGGTCGAAAATGCGCACAGTCACTTGGCTGAAGCTCGTGAGAAAAAAGACCGGGAATTAACGAATGATGAACGCTGGAAGACGATTGGAGAATCGTGCCAAGAGGTAGGCCCCGCGCTATTTTTCTCGCTGTTGGTGATTACGGTTT
>Ga0209533_1005793_pt1 | contig 10447 bp, 6 predicted proteins | sample COG_04_FD_184748 | JGI IMG/M metagenome (GOLD analysis project Ga0209533, IMG submission 184748) | Pelagic Microbial community sample from North Sea - COGITO 998_met_04 (SPAdes) (version 2) | ecosystem: Environmental > Aquatic > Marine > Neritic zone/Coastal water | place: Helgoland, sampling... | reverse complement strand
GGAGCGTCGGTTCGTGTTTGAGCGTCCGGTGCGTTCTGTGCGTGCGATGTCTCGGGCGGACGGAGCGGCGATGTCATTTTGCTCGGTGGATTCGCGCAGTGGTGGGCTGGAGTTCTTTCAATTAAAGAAGGCAGAGGCGGTGCAAGAAGCGAAGGGCTTTTCGGCTGCACAGCCTGAGATTTACCCGATCTTCAAGAAGGGGCGTTTGGCCGCGAATTATGCGTTGGGCGATTTGAACGGTGATGGGCAGCAGGATTTGTTGGTGGCCGACCCTGCCGGTGCGGAACTTGTGCTGTTTTTGAAAGAGTCCGGGCATTTTAAATCGGCACGGACTTTTCCCTCGTTTTCAGGGATTTCTTCGATGGCGAGTGGGCACTTTTTTAAAGATGATCAGGATACTGTGGTGATTGTGAGTGCCGTAGAAAAAACAATGGGCGTGAGCCAAATGGACAAAAGCGGGCGCATCTCATTTCCTCGTCAACTGATGCTTGGAGACGGCGAGCCGTTGGTTTGTGCGGCGGTCGATCTCGATGAGGATGGCTATAATGAGTTGGCGTTGGTGAGTGAGTTGAAGGGCGAGATGACGTTGACGCTCGCTCGACCTGCGAACCGTAAGGATTCGGATTCCGAATGGGTGGTGCTTTCTAGCGCTGCGCTGAGTGGAGTGAAGCGTAAGCCATTTGCGATTCGTGAGGTGTCTGTGTTTGAAAAAGATAGCCGCGGGCTGATGATCTTCGTGCCCCGAGAGGCTCCCGTTCTTCTGTCTGTGGACGAGGCTGATGGCGTGACCTTTAAAGAAGTGGCGCAAGGCTCGACGATTCGTGAGAGCTTGTTGAAGGATATTCAGCCAGCGCAGGTCAGTGTGTTTGATGTGAATGGCGATGGTTCGAACGAACTGGTCGTCGGTCGAGCAGGCTATGCGCGTGCGCTACGAGTGAAGGGTGATAATCTTGAAATGGTGGATCAATTTAATGCGCGGCGCGGGGATGATATGGTCTCTGCGGTGGTGCCTTTATATGATCGAAGCGATGTGCAGCAGTTGGTCTTTTATGTGGGCGGAGCAGGTGAGTTTCAATTATTGGAGCGTGATGAGGATGGCGTCTTTCGCTATCGCACCACAGTTGCTGCTGGGAAGATTAATTTAAAGGAGTGGCATCAGTTGGAAGCGCGTAAGGGGGAGTCGGAATTTATTTTTACCGGAGAGGATCGCTTTTGGAGATTGCCTGCGCAGGCGGATGCTTGGACGCGTCTGGTTGAGGACAGCTATGAGACGGATCTTGAAGCAGTGCATTATAGCTATGTGGAGGCCGCTGATTTCGATCAGGATGGTGGTGTGGATCTGATCGCAGTCGATGGGCAGAGCCATGTGGTGGAATTTCTAATGCAAAGAGAATCGAAGTGGGACAGCCGAATGTTCTGGGAAGTCTTTGAGCAAAATATGCATTACCAAGGGCGCACGGGCAGTAAGGTGGAGCCGCGTGAAGTGGTGATTGGTGATTTGACGGGGGACGGGGAACTCGACTTCGCGTTTCTCGTGCATGACCGAATTTTATTTTACCCGCAAGAATGAGGCGCTCACTTTGCCAGTTCATTTTTGCCTCGCTGTGTGTCGTCGTGCTAGCTTTAAGCGCTGGTTGCGAGCGTCAGTCTGCTCCAGAGGCTCTGGTGCTGAAGGTTGGAGTGATTGCTTCTCTCAGTGGTGAGGGGCAGCGTGACGGTGCGATTACAGTGAACTGTGCGAGTGTGGTCGCTGATTATTATAATGAGCAAGGCGGCGTGGAGGTGGACGGGAAGCGCTATCGTGTCGAACTGTTGGTGAGGGATGATGCGAGTGACGCGTCTCAAGCAGCAGGAATTGCGTATGAGTTTGTGCAGGCGGGGGATGTTTATTACGTGATCGGCCCTGAGGGGAATGCGGTCAGTGAGGCAGTCGCTCCGGTTTTGGATTCTGCTGGTATTTTATATCTGCACTACGGGTTGTCGCATCGTTTATTGGCGGGGGCGAGCTGCGGTTTTTTGGCAAGGCCGCAGTCGATCCAACTGTTTGCGAGTGTCGTGGATTATTTGCGGGAGAATGAGGAGGAACTGTCCATTTGTGTGCTCGTTGGTGATTCTCAGGCAGCAATGTATCAGAAGCTGAAGGTGGAGGAGATGGTGGAGCGGGCCGGAATCGAAGTGGTTCGATTTGCACGCTTCGATGTGACTGAGGAAGTCTTTGATTTGTCTGATACGCCGGCAGCGGTTCAGTCTTTTGTGTCTCGGGTTGTTTCGAGCCAGCCGAATGTGGTCATTTTATGTGGGCAGCAGCGTGGCACGCTGTCGTTAGCGATGTCCTATCTCCGAGAGGGAGGATATGCCGGCACCGTGATCGCTCGTGATTCACTGGTGTTAAATGATTCTGGAGTGGTTCGTGCGTGGACAGATGGGCTGCTACTGGTCGGTCGCTCTGCGCCGCTTGAGGAGCAGAGCAATTATTATCTGGATTTGAAGGAGCGTTATCTCGATCAATTTTCAGAGTGGGATACTGATGTGGATATCAAGTTATATGCACTGGAGAGTGTGCTTCGTGGTGTCGCTCATTGTGGGAGCGAAGCATTGAGCTCTTCTGAAGTGCTAAGGGGGGCGATTGAAACGATCCAATTCCCTGACCCTTTTCTTGTTGAAACGCGCATGGTGGGCTTTGGGGGGCGCAGTTCATTGTCAGCCAGTCGGCAACTGTCTATTCCTATTTTACTTTCGAAATATAGTGAAGGTGAGGTGCAGGTTGTGTATGGTTCCGGCCCTTCTTTCTGATTGCGTATGCGTATTTCGACTAAAATAGGAATTGCAGTCTCTTGCTCACTCTTGGCGTTTGCCCTGTTTGTGGGTATGAGCCGTTATTCGATTGCAGAGGTGAGGAGCCAGGAGCAGCGACTGACTCAGCTGAACGTCGTCTCTCGTGAGCTTTCAAATGTGGTGATCGGAAATCGTATTTTTCAAGATCGTATGACTGGGGAGGGTTATGTGCAGAGTTCTTTGGCGGGCTCGCTGGAGATTCTAGGCAGGCTGAGCGTGGATGCGGATGTCAATGATCACGGCACGTTCGTTGGAATGATTACGCGTATCGAAGAGTATGCGACCGTGTTTAAGCGGTTGGTGCAGAGTCAGCAGTTCTTGGCAGACTTGGATGAGGAAGTGCGTGGTGAAGTCGTTCGATTCGGGGCTCATAGTTTGGAGATGCAGGAGACTCTCGATGCGCATCATGAGGATCTTCATACACGTGTTTCGGGTGTGGATGTTGAGTTGGAGGCCGTGGAGCGTTTTATCAATGTAAATAGCTATGTGTGGGGTTGGTTGAATCGAGCTATCGGTGTGATTGATAGGGATCTATTGTTGGAAAATGATTTGGAGCGCTTTAGGGGGAACTTTAAAATCGCACGCCAAACGTATGAGGCGAAGTATCTGGAATTGGGGGAATTATCGGAGACGTTGAACCTTGAAGCGGTGGCTGTATATCTCGAAGCCATGCGTAGTGTGATGCAGGATCTGCGGGCAGTGGCGGTCGAGTTTACTGTGGCGGCCAAAGTAGAGCGTGAGTCCGTTGAGTTGCTTGAAAATCACGGTGTGCGTTTGCGTGAGATGGTGGATCACTTGATTCTGAATTGCCAGAAGAGGAGTGATCGACAGGCCGCGAATCTGAGCCTGTTGTTTTGGTTCTCTGTGATCGTATTGTTTGCCGGAGCGATTGGTTTGACTGTTTGGTTTACTTTGGGGATTAGTCGGCCGATTAGTCGTTTAGCGCGTAACTTCAATACAGTTGCCGGAGGAGACTTTGATCTGCAAGTGCCTGCTGCGGGGAAGAGTGAACTGGATGATTTGGCGCGAGCCTTCAATGACATGACCGATCAGTTGCGGCATAGTTATTCTGAAGTGGAAGAGAAGGTGCGGTTGCGCACCAAGGAGCTGCAATTGGCGACGGCTCGTTCAAAGAAAATGGCGGAGCTGGCTCAGGAAGCGAATTTGGCGAAGAGTGACTTTCTCGCGACGATGAGCCATGAGATCCGCACGCCGTTGAATTCGATTATTGGATTCAGTGAGATGCTTCAGGATACGCCGATGGATGAGGAGCAGCTGAAAGACTTGCAGGCAATTCGAAGCTCTGGGGGTATTTTATTGGATTTGATTAATGAGATTCTGGATCTTGCCAAAATCGAATCAGGTAAAGTGCAGTTGACTGTTTCGCTCGTGGATTTGGGGAGTATGATTACGGAAGTGGTGGGCTTGTTCCGAGTGAATGCCGATAAGAAAGGCGTCGCGATTCATGTCGATCTCTCAGATGGAATTCGGGCGGCAATTTGTTCGGATCGGACTCGTTTACAGCAGTTGTTGAATAACCTGTTGAGCAACGCGGTGAAGTTCACCTCCGAGGGAGAGATACGTGTGCGTGCGTGGATGGAAGATCGCGGTGAATCGGATGGCCCGCGTTATTATATTTCCGTCAGTGATAGTGGGATCGGAATCCCGGAAGACAAACTCGATGATGTGTTTCTTGCATTCACACAGGCAGACTCTTCGACGACACGTCAGTATGGGGGCACGGGCTTGGGGCTCGCCATTTGTTATCGAATTGTGGAAATGCTTGGAGGAGAGATTTCTGCGGTGAGTCGTTTGGGGCATGGCAGCACGTTTACTTTTTACTTTAGAAGCTGGGCGGATCGGATGCAGGATGCGTTACAAGATCAGCAATCCATCGAACGGGAGTTGGAGTTAGCCACCTCGACTCGGGTCTTAGTAGTAGAAGATGATCCGTTGAATTATAAATTGACTCAGAGGATTTTAAGTCGTCATGGGCTACATGCAGTCTGGGCCAGAGATGGGCATGAGGCGATTCGGCAAGTCGAATCGCTGGATTATGACTTGATCTTTATGGATTTGCAGATGCCGGATATGGATGGCTTGGAGGCTACGTATACGATCCGAGAAATGTGCGTGAGCCGAACGCAACCGTATATTTCAGCGCTCACTGCGAATGCGTTGGGTGAGAGCCGAGATGCCTGCGAGATGGCAGGGATGCAGGACTTTATCACGAAGCCAGTGTCCGGTGATTCGTTGAAGGCTGCCTTGCTTCGTTACCAAGCCTATCGTGTTGGTCAGGCGAAGCGTGAGTCAGGCGCGGACTGATTCCCTAGTAGAGGTAGAAGCGTGCGTGATCGCGTTGGAAGCTTTGTGCCTGCTTTGCCCATGCACGCACAAAGTCTTTGGTTCTGGCTTGAGCGCCACGTTGACTGATCTCATTCCACCATGCGGTGCTGCCGACATGCTTGTTAAATAGGCCGGGGTTCTTTGCACTGACGAAGGGATTGCCAGGAGTCCATGCGGCAGTGAGCTGCATCATATAGAAACTGATTTCGGTGGGGCGGACTTTCGCCCAATCGCTGACGTTGACATAGACGCCTTCGACGCTGGCACCGGCTTTGGTCTTGGTGCGCAATATGCGAAAACTTAGGCCGGGGATGCGCTGCGCCATGAGTGCTTGTTGCACTTCCTTGGAGGATTTACCTTTGAAGCGAAGTAAGCGAAATGGGTAGGGCGTGCCGATACCGTGTGAAAAGCCGCCAACCTGTGCGCCGAGGCCAGTCATTGCGTAGCCGAGGACGGCCGATAAGTCGGGGATATACGGAGAGGTCGGCACCCACTTCAGGCCTGTTTGCGGCCAAAGCATGTTGCGCCGCCAGCCACGCATTTTGATGACGGTGAGTTTACCATTTTGGCGCACTTTATCTGTCACTTCCATCGTGCCTGAGGTGTATCTAGCGACCTGAGCGAGCTCTCCAATCGTGAGTCCATGGACGTAGGGCACGTGAAACGCGCCCACGTAGCTACGCCATTTTCGGTCGAGTGGCGGGCCGTCGACTTTAAGTCCGCCGAGCGGATTCGGTCGGTCGAGCACGATGACTTCGACGCCATTTTCGAAACAGGCTTCCATCGCGTAGCGCATACAGCTGACGTAGGTGTAAGAGCGCACGCCGAGGTCTTGCAGGTCGATGATCAGTGCGTCGAGTCCGCGTAGCATTTTGGGCGAAGGCTTGCGGTATTGACCGTAGAGTGAATAGACGGGAAGTCCGGTGCGCGGGTCGATTTTATCATCGACGGGGACATTGGCCTTTTCGTTGCCGTAGATGCCGTGTTCCGGGCCAAACAGTGCGACGAGGTTTACATTGGATGCGCGGCGTAGCACGTCGATGCTGCTGACTCCGTTGCGGTTGACGCCGGCGGGGTGAGTGAGCAGGCCGACTCGTTTGCCTGTGATTGCGCGGAAGCCGGATTGCTCAAGTGTATCGATCCCGAGGTGGATGCGGTTTGTTTGAGCGATCAGCGAGCAGGAAGCGAGCAGCGTGAGCGCGAGGAGGCGGAGGGTTTTAAACATCGGGTGATTGGTCGGTAGGAGAGTCGGATTTACGTGCTTTGCGGTCGTGGATTTTCTTTATCAACAGCGCGTAACTGGCGGCAGTTCGTCTGGCTGCAAAACGGTAGGAAAAACTGGAGATCAGGCCGAAGAAGATCCCCATGACTATACCGCCGAGGCACATGATGCTGAAGGTCGTGAGCAGGGGCTCAAGGTTGCTGCTCCATTGGCCATTTGTGAAGTTTTGTAGAATCGCGCTTACGTCGCTTCGACGGAGTGACGGTGTTTCGACGCTGACGATACTTAACACACTACTACCGACTTGATAGGCAGCATACCAGAACGGCAAAATCGTGAGAGGATTCGAGAGCATTTGTAGGCCGACCAAGATCGGCAGATTCGCCCGGAGTAATAAGGCGAGGCAAAATGCGATGGGGATTTGGATGCCGTAGAGTGGCATGAGCGCTAGGATGAAACCTGCGTATAGTGCTGGGACAGCGTCGTCGACACGAAAGCTCCAGAGGTAGATGCGTTTGCGAGTCGCCTCGGAAAAGCGCCATAGGATCGGGTAGCGGTGTATGTTCGAACGGCGCGGCAAAGGCCTGAGCCATCGCTTCACTCTGCGGATGCGGCGACTTCTGGTCTCTCTGAGCTCCTTCTCTTCAATGGTCATCGTGGGAGAGTCTGCCTAAGGACGTGGCTGGTTTTAAGCTTCAAATTTTCAGAACCGTTGGCGAGCGCTTGCTCTAATGGACAGCCTTCGGGGGTAATCGTATATGCGGCAGCCTTCGGGAAGTTTTGGTGTAGTTGTTCGGCTGCAGCAGCTTCGACGCAACCTGCGAGGAGTATGCATGGTTTGCTGGACGCATCGGCTGCGCGGGCGAGTGCAATCGGGCCTTTGCCATTGAGTGAACTGCGGTCGATCTTGCCTTCGCCAGTGAGAATTAAGTCGGCGGCGGCGATCTTGCGTTTGAGATCGAGCCATGCGGTGACGAGGTCGAAGCCCGCGACATATTGCCCTGCGCAGGCGACATTGAGGCCGAAGCCGATGCCTCCGGCTGCACCACTTCCGGGGATTTCTCGGACGGACTCAGGCTGGTTGAAATGTTGGCAGAGCTTGTCAGCCATGTGTGTGGATTCAGCCTCGAACGCAGCTAGCTCGTCAACGAGTAAGCCTTTTTGTGGGCCATACACTGCGGCTGCGCCACGGGGCCCGATCAGCGGGTTGTCGACATCGCACGCAATAAAGATGGGCGGAGTCGGCACTTCGATACTGCCAGCGATTGTGGTAACCTGTGCCCAGTTTGCAGGAAGGAGGCGCTCAATCGTGTGACCTGTTGAATCGATAAATTGTAGCCCCAATGCTTGCAGTAGGCCGAGTCCAAGGTCGCTGGTCGCGCTGCCGCCGATACCGAGCAGGATCGCATCGGCGCCTTCGGCCACGGCGATGCGGATGAGCTCGCCCACGCCATAGGTGGTGCAATCTTTCGGGTGGCGGCGCTCGGCGGGCACTTGCTCGAGACCTGCTGCTGCGGCCATTTCGATGATGGCGACCTTGCCCTGTTCGAGCTTCAAGATGTGGCGCACCGCATCGGGGAGGGCATCACTCTGCACCCAGCCAAGCGGTGCTTCGAGGTCGGCACCGAGCGGGCCGCAGACGGTGTGTGATTCGATGAAGCCATTCGCGGCATTCGTGAGGATACTGCAAAAACCTTCGCCGCCGTCAGTGAGTGGGGCTTGTGTGATCTCTGCATCTGCTCCCAGTGCGTCGCGAATACCCATGCTTGCGGCTTCGCAGGCAGTGGCGGCCGTCATCGAGTCTTTGAATTTATCGAATGCTGCTAAAATCTTCATAGTCTACGAAGATGAGCTGGTCGCACGCCACTTTGAGTGCTGAACGTCGAATGTTGAGTTTTCGTGCTCATTCGACGTTCAGCGGTTCAAAGGAGATGACTGTGTGATCGGTCGCTTAGCGCTGTTCTTGTCCGGTCTCGACGTCGAGAATCTTGAAGTTCTCCACGTGGTAGATTGGATCTGCGCGGAAGGAGAGGCGTGCGCCGTAAGATTCTTCGATGCCCAAGAGGAGATCTTCGTCTTCGTTGCGCAGGCGCTCCAAGTTGGACGGGTTGAGCAGCACGCGTAGGTTGATTTCCTTATCGTGGCCATCGCGCGCACGAATGTGGCGGATGATACTGATGATGCGACGCTGGATCTCGACACTCATGGTGCGGGACGATTTGACTGAGCCGCGACCGTGGCAATACGGGCAGTCCGTGTAGATGCCGCTGGAGTGACTCTCGGAGTGGCGCTGGCGCGTCATTTGCATGATGCCGAGCGTGGAGATCGCGAGGATGTGATTCTTCGCTTTGTCTTCCTGCATCTCGCGGCGCATGCGATTGAGCACGGCATTGCGATCCTTCTTCGCCTTCATGTCGATGAAGTCGAGGATGATGAGTCCACCGATGTTACGCAGGCGTAGTTGACGGGCGATCTCTGAGGCCGCTTCGAGATTCACCTGTGTGATGAAGTCTTTGCCGTCCTTCTTAGTCTTATTCTTGTGCGAACCAGTGTTCACATCGACCGAGATCAATGCTTCGGTCTCTTCAATCACGATTTCGCCGCCACCTGGTAGTGGCACGCAGCGCATGTAGGTCTGCTCGATTTGACGCTCGATGTTAAAGCGCTCAAAGACGGGGATGTCTTCGTCAAAGATCTGAATCTTCGACTTCGAGCGAGGGGAAATGGTGGTCACTTCGGCGATGATGTCCTCATGGTCCTGCTTCTTATCAACCATGACGCGGTCGATGTCTTCAGTGAGGAAGTCGCGCACGGTGCGGCCGACGATGTCTGGCTCGACGTAGAGGCACCCCGGCTTGTTCGTCGCATTCATACGCTGGTTAATGACTTCCCAGCGTTTGAGTAGAATGTGTAGGTCACGGATAAAGAAGCGTGCTTTCTTACCTTCACCCGCGGTGCGGATGATCAGCCCCATGCCTTCGGGGAGCGTCAGGTCGCGCAGGATGCCTTTCAGGCGGCTGCGCTCTTTGCGGTCGTCGATCTTGCGAGAGATGCCGAGCGTGCCGGCGTAGGGCATGAGCACGAGGAAACGTCCCGGTAGGGCGATGTTGGTCGTGGTGCGTGGTCCCTTGGTGCCAATTTGGCCCTTGGTGATCTGCACGACGATTTCGCTACCGATTGGGTAGAGTTTCGGAATGTCTTTGATGGAGACCTTCTCTTTCTCGCGCTTGCGTTGCTTCTCAGTCTTGTTGTCGCGCACGATTTCGATGCCACTGTCGTTGGCTGCTGGGAGGATGTCCCAGTAGTGCAAGAAGGCATTTTTCGGTTCGCCGATATCAACGAACGCAGCCTTGAGGCCAGATTCGAGGTTTTGGATGCGCCCCTTGAAGATGGCGCCCACTTCGCGGGCTTCACCAGTGCGTTCGACCTCGAACTTCTCAAGGACGCCGTCTTTGAGTAGGGCGACGCGTTTTTCGAGCGGCTCAGAGTTGATGATCAGCTCTGAGTAGGACTTCTTTTCTTTCTTAATTGCCTTGATGATGCGTGTCACCAAGGGCTGTTTCTTTGCTCGTTTTGCTGCGTCGTTTTTGAGCTCTTTGTGGTCAATTCGTTCTGCCTTTTTTTCTACTGGGGCAGAGGTGAGTTCTTCAGTGTATTGTGAATCGGAATTTTCAGTTGTTGAATCTGGCATTGGTATTTGGGTGTCCCTGGTTTATGTGGGGATCCCGTGCTCTGATGGCTGCTGCAAGTGAGTGTGGATGTGTGGATCGTCGAAGGGATCATGTATAATCCTTTCTGTATCGATATACACTTTGCACTAATCCTTGCAGAATAAAACAGCTCAGAACAAAGGAGCCTCCGTAACTTAAAAACGGAAGCGGGAGTCCTGTAATCGGAGTAATGCCGATAGTCATGCCAATGTTGATGAAGAAGTGGACTAGAAATAGCACACTGACGCCGATGGCCAGTTGCATTCCAAATCGATCTCTTGCGAGTCCGGCAATACGTATGCCGTTGGCGACCATCAGACAAAAGAGTCCGACG
>Ga0209533_1005784_pt1 | contig 10457 bp, 4 predicted proteins | sample COG_04_FD_184748 | JGI IMG/M metagenome (GOLD analysis project Ga0209533, IMG submission 184748) | Pelagic Microbial community sample from North Sea - COGITO 998_met_04 (SPAdes) (version 2) | ecosystem: Environmental > Aquatic > Marine > Neritic zone/Coastal water | place: Helgoland, sampling... | reverse complement strand
TCAATAACGAAGAGGATGCTGTCGCCAATGCAAGCCGTATCAGGAATCGCGTAGTACTCGGCATACGGCCCAGTGACTTGAATGAAGTCTTGGTACAAGATGGAATCCGTGCAACCATTTCCAGTTTCTATTCTCAAGCTCACTGGAAAGATTCCTGGACCTGTGTAGATCTTGCGATTGGAATCCCCTTTATTGGCAAACACGGGCAATGAACCATCTCCAAAATCCCAAACCCATCGAGTGATGTTGTCGGCATCTGAACTGTCGCTGAAGAATGTCGCCATCGGATAACAAGTTGAATCGCGTAAGCTCGCATCGAATCCAATGGAACGAATGTGTTCCATGCTCACATCGTAAATGCTGTCCACGCGCTCGCAACCTAAAGTGTCGACGATTCTATGAATTACGGTAAACACACCAGGATTGGGGTATGAATATGTAGGAAAGCCTGCAGTGTCTATCTGACCATCGCCATATTCCCAAATGTGATAGAATTGTGGAATGAAAAGAGAGTCACCAAAAGTGATGGATTCACCTTCGCACAAACCAGTGTCGGACATGACCGGCAAAGAATTGATTTGACGAATGTCTATATCAATGCTTTGAAATCTTTTGCAGTTCAATGTGTCTTCAATTTCGAAGATTAGGTTTCTCTTTTGGGTATAAATTGGAGCCGGCAACTTCACTCCAGTATCTACGTATTCAACAAAATAATTGAAGCTCCGAATGCTGTCGATGAGAAATCCATCCAAATACCATTTTCTACTCTGCACGCCATATAAAGACAGAGTCGAGTCAACGAATTCAACTGTATCAGAACCGCATAAGGGATCTGGGGAGGTACTTACGTTCACCGGTATATCATAAACAGTAAGGTCTTGATAGGCCGTATCGTTGCAGCCTCCTGCACCACGAATGACAAGTCGAATGGTGTAATTTCCTGGAGTTGGGTATTCTAAATTGGAAGGATCTGGCGTAGGTGTGAAGAAGTCTTGCTTGCCGTTCCCGAGGTCCCATAAATACCGATTTGAAGCAACTCCAATGGAACTCAAGCCATCCACAAATGGTTGAAAAGTAGCACAACCAAGTGTGTCGGATATGTTGATTGCAGCGGAGACTGCTACAATCTTGTAAGTATCTTGAAATACCTGCGAACAACCATAGGTGTCGTTGTACACAGTCAAAGAGATCGCTATGCTGTCGACTCCAGCTCCATAATTGTAACTCGGACTGATCGTGGTAGAATCGATTACGCCGGTTCCGAAATCCCAATAAAAGCGCTCCACTCCTTTCCAACGAGTGGGCACAAATTCTACAATACCATTGTAATTGCAGGCATTGTATTGAATCCCATAATCAACCTTGGGTCCTGAAACGTAAAAAGCACTGTCAAAACTTATGGTAGAGTCGCAACCTAAATGGTTCACACGAAGGGCAACGTCAACCCATCCGGTGTCATTTTGATTGGCGAAATAGGTTGCGTTGCGAGACGAACGTTGCAATCCATCAGAAAAGGTCCAGATGTAATTGTAACCCAAGGTATCAATGGTCTGATTGTAAAACACAATGCTATCTCCTGTACATAAGGTGTCGGTCGTAAAAGTAAAGGCCGGCTCAGGTTTGAGTCCAACTGAAATGGCTTGCCTAACCAGCTTTGTGCAACCACTGTCTGTCTTTAGACTCAAAGTGATTGAGTAAAATCCCGGAGTGCTGTACGTGATCGCATGAGGAGCTTGAACTATTGATGTATCACCAACAAATCGATTGAAGTCCCATTTGTAATCTGTGTAACCCGAAAAAGTAGAAATGGTATCGTCGAAGGTGATGGTAAGCGGGCTGCAACCCGACAATGTATCGGCGGTAATTCCGACATAGGGTGTGAAAATGTGCAAAGCCTTGCTTTTCGTAATAGTGTCTTTACAGCCTGCTGCGGTAGTTGCGATGAGCGTGACATCAAAATACATCTCATTACGAGCGGGAACATTTGGCAGCCGAACATACATGCGCCCAATACTTCCGGTGGTATCTCCCGACAATGCTCCATTTTGGAAAACTGTTGAAGGCCAAGGTGGATTCGACTGCCAATACCAATTCCACTTTACCGCATTTGCGCTGGATGAATCGTTGGCGATGAAAGTTTTACTACTCAAACAACTGAAGCCGCTTGGAATCGTAAAATTTGCCGAGACTGTTTCTACATAAACCGTCTTTAGCAGCGTATCGATGCAGCCAGCTCCCGAAGAAGATATAAGGCGAATTGTATAGTTTCCTGTACTTGTATAAACTACCTGTCCATCCTCGGCGCTGGAAGTGTCGCCATTTCCAAAGTCCCAAGCAAAAGTGTTGGCCCCTACCGAAGTATTGATGAATTCATTGAGCGCATTCAAACACAAGGTGTCCGGAATGTCGGCATTTGCCTGCGTTGAAGTGATGGTTACATAGTCGGTCTTAACAATCGTATCTCGGCACCCAGCAGTGTCAACACCAATGAGCGTAACGTCGTACAAACCGCTTGTGGTGTAAGTTTTTGATGGAGAAGTGGCCGATGAGCTCGTTCCATCTCCAAACAACCAAGTGTAGGTATTGCCGCCGCTTCCTTGAACTGAGGTGTTTTGAAAATTGACTGTTAAAGGAGGATTGCAATCGGCACGAGATGAACTCGTAGTGAAATTCACATCCGGCACCTTCACATCGATGACATTGGTTTTACTCACCGTTGAACTGCACGAATTGCTGTCGGTAATGGACAGAACAACAGAAAAGGAACCAGCTGTTGTGTAATTGTGACTGGGACTTTCATTGGTGTTGAGCGAGCTAAAATCACCAAAATCCCAACTAAAAGTCCGAATACCAGCACTTCCCAAGGTAGACTGGTTCGTGAATAGAACACCCCGAGGTAAACAGTTGGCCGTAGTACTGAAACTAAATTCAGCCGTTGGATTTGCGAAGATCTCAATGTAGGCTGTCTTCACCGAAACTGCCGTATCAATTCCGTCGGAAACCGTGAGCGAAACCGTGTAAACTCCTGGAGTTGGATACAAACGAGATGGGTTGGTTCCGAAGGAAATTCCGCCATTCCCGAAATCCCATTTGCGATAAATGATGCTTCCTCCGCCCGACAAGTCGGTAAAATAGATTCTTTTGGGGGCGCAAGATTCAGTGGTGTCCGCCGAAAAATTGCTGAAGATTTGTGCTCCTCCGAGAAAGGGCACAAAGAGTAATATGGCGAGCAAACGTAGTTTCACTGTTCCTTAGACGTAAAGATTGCAAAGAGTTGTCTATAAGCAACCATTTTTAAATAAAACGTCTAATTCAAGAATGAGGTTTGTCTTTGTTTCTGTCTTGTTGTTAATGCTTATTTCTTTCAATGACTTGTTTGGGCAAGACATCCATTACAGTCAGTTCTTGGAGGCACCTCAAGTTTTGAACCCAGCTTTGACCGCAAAATCAGATGGTGACTTTAGGTTCATCAGCAATCATAGATCACAATGGCGAGCCCTCGGCTCTCCCCTCTTCACCAATGCGATAAACTTCGATCACATCTTGCACCACCACAATCAGGAATTTGGAATTGGGTTTTCCGTCATCAACGATCAAAGCGGCGGCGCTCCATTGACGGTCAACAAAATCCTTCTTTCCATTTCCTACTTAGGACGTTTTGGAGGACATCGTTTAAGTTTTGGCGCCCAACCGAGCCTCATCATCAAAAGCATGGATCCAAACTCTTCGAGCTTCCCAGAACAATACGATCGTGGTACCGGAGATTTTAATACACGCTTACCTTCTGGCGAGGCCGGCAGTTCATTTGCCTTCAGCTTCTTTGATATGAATTTGGGTCTTCATTGGCTTTACGCCGAATCGGATTGGCAACCCGAACTCGGATTTTCTGTATTTCATGTGAACCGCCCCAACGACAGTTTCTATTCCTTCGACAATCCCCTGCCCTTACGCTACATTTATTTTGGGAAGGCGCAAAGAAAGCTTGGCCAAGAAGTTATTCAAGCATCTGTGTTCTACATGCACACCGACCGTGTGAACGATTTAATGATTCGAACCGACCTCATTCACCCGCTCGAAAACACGACAATTACGGCCATTCAAATGAGCCTTATGTGGAGAGATGGTTTCAATCGAAACCGAGATGCGGCCATTGCTGCTGCTGGACTTCAGGTTAAAAATTGGAGGTTTATGCTGAGCTACGACTTCAACGTATCCGATTTAGCTGAGGCTACCAACTTGAGAGGAGCTACCGAAATTTCAATTCAATATTTACACCCTAGTAGTATTCTGAAAAGTGCGAGTATTCCTTGCGATCGTTTTTAGTGTCCTCATTGCTTTTACAGGCAAAGGACAGCAGCTCTCAAAGGATTCTTTGGCGGACCTGAAACCGTATTTGCTCAAACGAATGGGCAAACATGCTGTACGACTCAACGACCCTTACAATGCCATTGACCTCTACGAAGCTCTTCTGAGTAAGAAAACCACCTACAAGAATTTCTACGCCTTGGCACACCTTTATGAGCGCACCCGCGACTATCGGTCAGCACTCAGTGTATATACCAGAATGCAGCGAATGTTCCCTAAAAAGAACGACCTACTTCTTTACGATAAAGGATTGATTTTAAAGAGTATGGGGATTTATGATAAAGCTTTACTTAGCCTTAGTAAGTTCCGTCAAGATTACAAAGGGAAGAACAAAAACTACTACCGAAAACGGGCGAAAATCTTAATGGAAGGTTGCGATTTAGCCATGGACGCAAAGGACTCCTTGAACTATGAAACTAAAGGTCTTGAAGGAAGTGTGAATCAAGCGCACATAGAGTTCTCGCCGAATGTGTTGGATGATGAACATTTCATCTTTGGCTCACTCAAAAGCAATGAGCAAATCTTCTTCTCCGACGATGAGCGACCTAGGCGTCAATTTTACTATGCCCAGAAAGATGGAAAGACTTGGAACGGCGACAGTTTGTGGCTTGGAGGCTTGAAGGTGAAAGGCGAAGTTGGAAATGGCTGTTTCAATCGCGAGAAAGATGAATTCTACTTCTCGGTGTGCAATCCCGATTGGAAGAATGAGATGCATTGCGCCATCTACATGCTGAAAAAGTACCCGAAGACTTGGTCTGACCCAATCCCCCTTCCCAAAGAAATCAATTCCAATAAATACAGCGTGAGTCAACCCGCAATAGGAATAAATCCGAAAAACAAACGCGAAGTACTCTACTTTGTGTCCGATCGTCCTGGCGGCAAGGGTGGAAAGGATATTTGGTATTCGGAATACGATCCAAAACGCTCAGAATGGAAAAATCCTAGGAATTGTGGCTCAAAGATCAATGGAAGCGAAGAAGAATCCAGTCCCTATATAGATCATGCGCAGGGTAAATTCTTTTTTAGCTCAAGCAGTCATGCAGGCATTGGTGGCTTAGACGTCTTCCAGACGCTAGGCAGCAGATCTAGTTGGACGAAAGCGGCAAACCTAGGACCTAGTCTCAATTCTTCGTACGACGATCTGTATTACGTCCAATATGCCGAAGGCAAGAAAGGTTTTTTCGTTTCAAACAGAAGCGGCACAACGCGCCTAAAGACAGAGCATTGTTGCGACGACATCTTCTCCTTTGAGCGCAAAGCCATTGAAGATGTGAGTAGGGAAGTTGAACTCTTAGAATTTGATCTAAGCGATTCTCTTTCAAAGAAACGCACGGATGAGGAAGGAAAGCCGGTGATTCAAAAGGACGTCAACCTGTATACTCTGGATGAAGAGACCGATGAAGAAATCTATCTAACAACCTTAACTACCGATGAGAAGGGGAGAATTGAAGTCCCTTTAGATTTAGACAGAGAGTACCTCTTGAAAATGGAGGATCCCTCCTACCTAACCGAGTCGGTTCGAATAAAAACAGGTAAAGCCGGAAAGCCAATTGAGTCGGTTCTTCGCTTGAATAAAATAGCCTTAGCGGAAATTGTGGTCCCAAACATATACTATCCTTTCGACGAGTATTACCTCACCGAGGATGCTCGCCATGCCATCGACACCAGCATTTATAAAATCATGCTCGAGAATCCTGAAATCATTGTGGAGATTGGCTCGCATACCGACAGCAAAGGATCTTTTCCCTACAATATGAACCTCTCAAACAATCGAGCGAAGTCGGTTGTCAACTACCTTAGGAAACTGGGAATCGACAAGCAGCGGCTGAGCTATAAAGGTTATGGAGAAGCCAAGCCCTTGGTGCCAAATGAGAAAGCGGATGGCTCCGACGATGTTGTTGGACGCGCGAAAAACCGGAGAACAAGTTTTCGGGTGATTGGAAGACTCGTGGATGGAGAGAAAGTCATCTACAAGGATGATTTAAGGCAATAAAAGCTGATCGCTAAGGCTCAGCTTAAGCCGACATATTCTTAATCAACTTCTTCTGAAGCTCAGCTGGCACGAATGGTTTTGAGACAAAGTCATTCATCTCGGCCGCAAGAATCCGCTCCTTCACTTCCATGAATGCATCCGCGGTGAGGGCGATGATGGGTATGCTCCTCTTTCTCTTGTCTGCAAGGTTACGTATGGCTACGGATGATTCATAGCCATCCATTTCAGGCATATGTAAGTCCATGAGAATGATGTCAAAGTCTGCTTCTTTTAGTTTCTCTAGAGCAACCAGGCCGTTCTCGGCAATCTCAATCTCCAAATCCCAACCTGCAAGAATGCTTTGCGCAACCTTCTGATTCACTAGATCGTCTTCAACAACCAATACGCGCTTACCTGCAAGCTTCTTGATGTTGACGATTGGACTTTCTTCAACGGGAACAGATTCAGGCTTATTCTCTGCAATCAAATACGGAATCCGGACGATGAATTCAGAGCCCAAACCAGGCTGACTCACAACTTTAATGCTTCCCAGCTGGAGCTCGGTTAGGCTCTTTGTAATCGCCAATCCCAAGCCGGTTCCACCAAACTTGCGAGTGGTATCCGTTTCAGCCTGCGAGAAACTTTCAAAAATCAATTCTTGTTTGTTGAGAGGAATGCCAATCCCTGTATCCATCACCCGAAATTCAAGTTCAGCCTGATTTTCGTACAAAGCATCTAGGTTCACCAAAAGACTCACCTCGCCTTTATCCGTAAACTTGAGTGCGTTGCTGATGAGGTTGATCAATATTTGACTCAGTCTGCTGGGATCCCCTTTAAGCATTTCAGGAACTGCACTGTCCACCTTATAATTGAATCCGATCTTCTTCTCTGAAGCTTTAGACTCAAAGGTTCTGTATAGGTTTCGCATCAATTCCCGCGGCTTAAAGTCTACCTCTTCGAGCTCAATTTTTCCAGATTCAATTTTGGAGAAGTCGAGAATGTCGTTGATGAGATTCAGCAGATTGTTCGCCGAGAAATGAATGATTTCAACCTTCTCTGTTTGCGATTCCGAAAGTTGTTCTTCATTCAATAAATGACTCATTCCAATAATAGCATTCATCGGAGTGCGTATCTCGTGGCTCATCGTGGAGAGGAAGTTGGCCTTTGCCCGTGTCGCCTCCTCAGCCTCCAGCTTGGCTTCAAGAATCACTTTGTTGGTCATAGTCTTGGTCCAATACAGATAGAAGAGGATGATGGCTATGATGACGGCGAAAATGAGCACCACAAAGAGGGTGTTTCTCTGGGCATTCTTTTTAGCCAACTCAACTTGCTGCTCGAGTTGTCCTTTTTCCAACTGGGCAATTTCGCGGTTCTTCTTATCCGATTCATTGCGAACTTCCACATCGGCAATCACATTCGCAATGTTCGCATTGAAAATCGAATCTTTAATCATCGAATATTCTCTATAATTTCTGAGAGCTGCTTGGTAATCATCTACCTGAACACTTGCTTGCGAGAGCAATAGGTAAGCCCTCTTCTGCGGAAGCAGGAGTCCGTTATCTTTTGAAATCCCTAGTGCTTGTCCGGCCAAATTTTCAACTTGCCGAAAGTCCTTTTCATTCAGATACAACTTCGCCAATGACAAATACAAGTTGGCCTCTTCCGTTTTATCTCCATTCGATTTGTAGATCCAAAGCGACTTGATGTAGTTTTCTAGCGATTTCTGAAAATCACCTGAATGATTGTAGGCGTCGCCAATCCGTTGATAAGATTGCGCCAAAACACCATCGTAGCTTGTCCCACCCAAAAGGTTTACGGCTTTCTCGTAAAGTTCGAGGCTTCGCACATAATTCATTTGAGTCTCCTCAAGTGTTCCTAAGCCTAAGTAAGCGTAGGCAATGGACGACAAACTCTTAGCATTCTCTGCTGTCTCAAGGGCGTCATTGAAACTCTTTTCTGCAGCTTGAAAATCTCCCAAAATAAGCTTAACAGCTCCCCACTTTCGGTAGCAGGACGACAAGCCATTTAAGTCGCCGACACTCCTAAAGATGTCCCGCGCTCTGAAATAGTTCTCTAAAGCCAAAGGATAAACTTGCTCATCAAGGTACAAATCACCAATTCGCACTAGAACCTCAGCTTCACTTTTAGAGAAGCCTTCAAACTCTGCAATCCGATGCGATTTGGAATAGGATCTTAAGGCTTGATCGTAAAGTCCGAGAGCCCGGTAGTTGTCCCCCATTAGGTAAAGGGTTCGCACCACCAATTCGGAGCTCTCCATTCGATCGATGATTTGCTCAGCATCGTGTGTAAAACGAATCGCTTTTTGAGGCTCGTGATGTACGCAACTCTCTAGAAGTGAGTCGATGTAAACCAATCTATTCGAATCGGTTCCTAAAACTTCCAACTTGACACTCAAACTATCCGCAAAGCCAAGAACGGCCGAATGAATGAGAAATATGCTTGTCAGGAGTTTCCGCACCAATCAAAGGTAACTAAAGTGCTTTTTAATCAACTTTGAGCCCTCATGTTTCTCCATTGGAAGTAAGACAAGACCTCACTAGTTTTAAAAACATCGTCGCAGTAACATTACCCATCATCATCGGGGGCTTGTCACTGAACATTGTAGGCATCACCGACACCATCTTTTTAAGTTGGTTGGGCGAAGTGGAGCTTGGTGCCGTGGGCAATGCAAACATCTTCTACTTCATATTCGCCTTCGTTGGGATGGGCTTTACGACAGGAGTTCAAATCATTCTTGGCAGAAGAAATGGTCAGGGTTTGTTGAGGGAAATTGGAAGGAATTTCGACCAAGGAATTTATTTCATACTCTTCTACTCCTCTCTCGCTGTGGTAAGCATTCTCCTGGCCTCCGCCTTTTTGATACCACTGCTTGTCAGCTCGAATGAAGTTTTGGCAGGAATACAAGAATTCCTGCGCATGCGTTCTTGGGGAATCTTCTTCACTCTGCTCAATATGGGCTTCATCTCATTTTATGTTGGAATCGCCAAAACGCGAGTGATAGCGGTTCTGATGCCCATAGCCAGTGGTTTGAACATCATATTGGACTATGGATTTATTTTCGGGAATTTGGGTCTACCCCAACTGGGAATCTCTGGGGCCGCAATGGCGTCGAACATTAGTGAAGGTGTTGGAACACTGCTTCTCTTAGTGTATACCATCCGAAATGTAGACCTCAAGAAATATGATCTATTCCGATTCAGAGCTCCCAATCTGAGCCTGCTCAAACATCAACTTAATTTAAGCAGTCCTCTAATGCTTCAAAACAGCCTAACTCTAATGGCTTGGTTTACTTTTTTCAGTCTCATTGAAAGTTTGGGAGAACGCGAGCTGGCGATATCTCACATTGTCCGAAGTCTTTATATGCTGATCACTTTCCCTCTCTTTTCCTTGGGCGATGCCACAAATACATTGGTAAGTAATCTCATTGGTCGCGGGGAAGACGAGTCGGTATTCAAGCTCCTAAAGAGAGTAATTGTGATTGGCTTTGGTTTCAACATCCTTGTTCTGATTGTGAGCTTTACGTTCTCTGACGAGATCATCGGAGTGTTTGCGAATGACCCTGCCTTGATTGAAGCAGCTAAACCAACTTTCTATATTGTGAATGCTGTTCTCTTTCTTTTCTGTGCAGGAATCTTGAGCTTTCGAGCTCTTTCAGGAACTGGACTCACCCGCACAAGTTTAGGCGTGGAAGGAATGAGTGTATTGATCTACCTCTCCTATGCCTATTTCGTTTCGAAGGAGTTGAAAATGGGCTTGGAAATGACCTGGACAAGTGAATTCATATACTTCAGCTTTTTGCTTGTTGGTTCATTGTACTTCTTGCGAAAACGGGCTTGGAAGCAAGTAGATGTGTAGCGCAACATGCTGAGGCTTGCGCTTTTAGCCTTTTAATCGTATATTGCCAATTCCCAATCTATTAATGCCCCAAAATAGTCATGGAGAACCACTTCTGGAACGAAGTGTGGATCGAACTCCACATTGAAGGTTTTAATCCTAAAACCGATTACCAAATTTCGAACTACGGTCGAATTAAAAGCTTTGCCTACGACAAAGAGAATGGTAAGATTAAGAAGCACTATTTAATCAAGGGGTATCCAAC
>Ga0209533_1005773_pt1 | contig 10467 bp, 9 predicted proteins | sample COG_04_FD_184748 | JGI IMG/M metagenome (GOLD analysis project Ga0209533, IMG submission 184748) | Pelagic Microbial community sample from North Sea - COGITO 998_met_04 (SPAdes) (version 2) | ecosystem: Environmental > Aquatic > Marine > Neritic zone/Coastal water | place: Helgoland, sampling... | reverse complement strand
ACAAAAATACAAAGTACTTAACGCTTAAAGTATATTATTTTTGATTAATTTGCATCTGATTAAAATGAACCCATGCCTTTAAATCAATTTATTATAAACGATCTAAATCCTTCAAGTCCTGAAACACTTGTAGAGGAGTTACAGACTATTTTCAAACAGTTAACCTATTCGCATATTCCTATTTTAAAAGATCAGGTTTATTTGGGTTGCTTGTCTGAAACAGATGTGTATTGCTTTGAATCCCATCAAGCCGTTTCCGAAGTACTCTATGCTGTGGAAGGGTTTTTTGTGCGAGATTCCTCCTTATGGCTCGATGTTTTGGAAGCGTTTGCACAAAACAATTGCAACATCATGCCTGTTTTGGATGCGGTAAACAAGTATATAGGTTATTATCAATTGAGCGATATTATTTCATTGTTTAATAAAACGCCATTTTTTTCGGAACCGGGCGGGATTATTGTCATTGAAAAAGGGCAAAATGATTTTTCGTTTAGTGAAATCAGTCAAATTGTAGAGTCCAATAATGCAAAATTATTAGGTGCTTTTACCTCTAAAAATGAAAATGATTTGACTCAAATTACGCTTAAAATTGGAGATTCTGGATTAAGCACCATTTTACAAGCATTTAGACGCTACGGATATACGATCATTTCGGGACACGAAGACGATACTTTTTTACGAACGCTTAAAGAACGATCGGCATATTTAGATACCTATTTAAACCTTTAAGCGATAAAATCAACTCAAATGAAAATAGCTGTTTATGGCCCCCTTTATAACGAGCGCTCAAAAAGCACGATTCAAACACTCATTGCCTATTTAAAAAAGCGAGATGCTAAAGTTGTTTTTGAAAAAAACTTTCACGCGTCCATTGTATCCGATTCTGAGATTGATCTAAACACTTATTTGTTTGATACTTTTGAGGCTTTAGACCCTTCCTTTGATCTGCTAATCAGCATAGGTGGCGATGGAACTATTTTAAGAGCCATTACCTTTGTAAAAGATTTAACGATTCCTATTGTAGGAATCAATACGGGGCGTTTAGGGTTTTTAGCAACCATCCAAATGAACACCATTCAAAAAGCAATGGATGAAATTTTTGAAGGGAATTATAGGATTTCCAAACGGAGTTTGCTGACCATTGCTGTGGATACGAAAGACACTGCTTTTGATTTGGACTTTGCGTTGAATGAAATCGCTGTGAGTCGAAAAAATACCACATCTATGATTTCTGTTGAAACATGGCTAGACGATGAGTATCTAACCTCTTATTGGGCGGATGGCTTGATCGTTTCTACGCCTACTGGCTCTACAGGGTACTCTTTAAGTTGTGGTGGCCCCGTCATTATACCAGAATCAGACAGCTTGGTATTAACGCCTATCGCGCCTCACAATCTTAATGCACGTCCGCTAGTGATCTCGAGTGATAAGGTCATTAAACTAAAAGTCAGTGGGCGTGAAGAGCAGCACCTTGTTTCGTTAGATTCAAGAATCAATACCTTAGAAAACAACACGACCATCACCATTCAAAAAGCACCTTTTTGTATTCATATGATTGAACTCAAAGAAGATGGTTTTTTAGAAACCCTTCGGAAAAAGCTACTCTGGGGTGCCGATCCACGGAATTAAACAATATATCTTTAGAAATTAAGTTTAGTGATTAGCGAGAAAACAAATTACTTGTTCCATCTCTAAATTATTATATTTGCGTTCTTAAAATTACAATGAAAAATAAATTAATTCTTATAGGTCTTCTTTTTATTTCGAGTTTGAGCTTTTCTCAAATCTATGAAATAGGTGGATTTGTAGGAGGAAGTAATTTCATTGGGGATGTGGGATCGACTCAATTTGTGAATCCCAATAAAATTGCTTTTGGAGGGCTTTTTAAATGGAACAGAAGTCCCAGACATTCCTTCAGAGCGAGTTTGACCTACAGCACACTTTCAGCTGACGACGCATTATCGAGTGATCCTCGAAGAAAGTTACGCGCCTACAGTTTTAATGCAGATGTGTTAGAAGCCTCTGTTGGGTTAGAATTTAATTTTTTAGATTTTGATTTACATACGGCAACGCCTATGTCCACTCCTTATATCTACACGGGGATTAGCATGGCCAATCATCCGAATTTTTATTTTACAAATACCGATTTAGTTTCAGAAAAAACAAGAAGTAATGCCTATGGGATTCCAATTACGCTGGGTTTCAAGACAACTTTGACGCGACATATCATCCTTGCTTTTGAAGTTGGTGCGCGTTATACCTTTTCTGATGAGCTAGATGGAAGTGAGCCTGATACAGAAGAATTAAAAAAAATTGTACGTTTTGGCAATTTTAATAATAACGATTGGTACGTATTTAGCGGTTTTACATTAACTTACACCTTTGGTAGAAAACCTTGTTATTGTAATTTTTAATATGAGTCTAAAATCTAAAATTCATTCTGAAAACCTTCCGAAGCACATTGCCATTATTATGGATGGAAATGGACGTTGGGCAAAAGAAAAAGGCTTTCTTAGAGTTTTTGGACATGAAAACGGAACAAAGTCTGTCAAAACCACCGTTGAAAGCTGTGCCGAACTCGGCATAGAAAATTTAACGCTTTATGCTTTCTCAACTGAAAACTGGAATCGCCCAAAATTAGAAGTAAAAACATTGATGCAACTTTTAATTTCTTCTTTAAAGAAAGAAATGAATACAATGCAAAAAAATAGCATCCGCTTAAACGCTATTGGGAATCTTGAGCATCTTCCAGCACGTGTTCGAAAGGAATTATTGCATGTCATTGATGAAACTAAAGAGAACACTCGGATGACTTTAACGCTTGCTTTGAGCTATGGTTCTAGGGATGAACTCATAAATGCGACGAAACAAATATGTGATAAAGTTAAAAATAATATAATTTCAGTAGAAAATATCGATGAAACGCTAATTAATCAGCATCTTTACACCCAGAATTTGCCAGATGTGGATTTATTAATCCGTACAAGCGGCGAAAAGCGTATCAGTAATTTCCTTTTATGGCAGATTGCTTATGCAGAATTATATTTTACTGATGTATATTGGCCAGATTTTACGAATGAAAATTTGTATGAAGCCATTATAAATTATCAAAAAAGAGAAAGACGATTTGGAAAAACAAGTGAACAGCTTCATTAATAAAGCTTTTAGATACAGAAATACAATCCTTTGCTTTTGCTTACTTTTAAGCAGTTTTGTAATATTCTCCCAGGAAATAAAACCGACAATTACAACCTTTACCATTGCTGACATAACCGTCACTGGTGAAACCTCCTATGGTTCTGAAACCATTCTTACCTATTCTGGATTGAAAAAAGGAGAATCTGTGATAATCCCAGGAGGTGTTAAAATAAGTGCTGCCATCAAAAAATTGTGGGACTCTAACTTATTTAGTAGTATTGAGGTGTATGCCACTAAAACCGAAGGAAGTACTGTTTATTTAGAAGTTGCTTTGAGTGATTTACCTGAACTGAAAGAGGTCAAAATTGTGGGCGTCAAAAAAGGAAAGATTAAAGAGATTATTAAAGAAAATAACCTAACTTCAGGGGTTAAAGTGACTGAAAACCTTGTTACCACTACCAAGAATTATCTTGAAAACAAGTACCGTAAACTTGGATTTTTAAATGCAAAAACAACTGTTACGACTTCTAAGGTTGTGGATTCTGTCAAAAAGTCTCGAGTGAACATGCTGGTGCGAATTGATAGAGGTCAAAAAATAAAAGTAAAAAGCATTACGTTTGATGGAACTGGAAAGCTAAGCGCCAAACAACTTCGTAAAGCAATGAAAAATACGAAGCAAAAAAACATACTTCATGTGTTAAAGCGTTCAAAGTATATTGAAGCCGATTACAAAGAAGATTTACAAAGTATCGTTGATAAGTACAAAGAAAAAGGATACAGAGATGCGCGGGTTGTTTCAGATACACTCTTTACAAATGACAACAACACCATCAGTTTAAATATTGGAGTAGAAGAAGGTGAAAAGTACTATTATGGATCTATTAATTTTTTAGGAAATACGATTTATTCTGATGAGCAACTGAACCAAGTGTTGAAAATTAAAAGAGGAGATACGTATAACGGTATTGAATTAGAAAAAAGAATTGCAGATAATTCAGATCCTGATGCCTTTGATTTAACAAATTTATATCAGAATAATGGTTATTTATTTTCTACAATTACGCCTGTTGAAGTCAGCACAGATGGAAATATCATTGACATGGAAATTCGCGTTACGGAAGGAAAGCCAGCGTATTTCAAAAACATCAGTGTTTCTGGAAATGACAAAACAAATGATGCGGTTATCTATAGAGAATTACGAACACGACCCGGACAATTGTACAGCAAGAGTAATATTGTAAGAACCATTCGTGAACTTGGACAGCTTGGCTATTTTGATGCACAGCAAATCTCACCAGATTTAAAGAATGTAAATCCAACAGATGGAACTTTGGATGTTGAATATACGGTTGTTGAAAAAGGGGCTAGCCAGATTGAACTGCAAGGTGGTTATGGTGGCGGTGGATTCATCGGAACTTTAGGGCTTTCTTTTAATAATTTTGCCATCAAAGATATTTTTAATAAAAAAGCGTACAGACCCTTTCCAATGGGAGATGGACAAAGTTTAGCATTGCGTTTACAGGCCAGTCGATTTTATCAGACTTACAGCTTGTCATTTACAGAACCTTGGTTAGGCGGTAAAAAGCCCGTACAGTTTTCTTCATCGCTGTCTCAGACCAAACAATTTTTATACAATCCTGCAACTCGAAATGCAGATAGAGACAGAAGCTTTAACATTACAGGACTTACGTTGGGGATTGCTAAAAAACTATCCGTTCCGGATGATTACTTTGTATTATCACAGGCAATAAGTTTCCAATACTATGATCTGAATAATTACAATACAGGGTTGTTTACATTTGGGAATGGAAATTCTAACAACCTAGCCTATACGGTTGGATTGAGTCGAAACAATACGTTTAATGATCCGATCTATCCAGAAGGAGGGTCTAGCTTTAGTTTAACAGCAAAACTAAGTTTCCCATACTCCGCAATCAACAATGTAGATTACGACGCTTTAAAAAGAGAACGTGAAGCCCAAAATGATCTGATCGAACAATATGTAACGACGAATCTTCCTGAAGCACCTGGAATCGTAAATGCAGCCTCGGCTCGAATTGGTGAAATTGATCAAGAACGTTATAAATGGTTAGAATTTTATAAGATTAAATTTAAAGGAGAATGGTACACGAAGTTGGCTGGAAAGTTAATTTTGAAACCCACCTTTGAATTCGGATTTCTTGGAGCCTACAACAACGACAGAGGGGTCATTCCTTTTGAACGCTTTTTTCTTGGAGGAGATGGTTTAGGAACCTACAGCCTTGATGGTAGAGAAGCCATTGCGTTAAGAGGATATCCAAATCAATCGCTCTCAAGTCAAGATGGTGGATCGATTTACAATAAGTTCTCTTTAGAGTTAAGACATCCAATAACATTGGCACAACAAACAAAAATATATGCGCTTGCCTTTTTAGAAGGTGGTGCTTCTTATAATAATTTTGATGATTTCGATCCATTCGCAATCAAACGATCTGCAGGAATTGGCTTACGTTTATTTATGCCTGCTTTTGGTTTATTAGGGATTGATTTTGGACATGGATTTGATCCATTACCAAATGAAACTGTTAAAAGTGGATGGCAAACCCACTTTATTATAGGACAACAATTTTAATATTTGGCACGGTATTTTCTATAAGCAAACAGAATGAATGGAGTTAAGTTGAAATATTTTAAAATTTATTTCGTTAATTTGAAGCACATAGAGCAAAACCTAATTCCAATAATTTGAAACCATTGTAAAATGAATTTGTTAACTTTAAAACTCTTAAAACTGACCTCTTTGAAAAAAGTAAGTATTTTGTTTTTTCTATGCCTAATGGGCACTTCTATATATGCACAAAAAAGAAGTGTACGTATTGGCTATATAGACACAGAATATATTCTAGAAAATGTCACCGAATATGCTAATGCCAATGCACAATTAGATTCTAAAATACAGCAATGGAAAAGCGAAATCGAAAAACGTTTAACAGAACTCGAGGATCAAAAAAAGCAACTTAATAATGAGCGTATTCTTCTCACAAACGAACTTATTTCTGAGCGTGAAGAAGATTTGCAGATTATCGAAAATGAAATCATTGACTACCAACAAAAGCGTTTTGGCCCAAATGGGGATTTAATGATTCAAAAGCAGCAACTCATACAACCGATTCAAGATCAGATTTTTGCAGCGGTTCAAGAAATTGCAGCATCCAAAAAATACGATTTTATATTTGACAAGTCAGCGGATGTTGTCATGCTGTATTCTGCCGACCGCTATGACATTAGCGAACAAGTTTTGCGCACCATCAACAGATCTTCTAAGAGAACACAAGTAGACTCGCGAAAAGAGCGTAAAGAAGCCGAAGAAGAGGAAACAATCGTAGAAGTAGACGACACTAAAGATAACCGTCAAAAATTGTTAGACCAACGAAAAGCCGAACGCGAAGCATTGTTAGAGGAAAAGCGACAAAAGAAATTAGAAGCACGAGAAGCGAGAAGAAAAGAAGTGGAAGCTAAAAAGCAAGAAGCATTAGAAAAACGTGCCAAAGCAAAAGAAGATAAAACTACGAAATCTTCTGCGACTGAAGCATCCACGGGTGAAACAAAAATTATAGAGGAAACTGCAAATGTTGATGAAACTGAAACCACTGAAAAAGTGGATCCAAGAGAAGCACGTAAAAAAGAACTCGCCGCTAAAAGGCAAAAAGCATTAGAAGAGCGTGCCAAAGCAAAGGCAACAAAAGCGACCCCTAAAACAACAGCTTCAAAAGCTTCCGAAGTAATTAATGACAGAGAAGCGCGTAAAAAAGCGTTACAGGAAAAAAAGGAAAAAGCATTGGCAGAGCGTAAAGCACGACTTGAAGCTCAGAAGAGAAAAAGAGATAGTATTAGAAACAATAATTAAATTTAAATCATAAAACACAATTACAATGAAACACTTAAAATCACTTTTATTAGCAACTACACTTTTTGTTGCAACAAGTTTTACAGCCCAAGCTCAAACAAAAGTTGCGCATATTAATACACAAGAATTAGTAGAAGCGATGCCAGAAATGCAAAGTGCAAAAGCAGAATTAGAAAAATTGGCCAAAACCTATGAAACAGATATTCAAGCAATGGCCACTGAATTACAAAATAAAATAAAGCAATACGACGGTGAATCTTCTACCAAAACAGATGAAGAGAATGGAAAACGTTTACAAGAAGTTCAAGGAATGGAACAGAGTATTCGTCAATACCAAACACAAGCACAACAAGACTTACAGAAAAAAGAGTTTGATCTCTTAAAGCCAATCACTGAAAAAGCAAAAAATGCGATTCTTAAAGTTGGAAAAGCAAAAGGATTCGATTATGTTCTGGATGCTTCTCAAGGGCAAGGTGTTATTTTTGCTGGTGGTACTGACTTATTAGTAGACGTAAAAACTGAATTAGGGTTTTAGAAAAATAGCTCTCAAATAATTTATAAAAAGAGGCTGTCTGAAAATCAAACAAATCTGTCATTCTGAACTTGTTTCAGAATCTCAGAATATTGGAAATCAATTTGTTCTAGAATCTGAAACAAGTTCAGATTGACAAAACAAAGTCTTTTCAGACAGCCTTTTTTTATTTTTGTAATGATATGAGTTCAAAACCCATTGGTATATATGATTCTGGCGTCGGAGGCCTCTCTATTTGGAGTGAAATCCATCAGTTGCTTCCTATGGAATCTACTGTATATCTTTCGGACTCCAAACATGCTCCCTATGGCCCTAAGGGAAAAGAAGCCATCATTAAACTTTCTATTAAAAATACGGAATGGCTCATAGATCAAGGGTGTAAGCTGATTGTGGTGGCTTGTAATACCGCAACCACCAATGCCATTGATACATTAAGAAAAAACTATCCCATTCCCTTTATTGGCATTGAACCGGCCATCAAACCCGCTGCGCTTCAATCAACATCTAAAGCAATCGGAATTTTAGCGACGAAAGGTACGCTTAGCAGTCGATTGTTTCATGAAACCTCTCAACTGTACTCTAGTGATTTATTGGTCGTGGAACAAGTGGGAAACGGCATTGTAGAACTCATTGAAAATGGCGCCTTGTATTCTGAAGAGATGAAACACTTGCTTCAAAGTTACCTCCAACCGATGCTTGATGCTGAAATCGATTGTTTGGTTTTAGGCTGCACACATTATCATTTTTTGACGCCAATTTTAAAACAGTTATTACCAAGCCATGTCAAAATTATTGACTCTGGAAAAGCGGTTGCGAAACAAACAAAGGCGGTCTTAGAAAATAATAGCTTATTGAATACTGAAACTTTTGTAGAAACGAATCGTTTTTATACCAATGGCGAAAAAGAAGTGATTGCTTCCCTCCTAGAATTAGAAACGGCTTCTATTAAAAAACTAGCGTTTTAGCTTTAGTTTACACTTGGGCAATTACAGTCATATTTTTCTTTTCTACACCCAAAGTTAAAGCCTAAGGTCACTTGGTGATAGCCTCCATTATTAAAAACTACCGAATTCGCTTGGTATGAATACGTATAAGCAAATACAAAGTTATTATACTCCCCTCCTACGATTGGTGTAAAATATTGGAGTTTTTGACTGCTTACCCCTGATTCCGTGGAAAATTCAGCACCATCAAAACTTCTTCTGTATGAAATCCCAGCAAATAGTTTTCCGAAATCTAACTCTTTATAAGATTTAAAGTTAACATCAATAAATGATTCTTTGGTAGCATCTTTATATGCATACATTAAAGAAGGCTCAAAGCTCCATTCACTCCCAAATTTAGAAAACACATTCCCTGCAGACAGCAAGTAGGTTCTAAGATTATCATAGCTTATCCCTTGTTCATTGATATTAATTCCTTCATTTGCTAAAACATTTTTAACGGTTGCGTGCGCATAAAAATTAATGAAGTGGTAAGAAAATCCAAAATCAACATTAAAATCGGATGCACTTTGCTCAATCCCTGCAATAATTGGATCAAACTCCCTAAAAGCAGTTTCATCTAACTTATACTGAATCAATCCAGCACTCAAACCAAATGATAGCATATTTAAGTCAATCGTATTTCTTGAGAATAAAAGGTGATGCGCATAGGTCAAGTAAGCGCCTGTTTGAGAATGATAACCGTTTTTGTCATTAAAGAAAATGGCTCCAACTCCTGAAGAAGTTTCTCCGATACGTCCGTTTATACTCATTGTTTGTAAACTTGGAGCATCTTCGTCTCCAAACCATTGTTGACGCCCTGTAAGTCGAATTTTATTACAGTTAGAAACTCCTGCCATTGAAGGGTGAAGTAAATAATAATTATCCGTTAAATAATCAGAATATATTGGCAATCCTTCTTGAGCGGTTATAGACTGGGTGAACATTCCTATAATGGCAATAAACACAAATTTCTTAAATACTGTCATAAATATTATCTTTTGAGCGTAAAATTCGCTCTTAATTGGTTGATTTTTCCTGTTACAGGGTCATTGTAATCTAATACAAACCAATAATCGCTAGACGGGAGTCGCTCTCCATTAAAAGTCCCATCCCAACCCTTAGCTGTTGGACTGAGTTGTTTTAACAATTTACCGTAACGGTCAAATATATAAATTTTTGCGCTAGATTTCACTGTCATTCCTACGATATTCCATGTATCGTGGTATCCATCGCCATTGGGTGTGAAAAATTTTGGGTAGCCTATCACTATTTTTCTATGGGTGATTTCATTACAGTTCAATAGATCCCGAACATAAATGGTGTGTTCGCCAATCCTAACATTTTCAAATAGAGTTTCCTTTTGCCAGGGTCCAAAATCTACTCGGTACTCATACTCGCCTGTGCCAACAACGCTGACTTCGAGTGTGTTGTTGTCTGAAAATATCTCTGACAGTAATGTGACGTCTATGCTTTCGGGAGGGTAGGAACTCAAAACTTCGGTGCTGGCTGGGATGCGACAACCGGAGGCTAGATTCGTTGCGAGTACGGTGTAGGTGCCTTCTGATGTTGGAGAGAAGGTGGAACTCGTAGCGCCGGGGATTATAAAGTTGTTGGGAGCAAAATCAACTTCTTCGATGCTGCCCTTGTACCATTGAAAACTGTATGTGCTGGCACTTAGTTGGGTATCGATGGGGGGGATTGGTAAAAAGGTTTGGGTGACTGGACTAATGACTTGATCGTTTTTGTTTAAACAGATGACATAGCGGTCTAATATGTCTATCTCGGGAACGGGATTGACGATAAGGGTTAAGGGTACGATGATAAAGCAGTCGTTTAATTTTGGCTTGACTCGCACATAGATTTCCTGGGTCAGGATGGTGGTGTTTTCAAAGTTGGTGGGGTCTGCTATATTGTTTGTATTGCCG
>Ga0209533_1005771_pt1 | contig 10471 bp, 11 predicted proteins | sample COG_04_FD_184748 | JGI IMG/M metagenome (GOLD analysis project Ga0209533, IMG submission 184748) | Pelagic Microbial community sample from North Sea - COGITO 998_met_04 (SPAdes) (version 2) | ecosystem: Environmental > Aquatic > Marine > Neritic zone/Coastal water | place: Helgoland, sampling... | reverse complement strand
CTGTATTAGTTTAAAAGTATTTTGATGTAAACAATCACATTATTTTTGTAACTTACCAACATTAATGTTGGTAATTAGTTGGCAACAATGAGCCAGGTCAAAAAATGGAAAAAAAAACGTGTAATAAGTGGACGAAGATCATTTTGTCTGCATGTACATTTAAAACACATGTATTGGACAATTGTCATTACGTGTATGAGACAATTAGGGAGAGGGTCCACAGCTTGCTTTGATATCATCACTAATAACACGAGCAGGGAGAGCTTTCATACCCCACGACAACATAATTCCCTCGTCTAAATAGGATAACAGATCGATGGACACACAACCGTGTTTCTCTAACAGCGGGATGAGAAAACTTAAACCGCGTGAGTCTAGCCACGATGTCAATGTTGCATCAGCAGTGTAAATAGATTTCATATCATCCCAAAACAAAAGTGTATCAAATGGTACATTGTGTCTGACTTGGTCCACCCACTTCTCGAAGCGTGTTGTCCAAGTAGTGGCCTCATCATAATGACGAAGTTTTGTTGCAGACACAGGCTGGGCACTCAAGATAAGGTCAATGTTTTCGACGATGTCTGGGTATTCTAATAGAAAAAGCAGGTTGCCAGTATGTGTAACTATGCACCCCACAATTTTGTTAAAATACGTTTTCTCATCCCCTTCCAACACCACATAACGTTGATTTTCATTTGGACTGGTGGGAACGACAGTGTCACCAACAAGTGCTGCAACCAGGTCGTCGCCAGGATCATTAGAACATGGTGTCGATGGACGACCTGGCGACGAGAGACAGCGCAATGGTGACGCTGGGAGAAAACTCCAAAAATCAGACATCATTTCTTAATTTTTTATATTAAGAATTTACGGTCATACGGAAAAAATACTGTACCTTAACCTAGTCTACTCTCACTACCAGCCGTGCGCAAAAACCTATGTTACTCATAGTTAGTGTTAGACAGTAGTCCATGGTTCTCTTATCCATTCATTTTTTTTTTCTTCCAAGCAGGCCTTCAAACCAAATATTTATTCGGAAAACTGATCTCCCCCTAACCCAAATATAGATATGACAAAAAAATTAAATAGCACATTCTACTATCGTGCGCAAAAACCTATGTTGTCTCTTTTCCATTGATTTTTTTTTTCTTCCAAGCAGGCCTTCAAACCAAATATTTTTTTTTTAAGTATGGAACAAAATTCTCTACCCACAGACGTCGTGGAATACTTGCGCGCTTTAAACATCGACAATCCAGAGATATTGAAGAAAGTCGAGACCATGGGCGTCTGGAGCGTCGAAGCTTTGAAAAGGGCTACCTTCGATGAATTCTGTCACTCTGAACAAGGCAAAAGCAATCAAAGTTTTGCCTCGTTTATTTTCTATACAATCCACCCACCCGCAAAACTGACTAGACCAATCACGAAATTTCTTACTGCCGCTGGTGTTGACAAGATCCACTGGGAACACCTGCGCAGGTTGGAAGGTCTTACTATCGATTACATGGCATATATAACATGTCATTCGTTGAGATCTGTTGGTATGAGCGAGTTTTTATCTAATATAATTTCAAGCAAAATACAAAAACACATATCCAAAACATCCAGCGCAGGTGGCAGTCCAGGTGCAGGTGGCGGCGCAGGTGAAGGTGGCAGCGAAGGTGCAGGTGCAGGTGGCAGCGGAGGTGCAGGTGGCGGCGCAGGTGCAGGTGGCGGCGCAGGTGCAGGTGGCAGCGAAGGTGCAGGTGTCAGTACAGATAGTGAAACAAAAGCCATATTACAACAGGTGGTAACCACTTTGAAGCACCTAACCAACACTGTAAACCATTTGACCAAAGAAAATGAAAAGAAATCTAAAACGCAGTCTAGCGCGAAGCGTAAGTTGGTTGGCCACAACTTCTATGACAAATATCCAGCCAAACGTTACAAGATACGTCGCAAACATCGACAGAAAAAAAAATTTGTGGTCTTTGATTCAGCAGCAAAATTACGATTTGGAAGTCGTGGTAAGGAATGGTTTTTAACCTGTTGTGAGGATCACATGCTCCGTCGTGCAGCATGTGGTCCTCGCGACTTTGGACATTATTATTATCAATTCCTTCATGATGGTACAACATACTCTATTAAATGTGGGTTGACTACCATATTAGATATAATATCTGATTTTACCAATGACAAAGAAAAAAAAATTAAGAAACACTTGAAGAAATTGAGAATTGAAAAAGAAGGGAAAAAGAGGGCAGAGTCCGATGAGGAAGAGTCCGATGAGGAAGAGTCAGGGGAGGAAGAGTCCGGGGTGGATGAGGAAGAAGGAGAGGACGAGGAAGAAGGAGAGGAAGAGTCCGAGGAGGAAGATGTCTCGACGGTTATTGATTCATGGGAGATGCCTGAACATCATTTCATGTACTGGACCTTGACTGACAACAATGACACCATTGTCACAATTGCTTCAAAGTTCAAGCAGAATGTCGATTATTTCTGGAAAGTAAATCATCAATTATGGAATGCGTTTTTTGCTCCTTCTCCAATCTGGAAAACCACAAGATTTATGGCAGGTACTCGTGTGCCATACATGTCACCATATAAGTTGGGTCCATGTTCTGTTTGAGCAAAAAATATCTTTAACAATGTTTAAAAATAACCCTAATAAAATCTAAAACTATATTCCACTCAATAAAAATGGTTGCAGTTGTTTATTGTGTTCCACACTCTTTCTGGTACTCGCGATACATGTCTGATACTCGTGGTCCAACGCGTTTTTTTTTTACATGGGTATCTGTACCAGGATCCAGACAGCCAGCTGCTTTGCACCACGTTTTGTGATCGGCCCAGTTTTCAACTTGGCGTTTGAAGGACCCGTAACTCTAAGTAAATAAACCAACTATTTTTTTTAAATGTTTACTAGTTCGTATGACCTGACCCTGTCAGTATTTCTACCAGCGGAGGGTTACCAGAGTCGTTTAAACTGAGGCAACTTTTTTTTGCCTTGTTCCCTGACACCCTGCTCACGTCCCCCTGCCACTTTGTACACACATAAATGACAACCAGTCGCAGACCTGATGCACACGCAGACCAGTCGCAGACAACTACACTGTCCACTCAGCCCATGCTGTCACGGAAATGGGCTCTGGCCTCCTTCTGGCAGTATAATGACTCCCAAAAATTATCATTTTTTCAAGCTCTTGATGCTTTGAAATTTTTTGAACGTTTTAATGATCTTGACGAAGGGGACGAAGGGGACTGTCCACCCTGTCAGCATCAATTTTTCTATGTGCCGTTGCTTCCTTTGAGCGCGGCAACACAGTTGCTCGCACCTTTGTTTGTTTGTCTAAACAGGGAACAAAAATTTGGAGAACATCCAGAAGACCAACTTGAACAAAAAAACCAGGCTTTACTCCAGGCATTTAACAAGATATCCTCAGTGTCGTCTGAAATGTTTGCAAGGACATACGAGATGGAGGTTGTCGAAGAGTTTTCTCTAGAAGATGACATCTGTTCGTTCATCCTTGCTCCAAATTTTAGTACAGCTGTGTTCGGACATTGGAAGAGAATATTTTTTTTTTTAAAAAAAGAGGATTTTAGGATGCTTGACAGCAGATTACAGTTTGACAACATGTCAGTTCGTAAGCATCAATATCATGGACAATTTAACCAACCAGTTTCAAGAGAACAACTTGAAAACAATGTAGAGGATCAATTTGATGACCATTACACATACCAGCAGTTGGTGTCAGAACCAAACCTGAAGTGGTGGCTCTGAAATATTTTAAATTTATTTTCATCTTATATCTTTTTTATTCTAGAGTTTTGTTTTTGTTGTGTTGTTGGAGTTGCTTCCTTTGAGATTTGATTACCTTTCAATACACTCACAGAGATGTAACACGGGATCTCTTGCTGCCAACTTCCAACCTTGCTGTAATGTTTTTGAGCACCATTTCTTCAACACATTTGCGCAGTTCTGGTTGCTCTTCCATTAGTCTTTCCAAATGGCTCACAATGTTTTCCATTTTTTCAACATATTTGTGCTCCGATTGCTCTTCCATTAGTCTTTCCAACTTGCTCATGTTGTCCATCTTTTCATCGTGAGGATCATTGGTACTCGTGACGACAACAGAGGCAATAGTATTGTCGTCACTGTCATTGTTCACCTCTGATTCTGCATTTATTAGCAAAATGTGAGCTCGAGCACTCATGTCTTTGCTGAAAAATTCTTTGATAGCATCCATCATGGTTTTGGTGGACCCACAACTTGTGCAAAACGATTTGGTCAGGGTGCGAACCCATTGAATCCAAAAATATACATCTTTACCAAACAAGAGAAGAATTTGTTTTGCTTTTGCAAAACTTGCATGATGAATTGCTTTATGTGTGATATCCTGACGAAAGTGACATCCACCATAGAGCTGAATATAAGCAAGAAGATGCTTGATTGCGATATGGAAGTGCTTGCAGCTACCAGGAGGACAAATCAATGGTGTTAATACCTCTGGATACTTTTGTTGTGTTGGAGCTTTTGACATGTCATTTAAGGGAACTATACTTTTGAAGGTTTCGATGATTTCATTTTTAGGTGTTGAAATAAGTTTCCCTCCCTTGGTGTGAAATGGTTTGGAAAAATTGCAACTGTTGTGACAAGCATTACATCCACAGTGCAGGAACATTGGAGTGTGCTTTCGTAGTCCTCGAAGGTCTTTCATGAACGTTTCACATTCTTCTTCGTTCATATCAGCTGCTGCCTTCCACTTTATAATACATTTCTTCTTTGCATCTTCAACTTGTGACTCCAGGAAAACAGTGAATGCTCCATCATTTCCATGTGACATTCTTGAAGAACAAAAAGTGAATCGCAAAAAAGAAACTGACAAGCACACTAGACACGGCCACCAGCACACTAGACACGACTCCTCAACACACTAGACACAGTTGTAGTGCGCTGCGGGGTCGTCTTAGTAATGTCAGTCTTGGGTTGATGCTCTTGCCTGTTGTATTATGTTTTTTTTTGGTACAGGAAAATCGCAGAGAAAAATTTTCCCAGCCTGGTCACATCCTTTTTGCAGGTCCATAACACTTTATTTAACAGGATAATTGCAGTGTAATTGCAGTGGAAATCCTCAGTGAAAATCCTCAGTAAAATCCGCAGGAAAATCGCAGAGAAAAAATTTTCTCCAGCCTGGTCACATCCTTTTTTGCAGGTCCGTAACACTTTATTTAACAGGATAATTGCAGTGAAATCCTCAGTAAAATCCGCAGCACCATCAGCACCTGGTCTAATATTTTCACGAAAATTCATCCAGCCTCCTCCTAACATCATGTCCACGCCACCATCGTCGTCGCCACTGTCGCCACTGTCATCGCCGTCGCCACCACTGCCGTCGCCACCACTGTCATCGCCACCACTGTCATCGCCAGCACTGTCATCGCCACTGTCATCGCCGTCCAGGGTGGTCAATGAAAAAACGCAATGTACTGGGAAAGGAAGGTGCCAGTCAGACATGTCTGCTGTTTCTTCCCATGAGTCCCCATCAGTCCAGTCGTCTCATCTCCCCCGTCGTACTCGCGTAGACGCACCGGACACCCGTAGTCCTTTCCGTGTGTGGACGTCCGATGGCACGATGGTAACGCTGTCGGCAGAGCATAAGCAACTTGGTAAGAAGATACTTGAAGATTATCTTGGAAAGTTTTCCTCTTTCAACTGCGCGTTAACGCCACCTCTAATGCTTGGGATGCAAGATGACAGCTTTGAGCTCTGTTTCAGTACATACAATCAGTCTTTCATTGAGTCCGAGGTCCTTGAGTGTCTGGCGTCGGCTGGCTACGTTCGCCCATATTTCCAAACAATCTGTTGTAATGAGCGCAATAGTGTACTTCTTGGATCTGACCACAAAGTGACTTACCGTGCCCTGGTCGACGGTAGTGAGCAGCCACGGCTGATGACCAATCCGAGTGCAGTCCTGGTGGGAATGTTTCTGACCGGAACGACTATCTTATTTGAAGGGTTAATCAACGTGTATGCGTTCATTGAGCGTCGCAAGATGAAGACTTGTGACCATTGTGGGAAGCATGAAATTAATATGAAAAAATGTTCCAAGTGCCAAGTGTTTTACTGTGACAAGTTATGTCAACGGCAGGCATGGGGAAAGCACAAGACCATCTGCGCACGCACCTGAGAGCTCTGACCCTGATGAAAAGAGTCCGTCATTTTGGTTGCTGAGGGAAATTATTTTTAATTTTACATATAGATAACTCCTTTCGCTTAAAGACAAACCTGGACAAACCTAGTTTTGATAAACTTCAAAATGGTATGTGGAAAATCGGTCTCATAGCTGATAATCCCAGCATGGCGGTGGAATCCAACGACACTTTTTATGAAACGGTGAAGGGCCGCAATAATGAAAAGTGTCGCTGTTTTAAGAATAAAGTTCCAGTCGTTTTGTATGATAAGAGCGCTGTCACTGCACATCTTATACACTGGCATCGAAGTGAAGGATGGTTTTGTGTGACTTTCGATAAATTATGGGATCAGTGCGATAATGTATTAAATAAGTGATATAATTATAATTAAATAGATTATATAAAAAGTCCAATGTATAATTATGTCAAAAATCACGACCAAATGCCCATCTTGTAGTGAAAATTCTCACAATTTCGAGTTGCATAATTTCGATTCGGAAGAGTTTCTATAAACGCTTAAATTTGGAAATTATGTCTTGAGTAAAGAATATAAGGCATTATTTGACGAATATCCGTTTTACACTAGTCATTCTGGTCCGTGAAGAAGCTGTACCCCTTCACATTTCTTTAAAAATGTGAAGATAATCCCTTCAAGTTTCATTTTCATTGATCGGAGTTCGTCATTTTGAGATATTGCAAGCAAGATTTCCTGCAGTTTTGTTTTCCACATGTCCAGTTCAGCTTCATCTTTTTTCAATCGTTGTTTTTTTAATTGGACAGCTTTAGCTTTTCTCGACTTGACACCCTTTTTCAACCGTTGTTTTTTGAACTGTTCAGCTTTAGCTTTTCTCAACTTGGCAGCTTTTCTCAATTGTTTATCTCTCAACTTTCCAGCTCTTTTCTCAGAGTGATCATTGAACTGGAGCTGTTGGCGTGGGTTTCGCCCATCCATGACAGAAGACCGAACCCTGGGTGCATCCCAATCACCGCTGCTGATCGTCTTCCTTGCTTCCTGAGCGCTGTGTGCTTCATAAGCACGGTTGTTGCGGCGTCCACTGGCAGACCTGGGTGCATCCCGAGCGCCTCTCTTACGAGCACGCTTTTTTGGTGTCTTCTCCTGCAGTGCTTCATAGGCAGAAGACCGATTCCTGTATGCACCTTTGGCAAGGGCGGCTCTTATATCTTTCGCCACTGCTAAATTTGTCCGTCCAGATCCAGATAATTTAATCTTCAAATGATTGGCATGAACGAACTCACGGAGTTCTTTCTGGTTCATTTCACTAAATTTGTCCTCCGCGCGCGCAAACTGGGATTCTACCTGGCTAAATAATTCCAAGTTGTTGCCCTGTGGATTTATTTTTTTCACAACTGGAACGGTTTTCTCCAAAAATTGTCGAGCCATGCGAAGCAAGTTTCTGATGTCAGATTTCAGTCCCTTTGCTATCAATTGTCTATTAATGATTGGGATGTCAAAATGATCAGAGTCGCTGTCAGAGTCGATGATGTCGCTGTCAGAGTCGATGATGTCGCTGTCAGAGTCGCTGATGTCGCTGTCAGAGTCGCTGATGTCGCTGTCACTATCAGCGTCTGTAAAGTTTTTAGATTCGGATGGAGCAAGTTGCCTATACATTTGATAATTGCAACGATTCATATTTGTTGTAAAGATTCATATTTATACTGTTAATTCCTCGAAATCATTTTAGAAATTTTTCTAAATATAAACTGTCTAATATGCCCAAAAGAGAGCGCGACACAGAGACACAAGCCCTTATCGATTCTTTACAAGATCAAGATGAACTCGAATCCATACAAATGCACTACGAAAACGAGCGCGCAACAATTGAGACCATTCACGCATCCTCTCTTGAAAACATACGTCTAGAATTTAAGACATTGGACCCAGAAACATTACCAGAAAGAGACCAACTCCGACTAACACAAAAAATTGAATTTGAGACGGGACTCTACAAAGATCGCCTCCAAGCTTTGGAGGCGAACAAGGTCAAAAGTGGTGCGAATCAAGTCTTAAAGGTATCAAAGCGTCGGAAAAAGCGCCGTATCGATCAAAAACTTCAGGAATGTGAGTCAATTGCGTCGAAAAAAATTCAAGAGACAGAGTGGCAACTCATTGGGAAAAATCGCTATCTTCAACATATTCTGAAGGATGTCAAGGATAACATGTCAACAGAACAACAAGAGAAATACGAGGCACTCATGGAAGATCTCAAAAAGAACGGACATCAAATTTTTACCTAATATGGTGCATAATGTGAATGTTAGATCTGTTCTGCGACAGCGGTTTGAGACACAGCACTGGATGTTGGACAATGTTCCTTTAGAGCCATAGACACGGATATTCCATTTGAAATGCCGATGATTATAGTCCCTAATAAATTCGATGTCCCACCAAAGAAAGAAAAAGCAAGGCCTGACAAAGAAATACAAGCAAAAATACCATACATTTTAGTTGACATGTTTGTACCAATGACAGACCTTTTATACTCAACCGTCTGACTTTTGACCCAACAAATTCAAACTCATTTTATAATACAAATCTAATAACAACATCTGTCCGTCGTTGGCAACTGTGTTAATCGTATCTTTTCCTGAGAGACTCTTGGAAGCCGATTCAACTGTGAAACAACTGTTGAAAAGACCTTCACACATCCAGTCCCATCTTGCGGACAAGCAGTTTCATACACCATTGACCTTTCCCTGGCCCAAGATACAGCCATGTCCGGATCAACCACAGTTTTCAAATCTGTTTTATTTCCCACCAACACTTGCACTGTATCACGATTACAATACAAACGCCCTTGTCGGTACCAATGTCCCAAAGCATTAAACGATTCCAGGTTAGAAACATCATAGACAAATAAAATAGCATCTGCATCTCTGTATAGTGTACTTGAAAGCGAGTCAAAGCGTTCTTGACCCGCCGTATCCCATATCACAAGCTTAGTTTCATCGTCCATTTCTTTATGTGTAAATTCAATACCAATCGTTGGGGGTAAATAGTTGGTAAACTCATCATTGATATATCGATTCAATAATGATGTTTTGCCGACATTTGAATGACCCACAATGACTATTTTGTACGCGGTCATATTGACAACCAGAAATGAAACTTATATATGCCGCACGCAGTCACGATGGATTTTTTTACAGGCGAAATTCCAAAAACAATATTTTCCCTGTATATAACCACCACAAACGAAAAGAAATGGAAGAATTATCAACGTTAACACGTACACAAATTGAAGCAAGATTTAAGATTAGTGGGAAGGCAGGCAAAGAAGGCACCACATTCATCGCAAAGGGTAATGATGGCAAGAAATACGCCATCAAACTGTTCAAATCTACAAAATCCAGTGCTAAAATAATCAAAGAAGCCGAACTCCAACAATTGGCTGCTCGTTACGGGGTCGCGCCGGCAGTTCACCATGTCTCCACAATACAAAAGTTTATTGTTATGGACGCCTTAGAAGAAACGATCGTTGACAAGGGTAGACGGGATAACTGGAAACAATTTCCACGTGAATACGCCGCTCAATTATATGCCCTTTGTAATCGTTTGGATGATGCCAAAGTGCTTCAAAACGATGGCAATCCTCTGAACCTAATGCTAGACAAAAATGGACGCATGTACATTATTGACTACGGGATGGCGAAGATGATTGATAAGAAAGTCCTTAAGAAACGTGGTTCACAACCGAATGTAAATCTGACTCTTTGGGGGTTTTCGAGACAATTGCGCCATTATGGATTTGCGAATGACCTTCAAAAAGATATCGTTGATGAATACATGTTAAATAATTCATTTAAGGACACAGCGTTATTGGAAGAAGCAGCAAAGGCAGCACAGAAGAGGACAACAACAGTAAAAACAGCAAAGAGGACAGCAGTAAAAACAGCAAAGAGGACAGCAGTAAAAACAGCAAAGAGGGCAGCAGTAAAAACAGCAAAGAGGACAGCAGTAAAAACAGCAAAGAAGGCAGTACCACGCAAAAGTCAACCGTCCCGCAAAAGACAACATCCATCTACTAAAGGGCTGGCGCACAAACCTGTTTATAAACAACTGGTGGTATCGCGCGAACAACCGGTATCGTGCGATGAACAACCGGTATCGCGCGATCAATTGATAGCAAAAATCAAAAAAAGGATGAGAAGACACAAATAGATGTTCTGATCGGTGGTCGATTAGAACGTTTGGACAGTGACAATGTTAAATTTATGTCCTTGAATATACTAAACAGCCGGTATCAATGATGTTAGTTCAACTGCATCCTTGCATTCTTGATGG
>Ga0209533_1005762_pt1 | contig 10479 bp, 8 predicted proteins | sample COG_04_FD_184748 | JGI IMG/M metagenome (GOLD analysis project Ga0209533, IMG submission 184748) | Pelagic Microbial community sample from North Sea - COGITO 998_met_04 (SPAdes) (version 2) | ecosystem: Environmental > Aquatic > Marine > Neritic zone/Coastal water | place: Helgoland, sampling... | reverse complement strand
GTAAGAAGGATATCAGGTGGATTAGAAACGATTTCTTCTCTATCTTCAATAATGTTAACTTCTCCCATTTTCTTTGGGAACTTTCCTTTGTTTTTTCCTTCTCCAATAAATAGTCCTGCCGTTACAGATCCATTCAATCTTGAGTCTTGGAATATGGTTTCTGCGAGACGTTTTGCTTGGTCTGTTGCTAAAGCATTCATAGGATAAAGGATAATCACCTTAATACCTTGTTGATCTCTGTTCTGATAACAATAATCCAATACAGGATAAAGGAATGATTCTGTTTTTCCCGACCCCGTACCTGTTGTTAAAAGAGTAGATTGTGGTTTGTGCCCGTTGAGGGAAGAAAGTCTCTTAAAACTCTCAAATTGGTGTTTGTAGGGAGGAAAGTTAGGTTTAATATCTAATGGAATGTCTTCTACTTCATCATTGGTTTTAAATGGGAGTTTTAGAGAAACATAAGGTCCCTTAAACATCCCATGTTGTTCATCTTCAATAAAACCATAAAAGGAATCTGAAGTCTCTTTTTCTTTGAAACTAAAGGTTGCCTTGAGGTACTCGAGGATGGATTGTTTTACTTCAAATGATTGTTGTAATGGTAACATTAGTTTTGATTAAATATTTTTTCAAAGTGTGCCCACGCAACTTTGTAGTCTTCAACTCGATCACACTTTTCAAACGGTGCGTAATAGGTTACTTTCTCTCCATGATATAGTTCACTTTTTTCTATGGTATGTTCATAGGTTTCCCCTGGTTTCATATCTTTAATAGTATCCCAAACACTTCTATCAAGACCAACACCATTTAATCCCTTAGAACAGGTAAACACGATATTTCCTTTTTGATCGTACCAAGTATCGTCTTCATTTTGTTGTAAAACTGGGAATTGTACACTATAAATCAAGATTAATTCATCTATTGTCAATCCAAGAGAAATAGATGTAATTACATCTATTTCTATCAAAGCATGCCTACGTTCATACCAGTTTCTTAATGGAATATCTTCGGACCATTTTTTATCCAGGTGTAAAAATGATTTCAATCTTTTGTCGTTTTTACTCCATCTATCATCACCAAAAGAATCTCTCCAATTATTTTCCCACAATAACAAATAACTTTTATTCAAACAGTTTAATAAAAGACTCCTTAATTTGAGAGGTGTTTTATATTTGTCTTTAATTCCAACTGGTAAAGCGGAAATTCGACTATTTGTTAAATTTGAAGATCCTACAGATTTAATAAAAAAATCAAAAACCAAAGAAGAACTCAATGATGAGAACTCTAAAGTTTTAGATTCTTCCTTAAAAGTCACGCTTATAATTCCATTAACATGGGAGGAATTTGTTGGGAGAATAGCCCCAGTTAAAGTTCTCTCACCCGTTTGACTTAACATTTTACGAAATCCTACTTTAAAGTAATCTATCCAATTATCAAATGTCTTATCATAAGTGGAATCTCCATCTTTAACAAATCCTTTAAAAGTTGAAACAAAACCCTCATCAACATAAGAAGGAATATAGTTTGTTCTTAAAATAAAATCTTCATTGATTCTTGTTAAGTCCACTATATCGAAGTCTGTATTCGCAATTATACATACCTCTCGGGGGGATTTATAAAATGGATTGGAAACATAAATATGAGGTCCACTAAAAATCATTTCATATTTATCAATATCAGGAAACTTTGTTTTTCTTTCTATTAAACCTGAATTAACATCATTGGTCTCATGCCATCCTTCAATTATTATAACTTCAAAGTCTTTAATCTTTGTTGGAAACTCACCTATTTTTTTTAAGACTGATAAAATTTCATTAGTATGGATGCTTACCAATTTAGCGGACTCCCAATCATCGGTTCCTTCGAATGTTTTTGACAATATCCTTAATTCATTCTCAGAAAAACCAACTAAACGAGATTTATGAGGATTAATATTCCACTTAAAACTATTTGTTAAAGGATCTTTTATTTTTAATCCATGGGAAATACCTCTACCGTCATGTAAAAAAGTAGAATCAATGGTTTTCGGGTGAAACAAATTATTAATTGAATAAAAATTCACAGTATTCTTGAATCCTGAATAAATATTGATGCTGTAGAGGTTCCAATGAAGTATTTCACTAAATAGTTTCAGAACATTTACGAACTGAAAGTGGTATTTCAATCTTTGATAAATTTCAGACCTTAATGGCTGACCCTTTGGATCATCATATACCCCTTCAGGATGAATTATTCCTAAAAAACCACCTTGATTTACACATCCAAAACCATTTTCTATAACACACTTATACAAATTTGTTTGTTGTCCTTTTAAAAGTGGATAATTTTGGAACGCATTCATAAAAACTGAAGATGATTCAGTCATTATGTATTCACCGAAATACGCGTTTTTATTTTTTTCAAAGTTTAAAAAACTTGACTGAAGTTTTCTTACCTGAGGAGCAGAGGTTTTACGAATTTCAATCTCAGCAAATATTTCGCTCATTAATCCCTTCTCCTCAAAAGTAACTTTCAACCATGGTGGATTACCAACAATAACATCGAATCCACCTCTCTCAAGAAATACTTCTATAAATTCTAATTGAGAGTGAAAGAATCTATTTTGAATTGACAGGTCCTTAACAATTGACAATCTTTCCTTTTCGTCAAACAAATCTGATTGTTCAGTTTTTTGAATAATCTGAGTCTGAGCAACTCCCAAAGTCGATTCTTCAAACCCAAATCCTAATTGATCTGAAGTATCTGAAGATAGATTTACACTAAGGATAGAAGAAATATCATTCAAATATTGTTGTCTTGATGGGAGAAACTCTGCATTTCTCATGTCCCAAAACCACAAACTACACCAGTAGTCCATAACCATCTTTAGTTTATAGTACGGTGCTGATTGTCTATTACGTTGGTCATTAAGTTGTTCCTTCTCATCATAGGATCTCAAGTTCAAAGTGACCTGTTCATTACTATTGACACCTTCCCAAACGTCTAATTTATTTTTGGTTTGAAGGTTTAGTTTCTTCTGAAATTCGAAGTATTCTAAAACCATAGAATCAACTGACTCACAAATATTTTGTAGTTGTTGTATTTCGGTTTCAGTAATGGGTTTACATACTTCTTTTTTCCAATCAGTTACTCTTTTAGATCGATCAGGATCCTCTTCTTTTAAAAGTTTGATTCCTGCACTTGGAACCATGTTTTTATCAGGAAGTAGAAAATGATAAATCTGATTTTTAGATCTATTTATTTTACCGTTTTCAAATGAAATCATTTGAGGTTCGCATTCCCACCATTTCTTTTTTAGTTCCTTCGTAGTAAAGGTCTTAAACCACGCACCGACTACCGCATTACCCACCGCCAGTCGATTTGCAAAGAATGGAGTTTCCATATCCTTATGAATCACGTTTAACCATAGAGATAACTTCCCTAACTCTATCGCAGTAGGGTTAAGATCGACTCCATAAGTGTTATTGGTTGCGATATATGCTTTCACCCTTTGAAGTTCTTCTCGATATTTTTCGGGTGAGATCTTCTTTTTAACCTCTCTTTGTCTATAGTTTAGATACGCTTCGGACAATTGATTAATGAGTTCATTGTGGAATGCTGCCGCACCCATTGCTGGTTCAAGGAGTTTAAGATCCAACAACTCTAATGAGGACATTTCTCCCTGTTCAACCTTCTCTAAGATTGATTTCAGAGTGTATTTTACAGTACACTGAGTTAATACTTCAGGAGTGTAGTAAGACGCAGACTTTTGTCGATCTCTACCACTCAATCGATAAACGAATCGACCTTTTTGAATTACAACTTCATTTTCACTTTCATCTGTTAAAACTTCGTCTCTATGGAAGTCATCTCTTCTTGATCGAGGTACTAAGTAAGTTCCATCTTGGGGTTTATTTTTAGTATGGACCTCGATATAATCTTCTTCAGCATAGAAACCTCTGAACGCAAGTAGACTTTCATATACACTTCCTAATTGATTGATACCAAGGTTTGCGTACGAAATTCTTCCTCTTGGTTTATTTCTTTTTTTCTTTGATAAAGAAAGTTGACAGATAACATCTTGCCAAACATAATTTCTAAACTTGACTTCTCCGAGATGATTCAGTTTCTTGTTGTCAAATAAAGGAGAGTCGATGTGACGGATTTTAAAACTCTTGTTTCTACCGTTTTCATCTTCTCTGTACCCTGAACTCATCAGTTCAAATAACTTAGAAAGAGATTCATGAAAGAAGTATCCGTTTCTACTGTGATCTGTGATCAATTGAGTTTGTTCTAAATCTCTCAACATCTCCAGGGAGTACCCTTTTTGATATACCTGATCAGAGATAGGAAGTATATCTAAATCGGGTCTTGATTCTGCATAGAAGACAAATAGGAGTCTGTAAATGATGTTAAGACAGTCATCCTTTACCTCTTGCTCAAATGTATCATCCGACTCATCAAACTCCTTTAAAAGAACTTCTTTTTGGTAATGAAGAGATTCGTTTGCGAGTAACTCTACCGCATTAATGATACCTTCTTTTAAATCCTTCGTTACTTCATAAGCACTCTTATGTGAATCTTCATCCAACTGGTCCATAAGCACCAACTCACTATCAGGAGATAACATCTCTTTTGAGAGTAATAGGTAGAAAAGTGAATAGTATCTTCTATCAACAGTTGATTCAAAGAATAATTCTTCAATATCAAAACTGAGATAAGACCCTCTGAACCATTTTTCAACCTCTATTAGATAGATCATATTTCCCCCAAGAACCATGATGTAATGAGGTCTCTCACTTTGATCTAATAGGGAAAGTTCAGATATACACTTGTTGATGATTGCAGGTGAGATTTTTAGTTCTTTTGAAATTTCGAATACTCTTGACCATTGCGATCTATGATATCTTTGTTCTGATGTTGTATCTCCATCTTCATTGTATCGTTGTTCAAATAAACCGTCAGGTTCTTCTTCCCCCTCTCTTATAAGAGGTTGAATCTCCATAATCATCAAATGAGGTTTATCTCCTTTGTAAAGAATATGTCTAATAGGGATTACCTCCTTTTCTGATAAATGGAATGGTGACTCATAGTTATGTCTTTCACCTTCATATCCAAGAGAATTAAGAAGTTGGGTGTGAAACTGGTGAGTTTCAAAGATTTTATCTTTTGTTCTGAGTCTCCCTTCAATAATAGATTGTTTGTACTTGAAGTATTTGTCCTTTAATGGAGAGATTCTTTTCTGAAGACCTTTATAATCGTCAGAGGAATACCCCGATTTATCATGAACCTTTTTAACAAAGTCTTCATCGAAGTAATTCGATGAAAAGAAATCTCCTATATTTTCAATGAACTTTATCATAGGTTATAAAATGCTGATATTACTTTTATGTATGCGTCCTGCTCCAAACCAAACAAATCTTGCACATATTGACTCGAGGAATCTGCAATGGTATTCACCTCATTTAACTCTTTTTCTTTACTCTTTATCGTAAAATTGGTTTCGGATCTTTCTTGAAACTTTATTTCAATCTGACTCAGAGAACTCTCTTTCCACTTCTTTAATTTGGATTCAAACACATCTAATTTCTCCCACATTTTAGATTCCAACTCTTTTTGAAGTGGTTTCATGTGGTTTTCCTGTGAAAATGATACGACTTGACTTAAATCCCTTTCTATAATAGAATTATCTGTCTCTGACACTGTTTTAGTATACAGGGTGTTACGTATGTCATATTGATTGAGAAAGTCCCTTAAAGACAAGGAGGTCAAGTCTCCTTTAGAACTTTTTCTAACTACAAAAAAGTCAGATATCAATGGTTGTCCTAAATTATTTGAAACCTGTCCGTGGAGAACATAATTGACTTCACCTTTTGGTATGTGATCCAACTTTACAGATCGTGCTTCATTCTTGGGAACACTTGCTTCAAGTTTTGTGATATAGTATTTGATTAGAGGGTGATTTTCATATAAAATTTGAAACTCCGCCCAATCTCCCTTCTTTTTTCTTGCTTTCTCTATTGAGTCCTGAACCAGTTCTTTGTCGGTAGTTAACTTAAATAGTTCTCCAACTTTTGGTTTTGATTCAGGTGGAAGATCATACAAAACCTCGTTTATTTCCTTGGTATTGATTATTTCTAAGTATGAATCTTCCTTGTTAAATTCATAATCATTCTTTGAGATGAGTCCTCTCGATTCTAATTGATGGAATAATTCATCATAGAAATTAGATTCTTTCTCATAAACACTTATAGGGTCAACAATCGGGTTATCAACTATTATTGACTCAGTTGAGTCATCACCACCAAAAAGGTGTAAATAAAAATCATCCTTAGAAGTATCAAGGTAACTTTCGTCTTGATTTATAAGTGCTTCTTCAACTTTGTTTTCTTCTTGTTTAGAATCGTATAAATTCATGACTGATCCAGCGTCACCAAGAGACTTGTGTACTTCTTCTTCCTTTTCGGTCAATCTGTTTATAATATGCAAGTCAGTCTTCAGTCCATCAATATTTGATGTTGACAGGAGGTAATAGATATATGGAGTGTTCTTTTGTCCATATCGATCGATACGTCCGTTACGTTGTTCTAATGTGATAATAGACCACGGAATATCATAGTTGAACATTCTATTACAAAAGAAATGAAGGTTTACTCCTTGTGACCCTGCGTCTGAACACAACAACATTCTTATTTTACTGTCTTCTTTTCCAAAATCCTCGATAATCTGTTGTTGTTCGATATCACTTTGAGATCCACTAAAGGATACAATAGAATCTTCATTCAGATTAAAATCTTCCGTCAATCTCTTTTTTAGAAAATCGAGGGTAGCAATCCTTTCAGAAAACAACACATAACGATCATCTCCCTTTCTACCTGACCATTTAAGAACTTTAAGTTGATCTTTGAATCTGGTGTATTTTGAATCTGAATCATTCTGTAAAATCCTTTCTAATAGTGATTTGCATTCTTGTAAAATGGAGATATTCTCTTCCATGGAGTCACTTATAACCCCTAATGAATTAACTCTTTCAATCCTATTATTAATAGACGAGAGTGCTGCTGAAGGAGATGACATAAAGGATTTAAAAATCATGATAGAGAATAAGAAATCCCTTTTCTCCTTACCTTGTTTTAGACTATTAAGACCTTGAAGTTTTAAATTTTGTTGAAATTCAAGAAAAGAGATTTCCTCATCCGACAATCCTGTATCTACTCTTACAATTTCTCTTTCTTGAAAATTATCTCTAACCGAAGATTCCGTTATATCATTTTTAAACCTTCTTACGTAGTATGGTAAAATATCATCTTTGGTGTATTCTCCATTTTTTGGAATTGCAATTGGATCTATCATATTGATCAGGTTTGCGAAACTTTCCTTTTTACCGTTATGAGGTGTTGCTGATGTTAATATCAAAGATTCACACTTGGTAGATAGATAGTTTGCTAAATCACCTCTTTGACTTGAAATATTAGATACCGTATGACATTCATCAATAACAATTATATCCCAATTTGACTTTTCAATATAATGTTTAAACTTAGCATTGTTCTTTAGAGTGTCAATAGAAATAATGGTCTTGTCGTAATAATCAAATGGGTTTTTATTCGCAGGTAATTCAGTTTTAATTTTTGATATCCCTTCACTATCTAATCTTACAAGTGGAATCGCAAATCGATTCCAAATTTCCTGTTGAAATTGACCAAGAATAGATTTCAGAGCAAGAACCATAATTCTCTTTCCCTTACCGCGTTTAATCATTTCAGCAAGGAATATACCTACTTCAATTGTTTTTCCCAATCCTACAGCATCAGCAATTAATAATCTTGGACGTGGTAATTGAAGTGCTTTGAGTGTAGGTGCTAATTGATATTCAGATTGATTGAATGCTCCTTTTGTTGCAATAGTAATTTTATCTGAGAAAACTGTTGAGTTACGAATCTGAGATTCAATGTAAAGTTTTGTTTCTCTGTAGTTAGGGGATGTATCTCCAACGAACCTTGTATTTGTTGGATCGACAGGTTTAATATCAGTATCAATAGACGTGTCAAAGGTAAATCTCTTCCCCTTCACTAAATCATTAACCCCTTCTACATCGAGTAAAAAAGATCCATCATGATTAGTGAAGATATTTGTGATGAGAAAATCTTCTCCTCTGGTTGATATTCGTTGTCCTATGGTTAGGTTCATTGATCTTTGTCATTTATGAGTTCTGATGGTTTACATCCAAGGATTGAAGCAATTCGAAATAAGTTGGGAACCCCAACAGATTTTTTATTTTGACACCAGTTTGAAACCGAAACTTCACTTACTCCAAGTTGTTCTGCTAACCATTTTTGAGATTGTTGAGAGTCGTCTAAAACTTCTTTTATCCTATTGTATTTCATACAAGAACTTTTGAATCTCAAAGATAATAAATTAAACTAATAGTTTAATTTTATTTGCATAGATGTTCACTAATTTTGTTAATCATTTAGTTGCAGAATATTGGAGAGTGTTAAAAATATCGGAATTTTTTCTTGAGTTAGGAGATGTTTCCATTGGTGGTAATCTTCAAAATATTCCACATCATATTTCTATTGAAATAAAATAGGATTTATTTTTAGAAATTCTGTGTTGTTAAATCTATCTCCTACTGCACTGGAAGTTAATAAAGGAGTAAAGTGGTTTAATACCAGTTTTATTGATGGTATAAAATTAGTTCGATATTATTAAAAAAAGGATTCTAATTTCCTGCAGCGATTCCAATTTGCATCAACCTATCTGCAACCTTATTCCAAATTGGAGTTGGTATTTTAGATTGAATACTTTTCATCTCTTCAGGTGAAGTTACAGAAAGCAACTCAGGATATTTTGGGAACCTATTTTTAATGAAAGTTCTATTATTAATTATAATGCTTTTATTTCTATCTGATAATTCACCCAGTATATTATATATTTTATTATTATTTTCATTAGTATTTATTCTATTAGTATTTTTTTTATTAGGTATTAATATATCCACCTTATTGTGAGTCATCGGTTTTCCGATATGTTGGTTTCCTGACATATCAGTTTTTGGTAGGTCGGAGAAAGGATCTTCAATCACTCTATATTTCCAGGAATGAAACTTACCTCCTGCACCTTTTACTTTTGACCCTTCAATGAATCCTTTCTCTTTTAATCCCTTCCAGGATTTATTAAATCTTGATTTAGATAATTTTTTTAGTTTAAATTCTTTTTCAATATTAGTTTTATACAGTGACCAAGTGTCGGGAAGACTCAAAAGGTAAATCAATAAAAAAGACTCTTCTATGGTAAGGTCTTTTGAATGAATAATTGAGTTATCAACGATACTATAATTAGTGTTTTTTTTCTTGCGAATAAATGTAGTTGTATTGTTCATTTTTATCTTTTTATAAAACATACACAAAAAAAAATTGTGTTTCAAGTGATTTTGTCTTCCAGTGCAATACTTATTATTAAATACACAAATATGAAAAAACCTTTAAATAAAAAACTTGTAGTCCGCATCACTGAAAATCAGTACCACAGACTACAACAAAATATACTTGAGGACAAGGTTTCAATGTCGCAGGTCATCCGAGAGGCGTTACAAAATAAATTGAATAAAATAGAAATTGATGATACGAGGAAAAGGAAATTTAGGTTTTAATTACTGGTCTAACCATCGACCAAACAACTTTGAAATCACTCCGTGGGAGAGACAACAGTTGAGGGAATACTTTTTACAGGATCTGGGAATGATACCTGAACAAGAGTTAGATTATCAGTCAAAAGAACTCAAATTAATGATCGATTTTGGTCGTAGGATGAATTATTTTTTGTCGGAATAATTACTTACACCTATTTCAATCAAAAGTTAATAAAACCCTCTTTAAATTGGTTTAAATCGAGGTTGACTATATATTTCCATTTGTAGGGTTCTATACCCTGTAACGAATGAGACCTCTATTTTTTAAAACTCTGTGAATTGACCTGAAATTATTGAGTGCATAAACTTTTGCAGCGTACTCGAGTGGGTTGTTCCCGTAACCGACTTTTTTATCGTACGCGTGATAAGTTTTCATTGTTTGTCTGGTCGAAAGAAAAATGGCGTGATGAATTTCTTCAACAAGAGTAAGGATCCAAGAGTGTACATTATCCAAATTGTGATGGTAAAGTGTAACAGTATGTGTTTCCTGTAAGTAGGATCCACTAAACTCATCATTAGGTTCATAGTCAAAGTCAATTGTCAGATTATGAACAGTAACTCCCAAATCTTCTTGTATGTAATTGATAACACAGTCACAAACTTGATATTTATTGGTGCAGATTTCATCAATAGAGAAAATGTATTGAGGTATCAGAAGTTTTATAGTAACCATAATTAATGAAGCACCTGTTATAATCATATACCCAATTACCAATAATTTCCAAATCTCACTCATTTTTTTAAAAATATTTTTTTGACGATATTGACCCCCATTCTACTATCACCCTTTTTCACTATTTAAGGGGGGA
>Ga0209533_1005757_pt1 | contig 10489 bp, 9 predicted proteins | sample COG_04_FD_184748 | JGI IMG/M metagenome (GOLD analysis project Ga0209533, IMG submission 184748) | Pelagic Microbial community sample from North Sea - COGITO 998_met_04 (SPAdes) (version 2) | ecosystem: Environmental > Aquatic > Marine > Neritic zone/Coastal water | place: Helgoland, sampling... | reverse complement strand
AATCAAAATTTTCATCTTCGTAGAAAATATCTTGAGCGACAATAAGCTGACTAACCGTCAACATACATAATAATAGTTTAAATTTCTTCATGAGTACTTTTTTTTGTTATTTATATAAATATTTATATAGATATTTACAATTGATGTGCCAAAAATTGTTAAGCACAAAAAATTAACAATTAATCTTCTTTTTTTTAACAAAAAAGAATCTTGATAATACAATTAACATAAAAATAGAGGTCAACTAAAAGGCTCGACTTCAATTCTTAGTTAAGCTATAGCTTTATATTTAGTTATAAAGGAGTTTATAAGATTAATCTATAGTATATATTTTCTCAGAAACTTTTCTGTTATTGGTTTGCATTACTTTAATATACAAACCCTTGTCAAGCGTTTTAACTTTTTTACCTAATAGAGTAAAGTAAGTAGTGTTGTATACTTTAAGAGGTGCTGTATGTTCTTCTAATGAAAGCGCAGCACTTATGGTGAACATTTCATTTAATAATCCTAAAGGTTCACGCATCATACCGTCAGCAAATCCAGCTACTGATGATGAACGATTAAGCCCAAACCAATACCAATAAGATATTCTAAGAAAGTTTAGGGATTTGGAGGGGTGATTATTGACCATTCTCCTCACTCCACACCATATATTCAGCATCTTTTCTTATTGCCTCATCGAGAGGAATATTTTCCTCACTCGCTTTTTTCTTAATCGATTCAATCCACTCTGGAGTTTCTTTTATAGCGTGAATGTAAAATTGTATTCTTTCTTCTTTAGCACCTTTCTTACTGAGTGCATTTTGATTTGAATTAAAGTAGCCATCATATAATTGATCGATAAATCCAAAGGCAAACTTGTACAAGTTTGCATCTGTGGATAATAAAAGGACTACATCATTTTCTTCGACTTGTTCAACAATATTAATAGCATCTACATTAACAGGAGTTGTGTAACTATCAGGATATATTTGTTTATTGTAGAACCAAAACTGACCTTCATTAAATGCATCTCTTGAACACCCCCAGTTAAACATTCCCCAATAATAACTGTCTGCTACCGTCAACACTTTTACTTTATTTGAACTATTATTTTGTTGAATTTGAAAATGAGGGTATCCCATTGGCAAATCCTCTATTCCAAACAACAGATTCATACCTTTCTCAATATCATCATCTGAATCCCGAATTGTTGTAGAAGTTACAATATCGTTTATTCGTAATTGTGGTATGGATTTCTCTTTTCGAATAGAGTTAATGTAATTGATTAAAGAATCGGCTGCTAGTACTTCTCCGTATTTACTCCAGTGAATTCCTGTTTTTGGGAAAAGAGGGTATGGAGCGGTGTTTTTTAGTTTATTAAACCAACTATGAAAGTCTAAAAGATGTACTTCTGCCTCTGAAAGCGCTCTTTTATATACTTCATAATTCGTTGTAGATCGACTTTTTGGATGGTAATATTTCGGAATAAATTCAGGATAAAAACTTCCTTTACCAGGAGCTAAGAGGATAATTAAGTCTATTCCTTTGCCTTTCAGTGTGGTACTGATTCTTTTTAATTTTTCTGTTTTTTCTCTTATTTTATCTTCCCCAATAAAATCGATACCTAAATGAGCTTTAATATAATTCTCTTCATATAGGTACCCCTCTTTACCTATGACAACCCCATTTGCTTTTGCTTGATTGTATAGTGTGTAGTGTAGTTGATTGTATAACCTAACAAAGAAGTTTCTAAACCCAATACTTTGATTCAAATAATTTTGCTGTTCTGTTTGATATTTTCCTTCAAACCAATCATGAGATGAGAAATAAGGATTTTTTAAGGTTTCAAAAGAGCCACTCAAAGGTTTTAAATCGATCAACTTTGTCTTTTGTTGAATCATCGGTAAAAACAACAAAGAAATAACACTGGCAAACAGTATGTTTTTCACGGTTCTATTTTGTTTGTTTAGTGCCATGTACTAAAACCTAAAATAAATAAATGGATTAAAGTCCGAAGAGCTGATTGAGCTAATTGATAGCATCAATAACAGAATGGATAAAATGGTAAAAATGAAATGGTATTTTAATGAATAGTGTTCTGTATAAAATACGAATTTCTCTAATTTTTTCCCTTGTTTAAAAATTACCAAGAATGAGAATATAACAGCTAAGATAGAAATGAGTCCAAAAGCAGGAATAGTTTCAAACTCTATTGAAGAATTAAGCGAGAATAATTTAGATAAATAGATTTTTATTTTGGCAACACGTTCCAATCTAAAGACAACCCAACCAACCATTACGAGTAAAAAAGTTATGATAATTGAGGGTATTTGCCCCATTCGATTTAAGATTTTTAAGAGAAATAGGCGGTCTAAAATCAGAAAAAAACCATGATAAGCTCCCCAAATCAGAAAATTCCAAGAAGCGCCGTGCCATAAACCTGACAAAAGAAAAACAACCCACAGATTAAAAAAGAGGCGATACTTTGAAGCAACTCTATTACCACCTAAGGGTATATATAAATAATCTCTCATAAAACTACCTAGGGTAATATGCCACCTCCTCCAAAACTCACTTATACTCTGAGATATGTACGGAGAATCAAAATTTTCATGAAACCTAAAGCCCATTATTCTACCCAAACCAATAGCCATATCTGAATAGCCCGAGAAATCAAAATAAATTTGAAACGTATAGGCTAACATACCCAACCATGCACTCCCAGGATTTAATTGAGACAAATTGCTATTAAAGATAAGGTCAGCTTGCTCCGCCATAACATTAGCAATCAACACTTTTTTAGCTAAACCAATTGAAAAACGATAAAAACCAATTAGTTTATCATCTATGGATTCTCTTCTTTGAGTAATCTGATCTGCAATGGAGTTGAATCGAACAATCGGTCCTGCTATCATCTGAGGAAAAGACATAATATAGAGTAAATAATCGCTTACTTTTTCAAGAGGTGTATGAACTTTTCGGTAAACATCGATAGAATACGTTAACGTTTGGAACGTGTAAAAAGAAATACCTATTGGCAAAGCAATGGCTGTCCATTTTACTTGACTAAAACCAAGTATTTCGAGCGAAACATTTAGATTAGCTACAAAAAAGTTAGCATACTTGAAGTAAAGCAGCAATCCTAAATTGATAAATACGGATGATGCCAACAAAAGCCTTTTATGAGTAATTGACTGACTCAAATAGAGCCTTTTTACAATGTAAAAATCAATGATAGTAGATGCTAGAATTACAAAAATGAATTTAGGAGCTCCCCAGCTGTAAAAGAAAATACTTGCTCCTAAAATGACGAAGTTTTTAAATTTTGTATCAACAAAATAATAGACCAATAAAAAAATTGGCAAAAAGTATAAAAGAAATAGGTTACTACTAAAAATCACGAAGCAAGTTTAATAAATCTAAAAATTCACACAATAAAAAAGCCATCCCACTGTGTGGGATGGCTTTTTTGTTTATTATTTTAAACCAGCATCAATCTCTGAGGTAAACTTTCTCAGCAACTTGTCCTTTATTGGTTTGCATTACTTTAATATACAAACCCTGATCAAGTGTTTTAATTTCTTTACCTAGTAGATTGAAGTAAGTAGTGTTGTATACTTCAAGAGGTGTTGTTTGTTCTTCTAATGAAAGCGCAGCACTTATGGTGAACATTCCGTTGTTAATAGTAGAATCTAATGATCCGATTTCTCCTTCTGATACAGTGGAACCATCTGATAAAAGTATGCTCCATTCTAAAGATATTTCACTTTGATCAACAAAAATAGTATACTGATCTTCAAGATTAAAGGGGCTAAAAACTATAAAGCTATCCATTACAGTTGGAACAAATTCAGTACCATACGAGTCAGTAATAGATATATCTAATCCTGTTTGTTCTAAAATTAAAACGACTTGAGAAGTATCCAATTCTGTATCTGATAAGTACTGTAGAAGTGTATTGCTTACTTCATCGCTACACGCTAGACACCCAGGAAGACTCACCCAAGGAAAAGAATAGGTGATAGAATCCAAAACAAAAATATTTGAATAATTGACAACAATATTTGGCCCAATAGTGTCAATATTAGAAAACACATTAATTGATGTATCTCCCCCTGTAATGATTGAATCAAATATCTGGTATATGGCTCCCTCCTCAAGATTCATAGTTGAAATTGGAGAATATAAATTTAAAGAATAGTTAATATTAATAGTATCGTTAGCAATGATATTTAGAACAAACTCTTGATCTAGCGAAAGCTCACTAAGAACAAAAGGAGTTGAACTTTGAGAGCATTGTACAGGATTTATGCTTAAGACAGAGTCTTCATTAAGATAGGACAGAAAAATAGTTGCGTTAGTACAACCATCTGGAAAAATTAATTCAGTATACATAGAATCAGTAAACCCGCCAGAAGGATCAGTTGGATCAGTTGGATCAGTTGGATCAGTTGGATCAGTTGGAGAAATTATATAAAGGTCTTTATATTCAATAAAAAAATGAGAACCGATTGAATCAATATTAGTAATCGTGTTAATTATTGTATCTCCAGCTAAAATAACAGTATCTAATACTTGGTAAATTGAGCCCTCCTCAATCAATGTAACATCGTTTTCAATTAGAGAATAGGAACTCATCGTATAATTAATATGGATAGTATCGTGCCCTATTATACTCACAATGTAATCTTGATCTGAAGCAAGTAAATCAAATTGAAAAGGGGCTGAACTTTGACTGCAGATCGAAGGATTAAAATTAGGAACAGAATCTACTGAATAATTCTGTAGCATAACTGTCGCGTTCACACAACCATCGGGCAAAAACAACTTCACATAAGTTGAAGAGTCAATAGCTTGTGCAAAGACTGATTGACTCAACACAATAACTATAATAAATAATTTTAATAGTGGTTTCATAACTTTTTTTATAATATTTATTTAATAATGTAAATATATAAATAATTAATATTATATTGTCTTTTTTTCATATAATATTATTTAGTTTTTTATCAAAAAAAAGGCTTCCATAACGGAAGCCTATTAAATTTAGTAAAAACAAATTATTTCTGATGGTAAACTTTCTCAGCAACTTGTCCTTTATTGGTTTGCATTACTTTAATATACAAACCCTTGTCAAGCGTTTTAACTTTTTTACCTAATAGATTAAAGTAAGTAGTATTGTATACTTCAAGAGGTGTTGTTTGTTCTTCTAATGAGAGCGCAGCACTTATGGTGAACATTCCGTTTAAAACATCTCCCTCGGAAGTTATCACACCGTCTACAACTATTTCTTCTGTAACCGGAAGAAACAAGCCCCAACCAATGTCTAAATTTTCATTTTCATCTACTAGAATAGTATACTGTTGATTATCTTCGATTACGCCAAACACTAAAAAATGTTCATCAAAGGTAGTGGGCTCTAAAACAGCACCACTCGCACTAGTAACACTTATATTTTGTTCTGTATTTTCAACAACCAATACCATGTTTGTAGAATCTGAATTAATAAATTCGTAGATCAAATGTATTTCAGCAGCAAACGAATCCATGTCAAAAGATACTCCAGAAGTCCCTGGAAAGTTATCATCCCATGAATTTTCTTCTTCCTCACCATTATCAGTTAAAAATACGGAAATATTAGAAGTTAATGTAGTCGTAGTATTTTCTATTAACCCATCTCCAATAATTTCATGTGAATCTCCCGATATGTTTATAACGCCCCAACCTGTCGATAACTCACTCAGATAATTAACATTTAATTCATAATCTTGATCATTTAAGTAATACCAAACTAAATATTCTCCAACAGTCTGAATATTATATGATTGAATAACAAACGGATTGTCATCAAGATTAGAGATAAGGGAAAAATCTGAAACATCATCTTTCTTAATAATAAGAATGTCTTGTTCTAAAGCCGATAAAAAATTCCCAAAACTTTTAATTTCATTGTAAGATTCTGCATCGAAGGGAACACCTTCTTCACCTGGAAAGCCATTTTGCCATGGAAGAATAACAGGCTCTTCAACTATTTCATAAACATCTACATCATCAACAAATTCTACTGTGAAATTAGTGAAAATACTAGTAGTTGAGGATGAAATGGTTCCTTGTTCTAATATAGACCAAGGGCCTAATGGAAGAGATAATAAACTAAAACTGAATATCGAATCTGCCAGCTCCTCTATTTGAATAGTGTAATTTTCTGATAAGGATACTTCAAAATAAATTTCATCTTCATCTATAGTATGACCTATCTGTTGGTCATTCGAATCGAATATTGCAATATCGATTTCATTAGTGTAAAAAGTTAGAAGGACCTCTTCAGATTGTGCTGAACTAAACTGACTCAAAGCCAATGTTAGTATAAAAATAAATTTTTTCATAGTTTTATTTTGTTTAAATTAAAAATATAAATATACATAAAATATACTATATGAATATGTATTTTTATTGCAAATTAATTACATTTATTTGCACCCCAAATATGTGAAGAAAAGCAAGGCTGAGCGAGTAAAAATTTAAACTAATTTATGTTAAATTGAGTTCAATTAGCCGTATAAAAAAAGGCTCCCATTTCTGGAAGCCTTTTTTGTTTAAAATTTTAAAACAGCATCAATCTCTGAGGTAAACCTTCTCAGTAACTTGTCCTTTATTGGTTTGCATTACTTTAATATACAGACCCTTGTCAAGCGTTTTAACTTCTTTACCTAACAGAGTAAAGTAAGTAGTGTTGTATACTTCAAGAGGTGTTGTTTGTTCTTCTAATGAGAGCGAAGAATTTATGGTAAACATTCCGTTTAATAATTCTGAAGGTTCACTCATAACACCGTCGGCAACTACTTCTGCTCCTAAAGGACGAAGTAAGCCCCAGCCAATTCCATTGCCATCCATATCACCCGTAAATATGGAGTAAAGGTCTTCAATGTTAAATGGACCAAACACAAGGTAACCGTCAATTAAAGTAGGTGTAAATTCAAAACCACTTGCATCGATAATAGATATCAATACATCAGATTGTTCCAAAATAAGAACCATCTCATCGTCTTCCATATCCATGCTAACAAAAAGTGACATCATGTTGTCAAATACAGCTGAGTCAAATCCTTCATTATTTTCAGAACCTGGAAAACCATCTTCCCAAGGACAATCAAAATCAGTTGAATCGTCCCAACCGTCGTTGTCCCAAGGCCAATTGTTGTCATCATCTTCTTCTTCATCTTCTTCTTCATTCGCTTCGTAAATACCAATGAGTTCTTCACAAGATTCTGTATTTCCATTTGTACATTCTGTATACAATTCTAAGGCTCCACAAGCCATCCAATCTCCAGAAGCACATGCCATTTCCAATTCGGCTAAAAGCGCTTGTATATCCTCATCATCTTCCCAAGGATTGTCTACATCCGTTGAATCGTCCCAATCATCATTGTCCCAAGGCCATTCGTTGTCGTCATCATCGTCGTCATCATCGTCCTCTTCTTCATTCGCTTCGTAAATACCAATGAGCTCTTCACAAGCTTCTGTATTTCCATTCGTGCATTCTGTATACAATTCTAAGGCTCCACAAGCCATCCAATCTCCAGAAGCACATGCCATTTCCAATTCGGCTAAAAGCGCTTGTATATCCTCATCATCTTCCCAAGGATTGTCTACATCCGTTGAGTCAAAATCCCAAAAATCGTCGTCCCAACCAGGTCCATTCCAATCTTCATCAATACCTTCTTCTCCACAGATGGAATAGATGAATTCTTCTGTTGGCATATTTATCATCTCAAATAAATTAACTTCAACAGATTCACCATTGCTGCATAATATTTCGATTACGGAGTTTTCTACATCCGTTGAATCGTCCCAACCCATACCTGGACTATCAATTTCTGGATCAGTTGCATCCCAATCATCGTTGTCCCAGGCCCAATCATCTTGATTATCACAATCAAAAAGGTTGGCAAGAATTTCTATAGGCAAATTTTGAAAATCAGTAATATCAACTGCAATAGAGTCACCATTGCACTCAACATACATGATGTTTTCTGAGCCAGGAAATTGCGCAAAGGCAAATTGACTCAATAAAAGAGTAAAAAATAGTATAGTTTTTTTCATAATAATTGGTAAAAAAGTTATTCAAAAAATATCAGCAATAGTTATGCCAAAGCACCTATTTTGAAAACATTAACAATTAACATACACAGTCAATCAGGTAAATTAAAACCACATAAATTGATTGAAAATAGAAGTATAATACGCTGGAAAAGAGGCCTTAATAAAAACGAACCCCTTGGTAATTGGATGGATAAACTCAAGACTTAGTGCATGTAAAAACAAGTGAGGTGTTTTAAAATTTGAAGCAAACATGCGGTTGTGAAAACGATCACCGTATTTAGGGTCGCCTACGATGGGATGGCTTATTTTATTCAAATGAATCCTGAGCTGATGCAAACGACCTGTTGTTGGTTTTAGCTCCAGCAAACTGTAGCGTGCGTTTTGATAGGGGTACACAGGAATAGGCAACGTAATCTCTTTTAATTTTTTATAAACCGTACAGGCTTCTTTGTATGCATTGGCATCTCTTCCTTTAACCGGAGAATCGATTACTCCAGACTCAGGCGCATGCCCACGAACGATGGCATGATAGGTTTTCTGTATTTTATTTTGCACAAATAGGCTTTGAAAAACAGCTACCTCGTGGCGCTTTTTAGCCAATAAAAGCACACCTGAGGTTTTGCGATCTAGGCGGTGTAATGGATACAGCTTTTGTGTAAGCTGTGCCTCTAATAAGTCTAATAAGGTAGCTTCGTCATCCATATTACGAGCCATATAAGAGCGATGTACCAGCATATTACAAGGCTTATTAACAGCAATCAAGTAGTCATCTTGGTAACAAATTTCAAGAGTCATACGTGGTTATTTACTTAAAAGCTGCTTGAGTATTTGCGGGCCACTTTTGAGCGATTTTACGGCCCAATCAATTCTTTTGTCTTGCAACTCATCCTCTGACAACATCCAGTTTACTTCAGATTTTTTTAGCCGAGTGACCACATCGTGTAAAACCAAAGCAGCCGAAACAGAAATGTTGTAGCTTTCGGTAAATCCATACATGGGTATGCGCACAAAGGAGTCGGCCTGCTCGAGCACCAAATCCGAGAGTCCGCTTATTTCTGTTCCAAAAAAGAAAGCGGATTTCTGACTTACGTCAAAATCCGGAAGCATTACATCATTACTGTGAGGAGTGGTGGCTACTATTTGGTAGCCTTGCTTGCGCAGTTTATCTATGCAGTCTTGGGTATTGTTTTCCTTCTGATAATAACTGTGCAGATCTACCCATTTTTCGGCACCCATGGCTACGTCTTTGGAAAGATTGTATTTGTTTTCGTTGGCAATTACATGCAGGTCTTGCAGTCCAAAACAATCGCAGGTACGCAGTACCGCACTGGCGTTGTGCGATTGAAAAATATTTTCTACAGCCACCGTAAAATGCCTCGTTCTGTTGGCCAAAACCTCTTCAAAGCGTTGGATCCGCGTTGGATTTAAAAATTCGTGCAATTCCTTTAAAAGCTCACTTTTATTCATGGGTACAATGTAAGAATTTTTTGGTTTTTTTATTTCTAAAAGAACACGGGCTAAAGTAAGACGAAGTAAAAGCGTAAAACAGGGCATTTTAATGCCGTGTAATTTTTAAGGTCAATGCCTTAAATTTAGTATTTTTACACGCTTAAGGAACTGATTTATGAAACGTTATTTTTTAGAACTCTTTGGAACTTTTGCGCTGGTGTTTTGCGGTGCCGGAGCTATTGTTATGAACGATGCCAGTGGTGGAGCGGTAACACATGTGGGTATTGCCTTAACTTTTGGCCTAATTGTTATGGCCATGATTTATTCCATTGGAGCGCAATCGGGCGCTCATATTAACCCTGCCGTTACCATTGCTTTTTGGGCTTCGGGTACATTCGATAAAAAAGACGTATTGCCCTACGTAGCAGCACAAATTACTGGAGCTGTGCTGGCCTCTGCCGTTCTGTATTGTTTATTTCCGGAGCATGCCACACAAGGCGCTACCCTGCCTTTAAACTCTTACAGCCAAGCCTTTGTTATAGAAGTGTTGTTGAGTTTTATTTTAATGTTTGTGATTGTTAACGTTTCTGAAGGTTCTAAAGAAACCGGTAAAATGGCAGGTATTGCCATTGGAGGTGTGGTGGCTTTGGAGGCTCTTTTTGCCGGACCCATTACGGGCGCTTCCATGAATCCAGCTCGCTCTATTGGGCCAGCACTATTCTCTGGAGAACTGCAGTATTTAAGTCTTTACAGTGCTGCGCCAATTGTAGGAATGCTACTAGCCACTTTGTTTTGCAAACTTACGCAAGCAAAAGCAGCCTAAATAAAGTGTCGTTCTAGAAAAAAAGTATATTTTAGCAGAAATTTAGAGAGGTGGCCGAGTGGCTTAAGGCGCACGCTTGGAAAGCGTGTATACAGCAATGTATCGGGGGTTCGAATCCCTTCCTCTCTGCAA
>Ga0209533_1005752_pt1 | contig 10493 bp, 15 predicted proteins | sample COG_04_FD_184748 | JGI IMG/M metagenome (GOLD analysis project Ga0209533, IMG submission 184748) | Pelagic Microbial community sample from North Sea - COGITO 998_met_04 (SPAdes) (version 2) | ecosystem: Environmental > Aquatic > Marine > Neritic zone/Coastal water | place: Helgoland, sampling... | reverse complement strand
ATATAAAGAGCATATTATGATGGAGAACGTAGAATCTATGTTAGTCTAAGTTTCTGGCTTCAATATGATAAGCCTTCGGAATATGAACCTTATTTATCAAGATGACACCCGTGATCTTTGTGTCATTAACGTCTTTCAATCTGATTTGTAATAATCAAATTTTAATTGAATATATAGCAGACAAATGGAAGTGATACCACACCTAATATCATACCAGTATGACAACTGCGTTTCATATGTTTATAGAGTTCTAACCAATCTTTGGCTTGTTGCGCGGTTTCGATATGGTCTAACATATAAGTAGATTTAGGCATTACTGTATAATTGATATAGGTAATACCTAAGACAATAGCAACGAAAATACAGTAGACATTTGTTTTCATAGAGTTAGTAATTTGGAGATAGATGATACCGACTATTAGTCCTAAGACAAAACCAGTAACATAAATATTCATTCTTTCCTTAACAATATTTTGATATATTTCTTGTTGGTCTTTATTTAAATTACTTAAATATCGGTTAATTTGGTCTTTATTATTACAGTTAATAAGAGACCAAATCATAGAACCGAGAAGCGCGGCTGCAATAACACAGAAAATAGAAAGATTGACTGCTGAATTCATTGTATATATTGTATATTATATATTATAGTAGGATAAAAAAATTGATATCTTATTTAAAAAAAAATAGTATTAGTTTAATATAAAATGAAATCTTCTGAAGATTCAAAAACAGTTCTAACTACAACACCGTTAGACTACTCCAAACTTCTCCAAAAAAATATTAATATGAAAAATAAGAGACATATGGAATTAAAAAGTAGAGTCACTAACCTAAAAAAAATGATTAGGGAATATGAGTTAGAAATGTTAGAAATTAAAGATTTTGTCCAAGATAACTGCGAACACGAATGGAAATATGAAGGTCGCGCGTCCTGTTACGACAAGGTTTCCTATCATTGTAGTAAGTGTGGGTTAACTAAGTATTGAAATATTGAATATAAAAATGTAATATATTTAGTAAATACTTAAATTTTTTAGTTAGTATCTCCACAATATAAAAATAAATAAATAAATAAAAATGGAAATAACCAAAATATTCTTTTACAGTTCAATTCCGATGGCACTCATTAGTATCATTTTTTTTGTCTATGAAAATATAGACATTAGTGATTTTAAGGATGATATTCGTTCCGAGTGTAAGGAGTTCTTCGAATACAATCTAACACATTTAATTATATTACTAACCTCCATTATAGTATTTCTTGCCTATTTATGTTGTAGTTCTTGTTGTGCGATAGTATTATATATTTTTAATGTATTAATAATAGGTGGTCAGTTAGTAGAGAAATATTATAATAATGAAGAATGGTGTGACACTGATTGTAAAACTAACTGCACTGAGTTAGTAGAGTTGAGTGAGAAGACTAATATATGTTTAATATCAAATGGTTCTGTTATTATTATAGTAATAATAGTAGTTTTAGGTAAAACGATAAATAAAATTTTTTGTTAGTTAGTTATAATAATTTTTTTATTAAGTAATATTAATATGATTGTGCTAACTCGTTTCTTAATTTTTTTGGCCAATTTGTGTATTCTAACTTACGTCTATCAGTTAGAAATGAATAAATGCGAACTTTCGGATAATTGGAGAAGAGATTTTATCTTCTACTATTCCCTTATTTATATATTCTCGGTAGTTAGTTTCTGTATTATGCCAGAATTTTTCTACCAGAATTTACAAGTCACTATCTGTCTTAAAGTAATTTTAGGAGTCCTATTACTTTTTAATATATACTGTCTCTATACTTATTCTGAGATGTTAGATAAGTTAGTAGATAAATGTAACAGCGCTAAAACTAACGCAAATAGATTTATGAAATTTTTTAGTATATTTTATGTAGTAGTATTAGTGTTAGTATTTTCTTACTTAATAGTATATTATACGAATATGGAGTTTAAAGATTTAAAAGGTACTGGGAAAAGAAGAATTCTTACTAACAATAATTTGGAAAAAATATTAGTAATTGAAAAAATATAACTAACAAAAAATATAACTAACAAAAAAATTACTTATTAATATGCTCGTGTATTAATTTTACCTTTAAATTTTCATTCTTATTAAAATATTCACAATATAAACTAAAATTACCCTTTGATTGTAATAATACGTCAACACCGTCTAACAACAGAACATCTACTAAACAATCTAAACCCTTTTTATAGTTAGATACATTCTTAGAACCCATATGAACTGAATTATCAATTAGTTCCTGTCTCTTTTGGTGAACTTTTAATTGCTTATCATTTAAAGTTTTAATATCAATCTGTTTATCTCTATTCGGTATAGAAGTGAAATCTTCTTTTAAGTCAGAAGTATTAATATTGGATCTCTTTGCCCCTTGATAAAAGATCATTTTATGTTTTAATTTTTTTTTTAAATAGTCTAGGAAAGGTTGCTCGTCAGAACATCCCACAATATAGATATCGTATTGACTATTCTCTTTAATTAATTCTTTGGCTGTATCCACTATTAAATTGTAAATATACTCGTATTTAAAATGTTTCGGAGACTGTTCCTTATTTAATTCCTCTTCTATCTTATCGGTTCCTCTATAATGAATACCAATAAATCTTTGTAAGTCATTCTTAGGTGGAAATATTTCAGATTTAATTTGTGTTACCATATTTTCTATATGTGGTAAGGGTTTCAAGTATTTTTTTATTATTTCCTTATGTGCCTTTTCCCGATACACCTTTTCTCTAATATATAAAAAGGCTTCTCTTTTAAACTGTAATACTTGATTATCATTACAGAATCTCTTATGTTTTCGATAGTTTTCTACCGTCACATTATTAATACGAATTTTATTAGGACAATTTATAACTGCTTGGTAATAGGAAGGGGGTATATCCGCATAATTCTTAAAATAGTTATAGAACCAGTTATCATTCTGTTGTAACATATGATTTTCCGCACTCGTATTATTCATAAAGAGACTATTCGTGTAATTAACAATGGGTATTTTTCCGAATTTATCTGAGAAGTAACAACACATAATAAAGTTATTAATGTGCCAAAAGAAACCACCGTATAAATTGTAACAATCTAGATAAACAAAATCCGCCATTTTATAAGAAAAAGCACTTATACTTTGGTTTGGACTCTCCTTCTGAGGATATAATTCTATGCCATAAATATCCGGAAAAATACCGAGTGATATTAATTCTAAAGTATTTTTTCCTTTTCTTAAATAAAAAGGTCCCTCCTCTAACCTAACTGATAATAACTTATCGTAGGAAGAAGTATACTTAGAAAAAATATTATTTAGAACTAACTTCCCATTTATTCTTAGTCCCATGTTAGGTCTTCTTATGGAATTATAAGTTATACCTAACATAAAAGGAACATTAACTTGTTGTGTTTGTAGATTATACTCCCAACTAACACTGGAATTCATTTTATTTGCTCGATAACAATCTCTTTTAATATCATAGGTAAATTGAGGAGGTTTAAATAGGTCACTGGGTTCCATCTTCATATTAGATAAATAAAAATATTTCTTTATATAGAATTTAACTTATCAAATTACTTTGATACTTATAATTTTTTTTACTTAACATATCATTTAGTAAAATAATTTCACTTTGTTGACTTCTAATTATTCTATACGCTAAATATATCATAAAATCATTTTTAGTGTTATTTAATAGTTTTTTACTCATATCTACGGCAACTTGGTGGTGTGGAATCATATGTTTTAAATACATATTGTCATCTAATTTCATATGTGATAAATGTTTCATATGAGTTTCTGGATCAAAAAAATTAGGATCACAATAAGTATTTGTTAAATCTAATTTATTTGGTTTTACAAAATCAGAAATAGACGATATATATTTAGTGTTCATATTTGATTCTTCACTCATATCATTATTTGGTAATTTAGTTAACATTTCTCCCATCATTTTAATTTCATATTTTTGAGTCCAAATTAATTTTCTTAATAGGTCTTGCATAATTGGATCCTTACTTTTTTTTTGTAACATTATACTTATATCAACAGCTACCTGATGATGCGGAATCATATGTTGTAAATATCCTAAATCTGATAGATTATTGGAACAAGGTTCCTCAAAATTTTCTTTATTATTCTTTAAAATAATAAATAAAAATAAACCTACTATTAATAAAATTATTATTTTATACATTATATATATAATATATAGAATTTAAATTATCAAATTACTTAACTAATTTTAATACCTTGAATCAATTCATGTAATTCTAACTTTTTGTTCTTTTTATTAGTATGATTCTTTTTCATTATTTTTTTGTTATTCGGTTTCTTCATATTACTCATTAGTTTAGTTAGGACATCTACATCTACATCTATTATATTATTTGTTTCTTCTTCATTGTCAGCGTCATAATCTGAATAACCCGTAAAATATTTAGTTAGTTTTACTTGCTTATATTTTTTTTTACGAGGACGAATATCTACGTCACAATAACCTAAGTGACGGAATAATTGATTTCGAGAAGGGAAGGTAGTATTACAGTAGACACACGTTTTTGGAATAGTTATAACTATATTTCCTTGGTGTGACACTAACTTCTCTTCAATATTACCAGGATAATTCATATAGTCATAAGAATTAATGTGCCAGTCTGTAAAAGAATATGCGGCTTCATCGTCATTAAAAGGAGTATATTTTTCCCATTGATACATAATACAATTATAGTTTTTAGTTAGGTATAATAATATCAATTTTATTTTATGTCAAATAAAAAAAGTTGTTTTTGTTTTTTTGTTTTTTTTGCTAACTAATTTAGTAATATGAGTTTCTAGAAAGACAACGCTAGTGATATCGACCCGGACAGTTTTTAATTTCGACATGTTCGTCGAACTCTTCTTGTCCGTCATCTCCGTTTCTGCTAACCATAACAGTATTGCACAAGGTACAACCACTGGGGTCATAATCATCCGGACATTTACATTCGTAATCGTCGCTTCCACATATTCCGCAATAATAATCAATCTTCCCGCAATACGGTCTTGACTTTAGAGATATTAATCCATTATAATCATTATAGGGAGGATGCTCTACATCAAAATAGGGAATTTTACCGAACTTCTCTTTTGCTGGTGCTGCTGGTGCCGGTGCTGGTGCTGCCGGTGCTGCCGGTGCTGGTGCTGCCGGTGCTGCTTCCTGTGCTGGTGCTGCTTCCTGTGCGACTGGTGCTGCTTCCTGTGCTGGTGCTGCTTCCTGTGCGACTGGTGCTGCTTCCTGTGCTGCTTCCTGTGCTGCTTCCTGTGCTGCTTCCTGTGCTGCTTCCTTTGCTGCTTCCTGTGCGACTGGTGCTGCTTCCTGTGCTGCTTGTTCGCTCGACACAGCTAGTGAGAGAGCAATTAGTGCTAGTCTAACAGCTTCGTTTGCTCTTGCTTGGTTGGCAAGCGCATTCTGCGCGTTCTTATTAGAGTTTGCTTGGTTGGCAAGCGCATTCTGCGCGTTCTTATTAGCGTTTGCTATACTATCTGACATTTTTTTTGAGTGTGTGTGTGTGTGTGTTTTTCTCTTTCTTGTTCTCGTTGTAATTAGATATAAAAAAAGATAATAATCAACTTTTATTTTATACTATTTTTACCAAATATATTATTAATCTACTATATATTGGATATATTTAATAGGTTTTTTACATTTGGGACAAGGATATTTACATCTATTTATATTTTTCCCACATTTATGACATATTAGGTGTCCACATAATAAAATAACGCAGTTGCTCTTATTCTCGTGACAGAAAGGACACATAGCAAAATTTTTATTACCACTACTCTTTTGATTTTGGGTAATATCATGAGACATATTTTCTCTAATTTGAAGAGATAGATCCTTGCCAATCATTTTTTCTAAATTAGAGTAGAAATTTACAATATCATTTTCATTTAATTCTAACATTTTCACTATAATCTGATCCGATTTAGTAGAATTTATAGCCGAATGAAAATTCTGTATAATTTTGTCCTTCTTACTCTTAGTCTGTTTCTTTGGAGGTGAAACAACATTTTTACTAATTATAGGTGTTTCCGGTTTTTTAGCAACGGATACGTTATTACTCTTCCCGCCAAGAAGCGATTCAATTAAATCATTTTTACTATTATTGTTACTATTGTTATTATTGTTACTATTTTTCATTTTATTTTTAGTTAGTTTAGGCGGATGTAAACTAGTATTGGAAATTTGCTTCTTAGTCCGTCTATTATCCATATGTATTATTTATTACAATAGATAGGTAAAGTAATAAATTTATTTAAACTCAAAAAAAATAATATTATGTAATTATAAATTTAACTTATATGTTAATTTTTACTAACAAAACTATACCGCCACAACCCCCAGAATTAGAAGAGGGAAATAAAGAATATAAAACATTTTTAGTCCCTAAATTTAAAAAAAATTATAATAGAAATAGACAATATAGACCACTAACCTTTGATAACTATATTCAAAAGAAATCTACGCAACTTTTATATCGTCTTATAGAAGGAAATGGAAAAGCCATTTATATTTTAGGTATTACAGATTCTGGAAAAATCAGAGGTATGACACAAGAAGAAATGAATATTACTATAAAAAATATTGAATTAATGGCACAAGAAATTAAAGCAGATATAAAAGCAACACGAGTCTATAATGGAGGTAGGGGTTTTGTCTGCACTGTTAGACTAACTTTACCTATAGAAGACCTATGTAAAAAAGTAGAAGAATCTATAATTTAATATACTATACGATAAACTCCTTTCTACATAGAGGACATTCTACTTTTTTTAAATATGTATAGGTATAATCGTATTTATTTTTATTATACCATTTGGTAATACATTTTTTATGAAAGACGTGCTTACAATGTAACTGTGATTTAGCATTATACCACGTCATATCCTCCATACAAATAGCGCAATTTATATTATCATTAGGTATTTCTTTGAGTCTAACTTTTTTTATTTTATTAGGTGGATTATTAGTTTCCGGGTTTATTTTCTTAGAAGATTTACTACAACTACAACAACAATTGCAATTATAAGAGGAATTCGAATCACAATGAACAGGTTTACCCTGAAATAAAATTATTATTAAACAGTTATAAAAAACATATAAATACCATAATATTAGAAGGCATATAAATATTAGGATAATTATTAAAGTAGCTCTATCTTTTTTCTCTTCGTCTGCTTCTGAATATAATTTTTCGTTAGAATTACCTGTATTATTATTTATAGGTCCGAATATATCGACACCACTCATTTTATTATTTTTTTTAAATTTTTTCTAAATCATGAATCAATTTTTATCATTAGATAATCATAATAACATTTTCATTAATTTCACCTCGACATACCGGACAAGAAGCATCTTCTGATATTTGATACCATTTGTTTATACATTTGTGATGGAAGATATGTTTACATTTTAATCTACTGATCTTATCTACCTTCTTAATCTCATCCAAACAGATACAGCAAATATTATCAATTATCTTAACAGAAATAGTATCTATATCCGTTTCAGCTATCTGATATTTCAATACATTTTTATTGACCTCATTATTTACTATATCTCTACCACGTATAGACCTATAACATAAACATAAACATTTTATTTCTTCACATATTGATATACATATTGAGAAAAAACAACATAATATTACTATAAATAATAATGATAGAACTATATATCCAACGATAATTGCTCCTAAATTTGAATCACTATTCGTTTCAGAACTATATTCTTTTTCTGATATATTCATCTTAAAAATTATAAGTAATTAAAAAATTAATTTATTATCAATTTTTATACAAATAAAAAATTCTATACTAGTTTTCTATTCTTAATTTTGTTTGTTCTTAAATAATAGTTATGTCATTGTCGGATATTTCAGTTCTACATATTGGACATGTGTCATTATCTCCATTTTTATACCATTCGTCTATACAACTTTGGTGAAAGATATGCTTACACCACAATCTACTGATTTTATCTGATTCAGTAATCTCATCCAAACAAATAATACAGCTATTATCTATTATCTTAATTGATATACTGTCAATGTCCGTTTCAGCAATACCATACCTTTCCCAAACTCTTGTTACGTGCTTAGTTTCCTCTTGAGTTCTTCTGAAACAACAACAAGTATTATCTTCACAAGTTGAAGCACAACACATAGCACAACAATTTAATAATACTAATATAGTTGAAATTAATAACAAATATCCAATAATAATTGTTGCTAAATGAGCTTTTACTTTTGTTTCTTTCTCATCTGTAGAATTGGTAATGGAATAATTTCCACTACCAAAAATCTCGAATGTAGAATTCATCTGTGTATAATTAGTATAAAAAAATTAATTTATTATCAATTTTTATCATAAAGAATAAAAGAAATATTTAGGTAAGTTATTTAATTAAGCGCTAGCAGTTACTGGAACCTGCTTAGGTGGGAAGTGTGGCTTCATGTATCTCTGGAGATTGAAGTAGGTAACTTCATCAGTTGGGTTAACATTGAGTAATCCCGAAAGCTGAGCGTCACAGTTGATGATTCGCTTATTAGCAGGATCCTGAAGTTCGTGTAGTTTGATGTATTTGGTTAAGTATTTGGTGACTTCGGTTCTTGCCATTTCAGTTCCAGCAGGCTGTCCTAAGAACTGGCAAAGAGCATCAGAAATCTTGGCTGGTTTGGCAAAACCACTTGGAGGACGCTTTTCACCGTTGGCATTAAGAGCACCTCTGCGCTTGCGGTTTTTCTTGGTAGAATCACGGACATGCTTATTGACATTCTTCTGAAGACGCTTGACGTCTGCCATAAGAGTTGCCGAAAGAGTGCGGAAACTAGTAATGCGTTCTATGATATCTCTGAACTGGTCATCGAGAGAAAGAGTTGCTTCGTCAGTAGAAGCAGCAGTTGATTCAGCAACAACTGGTTCAGCAACAACTGGTTCAGCAACAACTGGTTCAGCAACAACTGGTTCAGCAACAACTGGTTCGGGGGCAGCAGCTGCGGTAGATTTGGCACCCTTGCGGGCAGTAGATTTGCGGGGTTTGGAAGAAGTTGATTTGGCAGGCATTTTATAATTTAGTATAATATTTTTTAATTTATATTTATACGCGGTTGATTGTTTTGATAATTATACTTACTACTCAATTTTTAAGTAGTTTTTTTAAAAATGTTTTAATAATTAATTATAGCACGTAATTTGGTGTCGAGAAAAAATAAAAATAAAAATAAAAATAAAATTTAAATTAATTAACGCTTAATAATAGGAATAGTTGTTTTATCGTATAATTCCTTTAAGGATTCTCCATTATGTGATCTTCGCATAGCCTCGGCACATAACCAAGAAACATCCATATATTCTATTTTATTGCAACCTAATTCTTTTATTTTTTCATGATGTCTTTCTTGACATAGAGTATTTGTTACTATTACCTTATCAAAATGACTCTTTTGAATTCTCTCTATACTATTATTAGAAAATATGCCATGACACGCTAACATATAAACACTATGTGCTCCGGCTAACTTTAATACTTCGGCAGCTTTACAAGCAGTTCCACCTGTATCTATCATATCATCCACTAAGATACAAATAGTTCCGGCAACATTCCCCAATACTTTCATTTTACCAACTTCATTTTCTTTATTTCTTTCCTTATAAATAATTGTAGTTCCTACTCCTAATTTTCCAGAAATTCTAACTGCTCTCTTTACACCTCCCTCATCTGGTGAAACAATAGTAATATCACTTAATTCGGTTGTTAAGGGTAAAATTTTTGTATTAATATACTTAATAAAAAAACTTTCCACGTATAAATTATCAACAGGAGTATTACAAGAAAAAAATCCCTGTATCTGTCCAGCGTGTAAGTCAAAAGTAATAACTCTATCCACAGATAACGTCTCTAAACATGACGCTATAATTCTGGCAGAAATAGGTGCTCTAGAATAATCCTTTCTATCTTGCCTTTCATAACCATAATAAGGCATTACTACAGTAACACTATTCGCACTACCTCTCTTTAAGGCATCTACCATAATTAAAAGTTCCATGAAATTATCATTTGGGGATGCGTTTAAAGAAGGTCCAGTAGGTTGAATTACAAAACAATCATATTGTCTTACATTCTCGTTAATAACTATACTAATTTCACCATCGGCAAATTTACCTATTTTTGCGTCAGATAAAGTAGTATCTAGTTTTTCAGCAACTAGTTGAGAAAATTCTGGATTAGAAGTGCCACTAAATATTTTCATTTTCATTTCAATTTAATTTAACTTTTGATAAAAGTTTATATTTTAATTTTAAATATATTACAAATATTAATTTCTTAGTATAATATAAATATTATAGAAAAATGCCTAAAAAATTAATGATTCGCACTATTGCTAGTTCGAATCATTAATTTTTTAGGCATTTTTCTATAATATTT
>Ga0209533_1005749_pt1 | contig 10498 bp, 18 predicted proteins | sample COG_04_FD_184748 | JGI IMG/M metagenome (GOLD analysis project Ga0209533, IMG submission 184748) | Pelagic Microbial community sample from North Sea - COGITO 998_met_04 (SPAdes) (version 2) | ecosystem: Environmental > Aquatic > Marine > Neritic zone/Coastal water | place: Helgoland, sampling... | reverse complement strand
GACTTCTGGCATCAGTCGTATCGTTCTTATGTTTAGATTGAAGGTTTGGATAACTCAATGACTTCCCTTACTTCTCATGCACGACCATATGTGTATGACTTTTTTATTTCTCTATAGGTATATAGGGTTTTTGTAGTCCTAACCGACTACTTTTTGCAAACAATAAACTGAAGTCTTTAATAGGACTTCATTTTAGTTTCATAGAATGATGCTTTAGAGTCTGAAGTGGGTAATAGTTTGCTAACTTCTTCTCCATCCATAGAATGAATAAAATTATTTCCCCAATCATCATTCTTGTATTGAGGTTCTGGGAATTGGATATAACCAGTCTCACATATTTCTTTAAAATTTTTGTTGTCCAGAAGATGAAAACTACATTCATCTACTACGAACCAATCTTCATCAGACAAGGCAACAACCCAATGTTGTATTTTGTTCATATTTTTCTCCTTTTGTTTTTATTATTTATTAAGTTCTAAAGTAAGTAGTTTAGAACTGGTAGAGGATGGGAATTTCATATCTCTGAAACCCCCATTCTTACATCAGTCTCATTTTTAACATTTAAGAGACTTTAGAACCTCTCATTACGCATACTCCTTTTGACATTGTTCGAATGTCATAGTCTCTGATGCAATTCTTGGGTCTTTATAGATAAGTTCTTGAACAAGAAAACATCTTTGGTCAGGTTGGAAATAATATTTGCCGCCCTCTCTTTCTATAAACTTTTTAATTTTTTCAAGTTCATCATCCTCATATTTGTCCATCCAGTATGTACAACTTGATAGTTTGACCAACTCATGTGCGAGACCATCTTCATCTTCATCTATAAAACCAACAGTCATAATTGCTTTTTTTAGGATTTTCTTCTCTATCTCAAGAGGTGTTGCATTTAGTCTGTGATATGCCTCAACATTGAACACTTCCTGTTCGTGCTTTTCATAAGTTGCAATAATTTCAGTAATAGTTCTGAATGCATGCCTTTTACCATCCTCATAAGAATACATATGACAATCTACATACGAACTGATATCACTAATATTTGGTTCTATTCTGTCTCTGACTTGAGACTTATGCATGACAGCAAGACTTGTTGTTTTAGATAAATTATTAACTACTTCAAGTTTCCCATTTTTGTTAAATCCAATTTCTAATCCACCTTCTTTATTCTTATCAGCATTAGTTTTCGGCATATTTCTGATGACGATATATTTGATATCACTATTTTCCTTTTTGCGAAGAAAAATCTTTCCTTCTTCTTCCCATTCATTTGGCATCTTCCATGACTCGCTTGAGTAGTCCTCATATTTGTTGCCATATCTTTCTTTTAAGTATGTCTCTATGACACCCCAGTTTCTTTTTAATAAATTATTCAAAATAATTCTCCATACCTGTTATTAATTAAATGATCGAGTAAGTGTTGGTATATTCTTTCTCTCTTTCATGCATCTATTATCTGAATGTGTGACCAATAATCTGCGAACAATAAAGTGAAGTAGTAAGATATGAAGATGAGTAGATTTATCCCTAATTCAAAGTATGTGAAATACCGAGATAACACTTGGATACAGTGTCGTAAGAGAGTTTATCTCTATTGGTTCAAGTTCTTAAAACATGCAGAAGAGAGTCCAGACCATAAAGTGCAATGGAACAAGTATCGTGCATGGGGTGGAAAGGATGCAGTCATGAATATGAAGTTCGATGCATGGTGGGAAGAGTGTTGGAAAGACTGTTTTGGAATAGATGAAGAAAGAGACTCTTGTAAATATCCAATCAATGGAAATCCAAAAGCAGATGGCATTAGATATGCATTACTCGTTTATGAAAATCTTCATCGTGGTTCTAACTGGGACATAGCAATTCATATTCAAAAAGAAGAGACGAGAAAGAGATATCCAGTTCCTTCATTCTCGTATGCAATGGAAGACTTAGATACTAAGGGCAATATGAAATGGGGATACGAAAGAAAGAGAGTTCGTGATGAATCAAGTAGAACTGGTTATAGGATAGAAAAGATCGATAACACTCGTGGTGAATATGACGATAAGGTCTGGCAAAACCAAGAAGAGAAGAGAAAAGTTCAATCAATGGTCGGACGATACAAAAAACAAGCAATAAAGCACTTAGAGAGTGTTTGTATAGGCAATTTTTAGTATAAATTTACCTCTCTTTCAGGTATAATTAATAGTGTAAATCAAGAAATAAATTCCTTATTTCGAAATCAAATACATGCATCAATATACCCAATCAAGGGTGTGTTATATATGGAGAAAAATATGGAGCAAATCTATAGAGAAGAATTTCCCCATGGCAGTTATTCTGTTTATGGTGAATATGGAGTTAATGGAGATCTGGTTCTCAGTTCTTTTCATTACGGTTCAGATGTTGAAGACTTCTGGGGCAATGACGAATATGAATACTACTTCGTTGTTGATAAAGAAAACTTACCCAAGTTCTTTTTGAATTGTCTTAGTAGAGGTTTTAATTCTGAAGAAAAATTTACCCTTCATGATTTACAAAAGATCTGTGACAAGGAAGATATTAAATATTCAACTAATACCTGGGTCTAGTATGGAAATTAGAAATGATAACGATAGAAGACTTTGGTTTAGGATTAAATCTATTGATAAAAAGATAGATGCTCTTGGCAAAATTGGATCTAAAAATTTTGACTGGTTAACATGGGAAAATCTGACAGATGAAAGTGCAAGACTCTATTCTGAACTTTCTGTAATGGACAACATATTAAAAGTAGTTAGGAATCAAATGCAAAAATGATTGCTAGAGATAGTAATAAAAAACCAAATTATGTAAAAGAACCAACTCGAGATTTGTCGAACCTTAAAAAGATTGTTAACCCAGACCTCAAAAAAAGAAATGATGAATTGTTTAAGGCATTAGTTGGTAGTCTTAATAAGAAGACCTCTTTGTAGATTTCTATGTAAGCAATTTGCATATAAATAATGCTATATTATTTAGCAATGTTATCGAAAGATGAATCACGACAAAATATTATTGATCATTTTCATAAAAATGTTCTTGGGAAGAGTCCAGACGACTCTGAACTAAAAACTAATCACAAAGGCAATCTTGGGCATTGGTTAGAATCAAATCTGGGAGGTAGGATTGATGCTGATGGAAATGCCGATTTAAATGGATATGAATGCAAAGTCGAATCAGAAAAAACTTCGTGGGGAGATTGGGGCGCTCCATATAGAATATTTTGTGATAAATCGTATAGGGTTTTTGATAAAAAAAATGCTTATGAAAATATGTGGGTTCTTGTAAAGTCTTTGGGGGTATTAAGAAGTCATCCTAGAAAAGGAGTTTATTACTCTATGTCTGGAGAGCATGTTCCAACATATATAAATGATGAAACAAATATTGGACTATCTCTTATTAAAAAAAATATGGATATCTCGATAACATACGATTTTTCAAAAGATCAAAGACATAATAAAAATGAAATTACTCCTCATGAGTTCAAAAAAGATGGTCTTTTGATATTTAAGTGGCATGGTACTGATACAAGTTTTGATGCATTTAAGAATGATGTTGTAAGTAATAATTTGCCAATAGATGTAATTTTTGAAGGTTCTAGAGCATCGGTATCAATAGAGGAGCGAATTAGAAGAAAATTTGGCATACATGGAATGGTTATAGGTTTAAAAGATAAGTCTAAACGCTTTTATGGTTTAAAATTTTTAAAAAGTATCACTCTTAATGATTGGATGACTTTTTTTGAAAATAAGGATGTTCTTTACGACACTGGTTTAACAACAAGAAATAAACGTCCCTATAATCAGTGGAGAAGTAAAGCAAAATTTATGCGTACCCTTGAAGAAGAAATATATATTCCTTAAATAAACTCAACCATCCTTTCAGCAATCGCTCTAATAACTGGAACTGGAACAGCGTTACCAAATTGTTTATATGCTTGTCCATCGCTTACAGGGATTATAAAACCCTCTGGGAACCCCTGTAATTTCCTTGCCTCATTCGGAGTAAGTTTTCTAGGATTTTTCTTTCCTTGATCTATCCATATCTCAGCACCATCTTTATAGTATCTTGCAGAAATAGTACTTGTATATTTTGATTCTTTATTAAACAAAGAATAACCAAAACCATATCCCTTTTCTTTATACTTTTCTTTTCTTCTCTGTGCGCCCTCCCACAACCTATCAGAAATAGTATATTTATCTGGAATTTTTTTATCCAAAATATCTCCAAGTCTTGTATCAATCATTGGCGGTTGTGGAAATTGAAAATTTACATGTTTTTTATACCCAACTATAAAAATTCTTTCTCTATTTTGTGGCAACCCAAAATGTTTAGCATTAAGAACAGTTGATTCAAGTGTCTGATAACCTAATTCATTTAATATTGAAATAATTGTTTTGAATGTATTGCCTTTGTCATGCCCTCTAAGACCTTTAACATTTTCAAGAAGTATTGCTTTAGGTTTGTGATGATCAAGAATTCTAGCAATCTCAAAAAACATTGTTCCTCGGGTATCTTTGAAACCTTTCTTTAGACCCGCTTGAGAAAATGCTTGGCAAGGAAAACCTCCTACTAATAGATCATGCTTTGGAATATCTTTCGCATCAATTTCTGTAATATCACCATGAGGTATTTCACCAAAATTTGCTTCGTATGTCTGTTGAGAAAATTTATCCCATTCTGAAGAAAATACACAGTCTCCACCAAGTTCTTCAAAAGGTATTCTAATACCCCCAACACCAGCAAAAAGGTCAATGAATTTGAATTTATTTGTCATGGTGCCAGGATAACAGAAAAAAACAATACTTTAAAAAAAACATTATCTTTATGATTGGTTATTAATAAGGAAGTTCGTGATTGATTGATGCTCGTATTCTGTAAAATATGAACTTATAGCGGCATTTGCATTTCTAATTACAACATTTGATTCTGATTCAAGTCCCCAAAAATTAGATTGTCTCCATGAAAATATTATCAGTTCATTATTTCTTGCCTTAGGAAGTAAGTAATTATGAACAAGATTTTTTGTAATAAGACTTGATGGAAAATCAGATGGTTTTAAATGTGGTGTCTTTGGAGAGTGATAACCTATCGATTCTAAAAGACAAATATTTTTTTTAATGAAATTAAAACTCTCCTCATGAGAGATTTTTTTTCTCTTGGCATAACCATCTATTATCTTCTTAAATCTATTACCGTTTTTCCAATAATTATATCCTCCTGTTTCTTTGGCAATATCACTTAGATATAAAAAACCATTAGAGTTAAAATTAATATCATTATTTGATTCATGTATAAACTTCTTATCTTCATGTTCATCTTGATAATCACCTAATTCTAAACCAGGATTTCCATAGAGAATAATGACTTTTGCATTCTCAATATCTCCTATAAATGTTTTGCAATACATGTTCGTATGAATTGCATTTGGATTGATTGATTCTTGAAAGATTTTGTTATGTTCAGGATTTTTTAGATCATTAAAGAAGGTTTGATTTAAAAGTGAGATATCTTTATTAACAAAAAATGATTCAGGGTTTTCTAATATTTTATTTGCTTTTTTTGAGTTATAGATAGACTCTTTATCATCTGGATGTAATTCATAAGGCGTATACCTTGACCAAAAATCTTTGAATTCTTCTATCATTAACTATAATTTAAGAAATTTCTTAATAAGACCCCAGTTCTCTAGATATTTTTCTTTTGGAATATTTGAAATTAGTAAGTAAGGGGTTCCTTTTTTATCTATTTTCTTATATTTTTCAACTGTTTTTAAATCAACTACATAAAGATTAGATTTTTTTTCGCTATCTGGAATAATTACAGGTTCTCCTTTTACTCTTTTTAATGCGTTTGTTTGAGCAAAGACATAAAAATCAGATTTTGTTTTATCATCTTTATTTAGATAAAAACTTGAGTCTCCTTTAAAGTTCTTACTTTTTACTTGTATTTTGGCGCTAAGATTTTTTTTTGCGTTAATTGATAATAAATCATAACCTTCTTGATTCTCATATGCCTTGTAAGTCTCAATGCCTGCAAGTAATAATTTTGAAAGAACCAAGAACTCTGCTCCAGATGAAAATAGTTTTGTATTAAGTTTTTTTATCATTTTTAAAATGCGATTCCTAATTATTCTTTAATAACTTCATGTGTTGCATGAAATATTACTTCTTTGTACCCTCTTTTGTCCAAATAGTATGGAACATGACTTATTTGCTTTACTGAAGAAAAGAGATCTCTTTCTGCTAACCATTTATTAAAATAATCCCATACTTCGCAAATGTCCTCGTTATTAATGTGATTGGGTATCTCAAGTGATTGACCATTATTTGAAATCAGTGGAACGCACGGTTCAACCTTTTTAATGTAGTCTATTAATTCTTTTTTAGTATCAAAAAAATCATTTCTTGTAGCAGGCAAATTTATTGTGTTTCTGTATGTTGCAAGATTCCAACATCTTTTATTATCTTTAGTTGCAGTAGCAATATTCATGACAAACATCCTGTCATCTCTATAGTCGTATCCTTGGTAAGAGGTAAATTTTTTAGAACTCATTTATTATCAATACTCCAACATTCTTTTTTCACAATCATTGAAATCGATCAAATGTAAATAAGGTTCCATAGTCTTTTCATTTAAATTAATTGTATCTTTAAAAAGATAATCTATATGATTGATAATAGAAGTGAAACCATGCTCTTCTTTGTATTCATGTATTAATGCTTCTATTAATTTTTGATGCATAATCAATAGCGTCATTCCGCTCTGAATAGTGCTTTTTGATGCAAACCATCTTTGGTTATTTTTATGTCTGTCGTTTTCTATTATTAAGATATTAGTTAATTTTAAAGACTCATCTAAGAACTCTTTGCAAGAATTTAGTATGTAGTTTTCATCATCTTTTGCTTCTTCAATCTGCAAATCACCAAATATACTCTTAACCTCGGACATCAAATAATACTACAACAAATTCTAACTACTGTATATGTGTATAGTATGTTTATGAACACTTAATTTAGTGTTCATAAGTGTTCATAAAATTAAAACCAGTAATTATTTTCAGAATCCTCTGAAAGTATTGATTTTAAAGGGTAAAATGGTGGGTCTGGGTGGACTCGAACCACCGACCTCACCTTTGTCAATTATCGTCTTAGAACGAGTTTAGAACTACTTCAGACCCCTAGAATCTAAGGAAGTCTTTAAGTTTTTCATCTCTCTGTGAGCGAGGGTAATAATACTTCTCAATCATATCTTTTGAAGTATCTGCCCTTCTCATGATGTCCCAACTATCTACACCCTTTTGAGATAGATTGAATGTGATTGCAGTATGTCTGAGTGAGTATGTAGAAAGTTTATTTCCATCTTCATCGTGTTGAAGTCCGATTTCTTTTAAGAAGAGACCAAAGAGTTTTGACATATGACCTGTTGCAGTTCTTCTGTTTTCATACTCAGGCATAAACAAATAATCCTCTGGACTATGGTCTGGTCTTCTTTTGCAAATATCTCGATAGGCATAATAACTCGTTGGTAAAGTTTGAACTGCCATCATTTGGTTCTTTCTCTGCATGGTAAATTCCAGATACTTAACACCATCCAATTCTTTAACATTAATGTCTTTAAACTTTAATGAATAAACTTCGGATAATGTCGGTCTCAACATGCTACCAACCATGAAAATAATGAAGTCATGAAAATCTTCTGTGATCTCGATATTTTTATACTTAGCAATTTCAAACTTTTTACCAACCAACTCATTGGATTTATCTAAAATAGTCTTATAGTTCTGAAGATTGAACCAACCTCTTTGACCTGCTTTCTTTGCACCTCTTATTTTAGGGAAAGAGACTTCAATATCTGCAAGTTCTAAGATTTGTTTTAGTATATTGATGTGCTTGTAGATTGTTCCTCTTGTAAGAGTTTTACCATCTAATGAAAGTTGAGACATAAAACTTTCAATGTCTTGTTTTGAAATCTTTCTGATATCTCTATTACCAAAGAACTCAAGAAGTCCTTTTTGTCTATTAAGAAGTCCTTGGGTTTTCTTGTATGTATAAATTCCACTTGGGGGTGCGTCATACTCCATTTGTTTCTTAATGAGTTTTTCTGCGAAGGTGGAAAACTTCATTTCAATCGGAACTATGACACTATCATCACCAGTCATTAATGAACTCTTCCATTCATAGAGAAGTTTCTCTGCTTCAACTCTATCTTCAGTCCCTAAACTTTTTTTGAAGACTCTTTTATTAATTGACAGATATCCCCAATAAAAACGACTTCCTTCTCTTTTATAGAGAGACATTCCAGTAAAAACTTGTATGTGTTTCTTTGCTTTTTTAACCATAATTTTGAACAGTATAACTCACTGTTCAAAACTGTTCAAAGTTTTAAAAAGGTGATGAAAATGGTAAAACCCTCTGATAGTATTGATTTTAAAGGGTTAAATGGTGGGTCTGGGTGGACTCGAACCACCGACCTCACCCTTATCAGGTCTGAACCCTCCTCACATAGAGGCATGGTCGGAAAAATTAATTAGTTATAAATTTTGTTCGTATTGATTAATTATATTTACTGCCCAAGTTTCACCCTTTACCCAAAAAGTCGCATTTGTATGCTTTCGTTGAGTAAAGTGCTTATGGAGCATTTTTCCGTAATTCCTTCCAAACCCCTCATTAAATGCTTCCATAAAAACCTTTTTAGCAAATTCATCGAATTGCCTCTGCTCTCCATCATAGTAACGATTTAAAATATAATTAAGCACGCCATTGGTAAATGCCTGCCTCTCGGTAATTTGCTTCTTCCATTCAGGATTAGGTGGATTAAACATCTCAAAGACGCCTGCTGGAGAATTAATTTCAGAAAGTTCCTTTAAGTCATCAACCTTGTGCTCTTTAAGCAAGTTATCGATATTATAATTAAAGTATATAAATGCAGCGCTTGATTTGTATATTGAACCATCAGTGTATGATTTGCTAAACATAAAACTTTCTCTTATTTTTTATTTATCCATCTAAAAAGAGTTCTTCCTGTAACCTTTCCTGCGATACGATTTGCCACTCTTTTTCCAACTCGTTTTTTTCCAATGCTATCGAAGTCACCAAGATACTTAGCAGTCCTATATAAGATAGATCTGATTTGAGAAATCTTCATTATTCATTGAACTTTATTTGATAGAATTCTTTTAAAAACACTCCTGCGAAAGTAACTCCCTTGTTAAAGGGTGAGTCTACTCCTCCAACTCTTGAATCAAGTTCAAGATCTATGATCGTTTTATGATTGCTATAAACCTTGGGCAGGTCATATTCATGCTTTGAAACATAATTCAAACCCTCTTTTATAAACTTATCAATAAATTTTTCTGTTTTGAGTGTTGATTCTGATTCGTCTAAATTCTTATATTCTTCATCTCTTAAGAAAAGGTATGCCATACCCCAGATTGCACCGCAATCAAATACAAATCTTGTAGTTGCGCGAACTTGCTTGTATGAACTGAGGTCATCTTCTATTTCATGAACCAAGGGAATACCTTCTACACGATTTGATATTAGAATTAATTCACCAGAAGAGTGTAAATAATCAGCAACTCCCTTACCAAAAGTATTTAAACTAATTTCTTTAAATTTTGTTCCAAATCCAAACATAAACTAGAAGGGTAAAAATTTATTGTTGCCAGTAAATATAAATTTAATTAACCAACCCAGCGCATTGGGAGCAACAACAATTACAATATTCATCCATAATGGATTCGTGCTGGAACCTTCTGAAAAAAAAAGATATGCCAACAATCCTGAAAATAGAAACCCCAACCAATGAATTACCCCTGTTAATCTTTCTAAAAAATTACTCATTTAAATCTGATATTAATATTAATTAGATTTAAATATACGGAATCTATTTGCACTCGTCAAAAAATATTTTTTCACAATGTTTTTCATCTATCAGATGTTTATATGTTTCAAGTTCTTCTCTACAGGTCACAAATACATTATTAAACATCAATGACTCTAATCTATTAATAAAAGCAGTTTTACCAAATTGGTTTTTATAATCTGCTATCGACTCAGAAATCATCGTCTCAAGAATTAAATACATGACCATTGCATTGCTAATTAATGATTTTGAATTAATAGTCCTTCTGTTATCTTGATCTCTTACATTTTCATATATTAGTATTTCTATAAAAGACTCATGATGCTCTACAAACTCATGGCAGTAGTCTTTAATAACTTTTTCTTCATTTTTGGCATTAGGATTTTCAAATTCACCAAATATACTCTTAACTTCTGACATCAAAATATATTACCTTTAAGTAGATATTTTGAACAGTAGAACCTACTGTTCAAAACTGTTCAAAGTTTTAAAAAGATAGTAAAAATGGTGAAACCCTCTGAGAGTATTGATTTTAAAGGGTTAAATGGTGGGTCTGGGTGGACTCGAACCACCGACCTCACCCTTATCAGGGGTGCGCTCTAACCAAGCTGAGCTACAGACCCAAAGTTGTTTG
>Ga0209533_1005746_pt1 | contig 10499 bp, 4 predicted proteins | sample COG_04_FD_184748 | JGI IMG/M metagenome (GOLD analysis project Ga0209533, IMG submission 184748) | Pelagic Microbial community sample from North Sea - COGITO 998_met_04 (SPAdes) (version 2) | ecosystem: Environmental > Aquatic > Marine > Neritic zone/Coastal water | place: Helgoland, sampling... | reverse complement strand
GCTTCCGCATCTCCACCCTCAGGTACTGGCCCTGTGACATTCCAAAAACCGTTGTATTGATTCATTTGACCAATCTTTTCTTTCAAGGTCATTTTTGCCAAAAGTGTTTCAACTTTAGTTTCGATCGTTTGATTTGCGTCTTGTTGAGCATTTCCTAGAAGGCCGATACAGAGTAAAAGGTAGAAGCAATGATTTTTTAACATGGTATTTTTAGTTTAATTATTTTATTGGTGAATTCACCGTGTATATTCCTATAATTTTCTACTCACAAAGACTTTCTTATACTAGGTATCTTTAGATCGTTGACATATAAAAACCCCCAACAGCGTTACAATTGGGGGTTGTTATTTTTTAAATTTAACCCACACAATCAATAGTTTTCATTTGATTTTTCGGGCTAATCTATAAAGCTCAAAGATACGTATATAATAATTATTTTTTTCAAGAATCTAGGATGTTTTTTGACGGTATATTCGAACATAGTCTATCTCCATTTTACTTTCTGTAAAGTCGGCTGGAATATCTCCTCCTAAACTGCCACCCATAGCGAGGTTCAGTATTAGAAATTGAGGCGCTGTATACGGCCAGTTTTCATTTGTTTTGACTGTAGGGTTATAGGTATAGAACACCACACCATCTACCGAGAATTCAATCTTTTCTTCGGTCCAGTCTACGGCATATACATGAAAACCTGTTGTCGAGTTTGCAACCGAAGTTTCTTTGGTGTTTTCAGTATTTCCAGAGCTTGATAGGTTGTGCAATGCTGCTGAGATTGTATTTTTATCCCAACCTTTTTGTTCCATAATATCGATTTCTCCGCAGGCGGGCCATCCAACTGTATTAAAATTAGCTCCTAACATCCAAATTGCGGGCCAAGTTCCAGCCGAAGCAGGCAACTTTGCTCGTACTTCAACTTTTCCATAGGTGAAGCTGTAATTCCCCTGTGTTTTTAATCTAGCCGAGGTATAATTTGCTCCTTCAAAGTTTTCTTTTTTAGCAGTTATAGTTAATACACCATTGGCCACGCTTACATTATCAGGTCTTTGGGTATAGTATTGCACTTCGTTATTTCCCCAACCGGATTGACCTGTACCAATATCATATGTCCAATTGGAACCACTAGGAGTTCCATCCGTATCAAATTCGTCATACCATTCCAAAGTATCGTTATCCCCAATTCTGCTTGCATTATTAACATCATTAACGATCTCTTGTAATTCAGTAAGTGTTGTTGGAGCAGGAACAGCCAATGCAATTGCCCTTTCGTATGCTGCCTGATCTCCAGTTGCATTCTGAATACCAGCCATAGCAAGGTCTTCCAAAGTTGGAGTTCCATCTTGTGCTGGATTATCCGATTCTGCCACGATTTGTTCGATGCGTTCGCCTACACTAAGGATTTTATCTTCCGAAGTACAGCAAAAAATGACAAAAAGAACGAATACGCTGATTATAGAATTGTTTTTTTTCATGTCTCTGATTTAATAATAAAGAGGAATATTTGGGCTTTTAGGTAAAGGTTTAACATCGGAAATTCTCGGACTATTTATTTAGATTTTTAACCAACTCGTCTTTAGTTTATAACAACCATGAACTAAGAAAGATCATCTTTGTTATAAGTAAATGGAGTTTTAGGTATTAACGGTTTAAATAATCATTTGAATCACACAGTATTTGTTCAAAAAGTTTTCAATTTCATTAGCGTATAAAGAAGATAAATAAAATACCCGCACCCTAAAAAAGAGTGCGAGTATTTAGTTTAAAACTTAGTAGAAATAAATGTTGTCAATGTATACAACTTGAGTAGAGTCTCCGGATGCAGTTAAAATAATTTGTCCGATTTTTCCGTCTGAAGCTAGTGTATTAAAATCACTTATTGCAATCGATACTGTAACCCATGCTCCAGTTGTTGAAACTTCATTTGAAATTTCTTGTTCAACATTGGTTGCTTGTTCCCAAACACCATCAGCACCATAGTCGACTAATTTTATACCGATGTTAGTAGCGTTTGGAGTCCAATAATCGAAAGTTACAGTAGTTACACTCGACAAGTCAACTCTATTAGTTGCATCTGTACCTAAATCAATTCCTGCAAAAACTAAATTAACATATTTCTTTACAGTATTACTTGCAATAGTCTCTTCACTGTAAATATTATCATCCCAAGGAGGGTCGAAATCTGCAGCCAAATTGGTATACGCATCACTAAATATAGATAGAACTGAACTTGCACTAATAGTTGGAGCCGAAGGCGCATCTTCTGGAGCTGCATAAACAGGGCATCCATTGTTTGAAGCCGGTCCAGCTACACTAGCACAGTTATCTACTGCATCAAGTACACCATCGCCGTCCGCATCAGTTGCTTGTATTGATGCTCCAGGTGAGCCAGCTCTTGCAAAAACAAAGGTCCAATAGCCAGGAGCGGCTACTGCAATTTGAAGAGTTAATGTATTTTTATCTTCAGAAATGGATACAATCTCATAGGTAATTGAACTTGCAGGATCATCTGCAGCTTTTATTTCCGCTCCATTAATGGCCTTAGCAAGACCTAAAAACGCTCCAACTCCGTTGATAGTAACTGTATTAGCTTCTTTGTCGTGCTCCCATGTTGCCTCTGCTGTGCCATCAAAAGGAGCCTGAGGAGTCCCACATCCCTCTTCAGCTACTTCATTCAAATCTTTTTCAAGCCAGGTAGCATCCCCTAAAACATTAGAAAAACTTCCATCAGCATTGAAAATGTATTGATCGTCAAATAAGCAGTCTCTTTCAGTAACTTGAGCTAGATTACTCGTAAACCATTCACCTGAACCGGCTGCTGGACCAACTTTTAGTGCTCCTGCATCATGAAATAAAACCCATGTTCCTTCTAAATCAGACGGATCGGGTGCCACGTAGGTAACTGTAAATTCTTCTGATTTGGTAACATTATCTGCACCTGTGGCCGAAGCCGTTACAACGATGGTGTAGGTGGCACTTTCGTTTGGATAATCATAAGAAACGGCTGGACCAGCTGTAGGAATTACATCATCGCTAGCCGATGATCCGAAATCTACAGAATACGATGTTCCTCCAGTAGAAGAAGGGGTTACGGTCACCACAGTCCCATCACCGCTTGCAACTGCAGTAAAAGATAGATTTGTAATGCTTACTGATGGTGTTGTTGCTACCGGATCATCATCATCACTGCTACAGGCAATAATAAGACTTAATCCGAAGAGGATGAAGATTCCTTTTTTAAATAAATGTGTCATAGTTTTTGTTTTTAAATGGTTAGTATTCGGGTTAGTATTCATATTCATAAGTGTAGTTCAAAGATTGTGTTCGGAATAAAGTTTTAATATCCAGGATTTTGCCCCCATTTTTCAAGGGAATTTGCCAAGTTCAATTCAATCAACGGGATTGGGAAAATTTCATTTTTATCCACAGTAAAATTGATTTTTCGTTCAGCTTTTTCGCTCGCAGTTAAGGGCTCTAAATCGATAGAAGCATTGTAAGTGTCAAAGGCCTCTTTTGCTTTTCCAGTTCTGACCAAATCAAAGAAACGGTGCCCTTCGCCAGCTAGTTCCAAACGACGTTCTTTGTATATTGCTTCCAGCACATCCGATTCTCCATTGTATGGATAGTTTCGAGAAGTACCATTAAAGGCTCGCTCCCGAACTTGATTTAAATAATCGATTGCATTAGCACCACCACTTTGGGCTTCTGCTTCTGCTGCCATCAACAGTACGTCAGCATAGCGGATAACTCGGTAATTATTTTGGTAGCTGACTGGGTCAGAAGAAACCGTTGGTTCGTCTTTACGAACGAGGTATTTTTTGTTGTAATAACCCGAATTCTCACGACTCACTCCATAAGTACCACTTGCTGGAGCCAAAATAGTTACGTCTCTTCTTCGATCTTGTGAATCATATAATTTGTATAGGTTTTTGGACACGATATTAATTCCCCATCCTTCTTTGTATACTGAACTCGGATAAGGACTTCGTGGACCGTTGCTTTGAGGTAAATAATTACCGGCATTACAATGCAAACAATCCCAGTTATTTCCTACCACACCCGTATACTGAACTTCAAAAACGGACTCAGCTGAATTTTCGCCTTCGAATGTAAAAAGATTGGTATAAGCCGAACCTTCTAAGAGTGAGTATACACCGCTATCAATCAGGTTATTGAATTCAACAGCAGCTTCAGCATATTGTTTGTTATACAAATACACTTTTCCAAGTAAGGCTTGTGCCGCTCCTTTTGTGATTTTATAAGTTTCTTCTGCGGGTCTAGTAAGCGGTAAATTCGGAATCGCCTCCTTCAAATCGGCTTCCAACATGGTGTAAATTGCACCTACACTAGCCACTCGATCAATTGTATATTGATCTCCAAACAGAAGCCGAGTATTTGCAATTCGACTAACACCAGCTCGTTCTTCAATTGCCAACGGGACATTGCCAAAAAACTTTGTGAGCTCGAAAATGAAATGTGCTCTTAAGAAATACACTTGTGCAATGACTTCATCTCGGTTTTCAAATTCTGTTTTGTTTTCAAACTCCAAAACATAATTTGCTCTGTTGTATCCTGCATACATGAGCTGCCAAATCAGTTGAATTTGCTCATTGTCTGAAGGAGAATGAACCATTTTATCAATTCGTTGAAGTGTTGGCTGGTCGAAGGTGTTTGGATCTCCACCAGCAATTATGTCATCCGAAGCAGTATGCCCAACCATTACATTAAACAAGGTAGTTTGCAGCATGTCATATACACCAATCAAGGCATCTTCATATTCCTCCTCATTATTCAAATAATTTTCTGAGTTTGGGGCGATAGGAATAATATCGACGTAATCATTACAAGCACTTATCGCGCTGAAAAGAATGAAAAGGAAGGTTGGTTTTAATAGATTTTTCATTTTCTTAAAAGTTTAAATTCATTCCTATTAAATACGTTTTTGCGACTGGATAAAACCCTTTGTCTATCCCAGATCCAATCGGTTCACCTCGACCATCTGTGCCGCCTCCAATTGCAGAAGGGTCGTAGCCTCTGTATTTTGTGAATGTGAATAGGTTGTTCCCCGATGCATAGATCCTCAACTTTTCTATTCCAAGCTTACTCATTAGCTTTTCGTTAAATGCATATCCGATCTGTATGTTTTGGACGCGTACATAGGATGCGTCTTCAACGAAGTAATCAGAAAAGTTGTCGTAGCTGACCGAAGAACCGTTTACTGCCCGAGGAATGGTATTACTCGGGTTTGTGTCACTCCAACGATCCAATACATAAGTTCCTTTATTTGAAAATAAATTTTTACGTTCATAATCACGAACCAAATCATTACCTAAGGAAGCAAATGCTGAGGCGTTGAAATCAATGTTTTTATAGTTAAACCCTAAATTGAATCCCATTGTAAGGTCTGGAATGGGGTCTCCAATGTAGGTCTTATCTGCAACCGTTATTTCTCCATCGCCATCCACATCGACAAACTTTAGGTCGCCCGGCTTTGCATTTGAATGGTATGTTCCCGTTGGAGCATCAGCGTTTAGCACATTAATTTCTGCTTGGTCTTGATAAATACCGTTGGTTTTATATCCGTAGAAGTAACCGATGGGAAAGCCAGCTTCCATTCGAGAAGTCAATAGATTTTCCCCCACTAAGAAAGACCCCCCTTCTAAAAACCCTTCTGTACTTCCAACGAAGAGGACCTCGTTGTGAAGGGTACTGAAATTATAACTCACATTAAAATTGAAATCGCTCGTAATACTTTTATTGTAGGAAATTAAAAATTCGAAGCCGCTGTTTTCAACATCACCAGCATTGATATAGGGTGGTGAGGAGCCTGGAGCTGCAGCGCCTAATATCCCGGAAACATTTGCTTGAACTAATAAGTCTTTTGTTTTTTTTGAAAACACATCTGCACTAATACTCAAATCGTTGTTTAAGAACTTCATATCGACTCCAATATTGGCTGAAGCAGTACTCTCCCAGCGAATTTCAGGGTTGGATAAGCCACCAATTGCTTTTCCTGTAAGTACATCATCGGCATCCGTTTCATCATTATTGGTATATAGAGCTTGGCCATTCAATAGCGAAATAAAACGATTAAGGCCAATTCGATCATTTCCTAAAACGCCATAACTCGCCCGAACCTTTAAGTAACTCATTACAGAATGGTCCTTTAAAAAGTCCTCTTCTGAAACATTCCACCCGATAGATCCAGAGGGGAAATATTCAAATCGCTTAGCTGGTCCAAACTTCGAAGATCCGTCCCTTCGAATAACGGCGGACAGAAGGTATTTCCCTTTATAATTATATTGAGCTCTTGAGAAAACCGAAAACAGTCTTGATATGAATCGATCATTTCCCGCCTCAAGTTGGTCTGCATTAAAGCGACTTCTGATGTTTTCAGGAGGAACATAGGCAAATAGGGCATCCTCAATAGTGTTGCGGTTATTGATTAAACCCCTCCCGGATCTTCCTGTAAAAAGGCCTTTGGATTCAAAAATAGATACCCCCAAAAGAGCTGTTAAATTGTGATTTTCGTTAAATGTATTTGAATAGGTTAGAAAGGTATCCCAAGTATAATCGTCATAAAAGTCTACATTATCCGTTAGTTCATTTCCATCATCTTTAATCACAAAAGGATCATCTTCAATTGTACCTTGTTTTCCAGAACCATAATTGAAAACCGGTCGGAAAATATCAGTTAGCACAGCTGCGTGGTTGAACTGATATTTGGTATTAAAATTTAGCCCTTCCATGAGGGTATAATCAAGACCAAAGGTTGCCGATATTTTATCCACACGGGTTTTATCATAGGTGTTTTCGATCTGCGCTATCGGATTTACAACCTCCCGAGCACTTACTAGCGTTTCGCCATAACCATTGCCGTTTGGATCTGTACTTCTAACGGTAGTAAAAGGGTCGATGTTTAAGGCACTGTATAAAACAGATCCGATACCCCCCTCAGGCAAATTGTTTTTTGTGGAATTCGTATATATTCCAGTGACTGACAGATTCAGGTTCTTCAGTAAATCGTAGTGTACATTCAACCGAGCCGTTGTTCTTTTGTAACCCGATTTGTCTAAACCTACAATTCCGTCTTGATTCAAAAAGGATGCTCCAAAAGAATAGATCAGTTTTTCTGTCCCTCCGTTAAAATTGACGTTGATATTGTTAATCGGTGCTACTTCAAACACTTCATCTTGCCAATCAGTATTGGTAAGGATAGGGTTTATAAAATCATTTGTATTGAATACAAGGCGTGTGCTTTCAATAGGAATAAACCGATTCGTTCCTCCTCCGTTTATAGAGGCTTCGTTAATATATGATGCGTAATCATAGGCATCGTTGATGAGGTCAATTTTTTGACTCGTTGTTTGAAAACCAAGATAGGAGTCAACACTGACCTTCAATTGGGAGTTCTTACGGCCCGTTTTAGTTTCAATTAAAATAACACCATTTGTTGCCCGTACGCCATATATCCCAGCGGTAGCATCTTTCAATACGTTAACACTCTTAATGTCGTTTGGGTTTATAACGGATAGGTCTTCAATAACATTACCGTCAACTAAAATCAACGGTCGGCTATCGCCATTGGTAGAAATTCCTCGAATCCGAATATTTAAGCCACTTCCTGGAGATCCAGATGCTGAGGTGATGTTTACTCCAGAAACTTGTCCCTGTAGGGCTTGCTCGACTCGTACGGGGTTGAGTTTCTCAATTGCTTTTGAGTCTAGGACAGAAACAGCTCCTGTAACTTCTTTTTTCTTTTGCACTCCATATCCAATAACAACAACTTCATCTAATGCAGCAGTATCGGGAACAAGAGTAACCATCAATGATTTTTGATCGCCAATTACAATTTCTTGAGTTTCAAAGCCGAGATAACTGAATTGCAGTATATCGCCAGCTTCAACAGAAATTTGATAGTTCCCATCAAAATCAGAAGTGGTTCCAGCATTCTGGCCTTTCAGTAAGATATTCGCTCCAATAATAGGGAGCTCGTCCTCTGAAGAAAAAACAGTTCCAGTAATTTCAATTTGCTGAGAGTACAGTGTTGTTATTGTGCTCAAACATAAAAACAGTAGAAGTCTTATATTCATTATTTGGGGGGTTTTTGTGAGATTATAGATTATGGCTCAACGCCTACCTTCACAAGCACCATAAATTTAGTCTATACTCGATACAAGTACTCAAGAAATAAACCATACAAAAACTAAACTGGTTTTTCTTGACTCTTTAACTTATTGAAAATAAAGCGCAAAAATGAATACAATATAAAGAACTGTAAATCAAGGAACAAAGTGCAGCATTTTAAATTCAAGTAAATGATCTGTATAGTTGATGTAAAGTGTTTTAGGCTGTATCAACTACCTTACATTGTGATGATATAATCCACAATTCTTTGGTCTCGAGAAAGGTTCATCTTTTTTCTAAGGCGGTAGCGTTTAATTTCAACACTCTGAACCGAGATATTGAGCAAGGGCGCAATCTCTTTTGAAGACAAGTTTAGTCGTAAATAAGCACACAGCCTAAGGTCATTATTGGTGAGCTTGGGGTGCTTGTTTTTAATGATCTTGAAAAAATCCTTATCGGCATTATTGAAAGCTTCTTCGAAATATTCCCAATCGTCATTACGTTTTAGATTCGTATTGATTTTTTTAATGAGCTGGTCTATTCTGGGTACGGTTTCAATTTCTGATAAATCTTTTTTTATTGTATTTAAAAATTCATTTCTTCTCAACGTACTCATGGTTGCAATTACAAGTTCTCTGTTTTTACTTTCAACCACTTGTTGTAATTGCTCGTTTCTAATCCGAATCAGTTCTTTTTGGTTTTCTAGTTGAATTAATTCCGCTTTTTGATTATTCTTTCTAATGATTTCAAGCTGTTCTTTTCTGTTTTTTTGTTTGTAATAAGCTCGGAGTAGGGCAATGAAAATAAAGAAACCTGCTATATAGACTATATTAGCAGTGTTGGACCAATACCAGGGAGCCAGAATGGTTATTGCCTCCGATTTTTTAGTTTCCGATATTGTTTCTCCAATTTTTGAACGCAGCTGAAAAACATAGGTTCCAAAGTTTAGATTTTCAAATTTAATAGAGGCCTCCTCGCTCCAAGCGCTCCAAGCCTCCTGATATCCTTCAAGCTTGTATTGGTATTGAACGGGATAGTACTTTTGATAGGCATTGGCACTGAATTCAAAAAGAAGATTATTGTTACTGTATGCTAGCGATATGGGTTTTTTCATGGATACACGCAGACTGTCTTTTGAGGTGATTGCATCGATTTTTACGGTTGTGTTTATGGGTTTAAACGCTTTCAGGTTTACAGCAACATATCCCTCATTAGTGCCGATTAGATAATTGTCGTGATTGAGGAAACCGATATGTTCAAATCCTGCAATACTTTTTCTGTTTTTCTGATCTAAATAAAAGGAATTGTGGATCAACTTGTCTTTCAGTGCATCTTTGGTAAAAAAATGTATTTTATCTTTTGTTAAAAACCAAAGCCGTCCTACCTCATCTGAAATCATCTTCCCTGTGTCGTATTGCTCTGGTTTTAGTATGGAAGATATAAGGCTGTCTTTGACGAATTCGTTCTTTTGTTTATCGTATCGGTATACCCCTTTTTTATAGTAATAATATATATCCTCATCAAAAGCTGCTAACCCTGCATTGATTCCTTTTTCTACTGAAATCATTTTCCTTTGCTTTTGTATTCTTTTGAGCTCATGATCCATTTCCAAGCGATATACTCCTTTATATTCGTGTCCTACAAGAAGTACACTGTCGTTTGCAAATTCAAAAAAGCGAGAAGAAATATCAAATCCTTTTAGTTTGTTCCTATACCTCCAAAGTTTATCTTTCTTCTCAAGCACATGGATTCCGTTGTAGTTTCCTTGTAAAATTATATTTTGATTTGTGGGATGTTCCTTAAAAACCCATGACCCTCCAACAGGCCCTATTTTTCGCGCACTCTTTCTTGTGATGACAAAACTGCCTTTGTCGTGTCCACAGAATAAAGTTCCTTTGACCAACTCTAAATTCCATACCTGACCCTTTGTTTCAGGAATTAGTTCATAGGAATGTTCGAAATTTTGCTTTACATATAGCCCGTGATTAGTACCCAAATAATCATATCCATTGTGGCTTTTTGAGCTGTAAACAGTTCCCAATGCTTGCCACTCTTCTTTGTATTCATAAAAGGGAGATGCGGTGTTGATGTAATTTACACCGTTGCCCAACCCAGCCCAAATATTGTTTTGATTGTCTTCGAAGAGGCTTAGAATGGTATTGTTTGATAAACCTCTTTTTTGGTTAAGGGTTTGTATAAGGTTTCCTTTTCGATCCAGTTCTATAAATCCATTTGCGATAGTACCCAGCCCAAGATTTCCGCTTGATAGCTCTACAACACTATAAAGCGTATACGCAGCTATTTTTTTTTGTGCTGGAACAATCCATGCTGTAATTTGTTCTGGATTGCTGATATCGTAAAACTGTGCCATATTGGTA
>Ga0209533_1005741_pt1 | contig 10503 bp, 5 predicted proteins | sample COG_04_FD_184748 | JGI IMG/M metagenome (GOLD analysis project Ga0209533, IMG submission 184748) | Pelagic Microbial community sample from North Sea - COGITO 998_met_04 (SPAdes) (version 2) | ecosystem: Environmental > Aquatic > Marine > Neritic zone/Coastal water | place: Helgoland, sampling... | reverse complement strand
AATGGCAATATTTGCGAAGAAAATATGAGTGTTTTAATGAATAAAAAACTTAAAGTTCAAAAAGTTATTAAATCCGAACAGAATTTTGAAACTGAACTTTTTTCTGGAGCAACAGATCATCCAAAAGATTATGAATTAATTTGGGATAATAAAGATATGATAGATTTATATGACGATCAAGAAATATCTATATGGAAACCTATTGCTAATGAAGGATTTATGGAAATGGGAAATGTATTTGTAAATGGATACATCAAACCACAAACGAATGAAGTTGTATGTATTTCAGTAGATTATTTAAAAGAAGAATCTATTTATTCGAATGATGAAAATTATGATTATGGTAATCCAATATTTTATAATAATAAATCACAATTGGCTTTATGGAATATAACACAACATGATTATATTAAAGCATTTCCATTTGTAAAATTAGAAAGTAATGATAATGATACTGGATCAGTTGTTATTCCAAATAGTATAGAATTTAAAATGTATGATTTTATAACAGAAGAAAGGGATTATTATGATAAATTATATTTAGATTCAAATATTTCATCTAATATTGAAAAAGAAGCAACATTATTTAAAATAAATTTTGATAGTATTATAAAAACAAATGGTAATGATATTTATGATTATTTAATGAAACTTGAAAATAGTAATGGTAAATTAATAAGTTATACTCCTAGTGACAATGGCAATAAAATGTGTATGTCTCTTCCACAACCATATTGGTCTTCATTTTATGAAGATGTTACTAGTAATATTGAAAAAAAAACAGATTCTATTATAAATAAACCAAAAATAAAATTTGAGTCATGTAAATCACGTGATTATTTTGGAACAAATTGGAATTATTATGATGTTGATAATACTATACGTTTAGAAGGGAATAAGGACGCTTGTTTAACATATAATGGAGATCCTAAATCTAAAATAAGTCTAGATATAAATGATAGTAATAATTATTTATATTTAGATAAATGTAATTCTGATTCAAATCAACAATTTGAGATAGGAAATGAAAATAAAAATCAAAATATTAGAGTGCTTACGAATACAGAATATGATCCGAACGCATGTTTAACTCATACACCAGAAGATGGATTACGATTAGAAGAATGTGGTGATAAAAAATTTACTGTAGTATCTAAATGGATGGATAAAATAGCTACTGTTGATAAGTGTAGTAAAATAGATGCTGAGAAAGAGATGGAAAAAATAGGGGCAATAGAATTGTGTGATAACTTATCTTATTATATTATTTATTTATCAGATGGATTTAACCATAGACACGAAGAATATTGTAGTTATAATGATGCTAAAGAAATGTATGAAAAAGTTAAAAATAAGTATAAAAGAGGTATAGCTATTATTCATGGTGATAAAATTTTGAAAAAAAAGAGGTTATCTAGTAATGAAGATAATATTTTTAAAAATTATGCTACAAAATTAATAAATCAGGTGGGAGATTGTGTTAAATGTAAAAAACCATCAAAAATATTATGTGTAGAAAATTCTGTCGCAGAAAGTGATAATACATATTTTGAGAACGATAAAGAAAAAAAAGATATATCAGAACATTGTAGAAATCTTAAAAATGAAAAAAACTTTAAATGTTCTAGAGGATTTAGACAAAATTTTATGAATAATTTACAACAAAAAGATTTTTGTATAAATACTAATAAAGAAGTTTTTGTATATATTTTTTCTAAAGAGCAATATCCCAATTTAGAATTAGATGTAGCAAGAGTAACAAAAAATGATAAACCTATATTAAATGCTAGAATGCAACCGGTTGATAATTTATTAGGTGAAACATACGATTCTAATTATCATATATTTTTGAAAGGAATATGTACAAATATAGAAAATAATACTAATCAATTTAGAATAGTATTTGATAAAGAGAAAGTTCAAGGATTATCATTAAATTATGTAGATATATATAAATTTAGCAATGATATAATATTAAATTATATACCTAAATATAATAACTTGAAAATAGGATCAAAAGTATTGGCTAAATTAACAAATCAAGAAAATGATGCATTAATGAATAAAACAAATATAGATTATGATATCTTAGGATTTAGAACAAATAATAAAATAAGTATTAATTCATCAGAAATAAGGTTTATGGGTGTTGTTATAAATAAATTAAAAAATAATCAAGTTGAAATAATGTTTTCTATCAATTCTTATGAATCTAATCCAAAAAATAATAGCATTGCCAATAATAAAAATCGTCCATTTTCATTATCAAATATTAGAAAAATTTATAATGTTAATGATTTAGTATTACTCAAGAAAGCCCCATTATGTTTATAAATTACTTTAATTCTTTTAATTCTTTTTCATTTTTTTGAATATAGGCTTCAAATAATCCTTTAAAGCGTTCATCAATTGTTTTTTTATTAATTACTTTATCAGTATTAGGATCAATATAATAACTATGACCACCACTAATTATATATGTTGAATGATTATCACTTTGATTATCTAAAGACGTATTTAGTGTAAATATAGCATCTATAACAGTTGGTATACCAGGCCATCTATCTTTAGTTTTTTTTGGATATCCTGAATCTATTTTTTGTGTTTTATCGTTATATTTATAATATAATGGACCTTTAAAGAAATAGGTGCTTCCGTCTTTTTTCCAAGTAAATACAGCATCTATATTATCTGGAACACCTTTAAATACACCATCAATATCTTTTGGAAATCCATTTTCTACTTTCATATTTTTATTATCATATTTATATACTTTAGATCCTCTAAAAAAATATGTTTTTTTATCATAATCATATGTAAAAGCAGCATTAAAATTCATATGCTCACATTTTCCATTATCTTCTATATTTTCAGGATCATTCCACATACATTTTTCTTGTTGATTACAAGATGAATCGTCATTAAATTTACTACAATTGGTTCCAGAAAACCATCTTTCTGATATTTTTTTTGGATAATCATCTAGAACATTTATATAATTTTGAGATGGAACTTTTGACATTTTATAAAAATCGTTATTTCTAAATATATATAATATTCCTGTATGATAAACAAATGCCATATTAATTGAATCTAAACTATGTTTTCGTTTTCCACATAATATTATTTTATTATCGATATCAGGCTCATTAAAGTTAGCTGGTTCATTTTTGTCATTTGTTATAGTATAATATTCATCTTCGCATGTATCTTTAGATAGAACTAGATTTTTAATAAAATTTTTATTAATTGATGATTTGTATAAAAATAAATCTTGTCCAGTTGTTTTAGAACCTTGATTTAAATCAATATCTATTAAATTATACTTCGTTGATATATTATTATCATCTGTTATTGTATTTGATTTATTTTCATTATTATTATATATTTTTAAATCACCTATACCCAAATTTCCATAACCTTGTTTATAACACATATATGTAAATTTTCCATCAACACCTTCATTTAAATCTTGTTCTAAACCATCTTTATTTTTAACTATATTATAATTTTCACCTAAATTATCACATTTTTTTTTTGCTTCTGTCTCAGTATTTCCATTTACTATATCTACATCTAATATTCCATAATTATTATTTATATATTCAGCTCTATTATCTAAATATTGTTTTTCTTTATTTAATTTATCTTGTATACTTTCATTTTCATTACAATAACCATATTTAATAACTTCATTTTTTTCATTTAATTCTGTAGCACACCAACCATTAATATTAGCATCATTTTCTTCAAGATCAGGTGGATTATCTTTTAAACATTTATATTGATACTCATAATTGTGAACGAATGGAAATTTACATTTTCCTCCATAGACATTTGGGCGATTACTTACATTTTGTCCTTTATCATTAATATTTCCTGAAAATTTAGTATCAATCGAAGGCCCACAAGAACTACATTTTTCACTTGTTCCTTTAAAACCTTTTGGACCTATATCACCACTTGGTCCTTTTGGTCCTTTTTTATTTTTATTTTTATCATAAAAATTCATAATAAAATACAAATGGATTAAGTTTATTTCTAATATTACAGTGTACCAAATAATATAACTTTTATGAAAATACGATGTATTTATAGAAAAATATAAATAAATACTTATACCGAGAACTATAAATATTGAAATTAATATAGTATATAAATAAATTTTAATAGGTACGTTCATTAAAATTAGATAAGATTAAAATTATTCATAAATTTTCATAATACTATATTTTTTTATATCAGCATTACTTCTGTTTGCATATTCACAATTAGGTTGTTTCCATTTACATTTTATACTTGCTTTACAGAATTGTTTATTATCATTAAATTTAGAACATTCATTATATATAGTTGTATTAGTTTGATGGTTAGTATTTTTTGGATTAAATGGTTCGCATAAATAACCTTTTAAATTTGATTTTAATTTATAAATAAATCTATTATTTATTGTAAATGTGTTTAATGGATATTTAGAGTTATTTGTTTCAAGGCGTTTAATTTTATAATATTTATTTTTTGAATTCCATATATTTTTTAATTTTCTTGTTTTTTTAACTAATTGTATTGGAAGACATACCATTATATCGGTGCTAGGCATTATAGGTTTATCTTTATAAGGTGTTGTATCTATAATATATCCTAAACCAACATATCCATTAGGTGGAATAGGTTTCCAAACAGTACAATTTTCAATATTTTTATTTAATCCATCTTTAACTTTAGGTAATAATTTATAAACTTGTTTATATCCTATAGGATGTTTTACATCACCAGATACTAATATAGACGATATATCTTTAGGAACTAATCTATCAATATTTAATCCTGAATATTTGATATTATTGGGTTTACATCCACCAGATTCAAACTGGTATTCTTTAATTTTATCACTATCGAAAACAACATCACCTATAGGTTTATAAGTTCTAAATTTAGGATGTTCATTATTATCAACATACTCATGAGATCTCATAAATGTAATTTTAGAAGTTCCTAATTGTTGAAATGGTATGTAAGTTCCTAATTCCTCATCTTTAATTTGGGTTACATTATCAGTTGAAAATAATTTATAAAAATTATTAGTTGTTTTAATTTTTATTTTAGGTAATTTATTTAGTTTTTCGTTATAACAAGTTTTATATAGTAAATCATTATCCTCCTGATCTATATTATTTATTATATCTATAATAGGTTTGCTATTATCATTTCCCCAATACCAAGAACTATAATTTTTAATTTCATCAAATGGGCTTTCATTATAATTAGGAACTCCTTTAGAAGAAAAAAATGCTTCATTTAATGTATCATTATGTGTATATTGAAAATTAGTATCAACTAATTGTTTGCTTATTTTAACATTATTATTAATTTTATCAATAAACATATCATTCCAATTTAAATTATTTAAATTATCAATTTTATCATTCTTAGTTATCATATTAACGAAATCTTGTTCTCCTAGTTTTTCTGACTCTAAAAAGAAAGCTCCTTTATCATATTTTAAAATTATCAAAATCCATATGCTCCAAATTTTAAACATATAATCATATGCTCCCATATTATTTGTTGTATTAGCACCAAATTTACTATATATTTTTGTAAACTCAGGTGATTTACAATGACTTTTAACTCGTGATTTTATAAATTCATTTTTTATAAGATATGAATCTGAATATAAAGGTAAACCTTTGAATTTTCTCCACCAATTATATGTTAAGGTTATATTATATAATATTTTCTTATAACACAAATCAGTGTCACTACATTTAGTACATATTCCATTAATTCCTTGTGAACCTCTATCTCCTCTAATTCCTTTATCTCCAGGTGGTGGAGATTTAATAATTAATGATTTATTAGATAAATTCTTAATAGGTATTTGGATAATGGTTATATAAGTAGTAAATAACGTGAAAAATAAAATTGCTTTAAATCCCAATTCACTTACATTAAATTGTTGTAAAATTTCGTTTGGTATTGTTGTTATTTTAATAATTAGTAATGCTATTATAAAAATACTTGTTAAAATTATAACTATTATAACATTTAGTAGTTTCTTAATATCATTAGTATATTGTGTTGAATAATATAATGATAATATTATACCTATACCTATAACTATATAAATTAATGTAGTATATATTTTTTTAACATCCATTAAATATATAAAATATAAAAATTGTTATTTATTTTTATAAAAGTATTATTAAATATAAATACTAACATTTATTAAAATTTTTACCCCAATAATATGGATTTCCTAATTCTAAAATTGAGAACTTATCTAGTTTCTTTAATTTAATAGTATTGAATGGATTTTTGTTATTTTTTTTAATAATATGTTGTTCAAAATATGTTTCATTATAAAAAGGATCTTTTAAAAAATTATGACCTATATTATTGTTATATTTTTTATCTTCTAATAAATATAATTGTTCTAAATTGTTATTTTGTGAATATCCTAAATCAGTTAATAATTTATTATTTTGATAATCATTATTTTTTAGAATTTCTTTAATCCACTGAATTACTATTTTTTTTAATTTAGAAATTATTATATTATATCTTATTTCACTATTTTTATTATTTTTATTATTGATAGTTGTTTTATCACAAGAGATATTAGTATCTTTTATCACTCTTTTACCTAATTTTTCATTATATACGCATGTTTTTGTTGTATTTATGCCATGTATATAATTTCCTAATTCTTTAGACAAACAAATATTTTTTAATAGATTTTTAAAATATAAATTTTTTAAATTATACTCATTTTTATCAAAATCTATATTATTTCCAGTTTTATTTTGTATTAAATATGATTCAACTGTAGTTATTAATTCATCATAACATTTTTCTGGATATGTTTTTAAATTATAGGATATTCCAGTATTACCCAATTTACCGGTTATTCCTTTATCACCTATTGGAGCGTCAGTATTAATATTATTAAATACAAATTTTTTACTAATTATTATAGACATTATTATAAAAGAGCTTATTAAATATAATATCCAAAAAATTAAATTAAACTCGGTTGAAACTGGTATATTTGTTAATATATAAATAGCTATCACACATATACCTATCATAAATAAAGATGTAAAATATAATATTTGATTATAATTTAATAAGATGGAACATAAAATAAAAAATCCCCATAATAATCCAAATAATATACGATAATCTTTAGTATAATAAATATTAATTCCAGCTAAAAAACACGAAATTATAAAATCAAAAATAAATAGTTTATTCATATTAATATAGTAAAATATTATTTAACTCATATTATTTTTTTTTTGAGGTAATTTATCTGCTACAGGTGTTTCATATATCCAATTTTTATTATTATCATTTTGAACTAATAAATTTATATTATTACTGTGCTCATCATAATAATTTTTAAGTTTTTTTGTTTGATCTAATTCAGGATGAATTGAAATAGTGGCTTTTGTAACATTATCATCTATATTTTCATAATCAATAACCCATTTATTATATTTACTATTTATATTACATGATGAACTAACTTTTACATTATTAAAATTAGAATCATATTCTAAACAACTTGAGAAGTCATTTTTGTCTTTATTAAATGTTTTTATAAAATAAGTGTCTGGAACATTTACTGATTTTTGTCTAGTTTTATCAATTGTTTTACCATCTTCATACGAATTTCTTTTTTTATTATCATCAACTAAATAATATTGTTTTGGATTATTTACAGAATTAAGAATTGAACTGGAAGATTCTACATTTGTATCATTATTACTTATTATAGCCAAAGGCGGTTTTTCTCCAAAATATTTAGTTGTATTATAACGTTCATGTGTATTTGGATTTTTACTTTTTATTTTATCAAAATTAAAACTAATTTTTTTAGGTGATTTGCCATCTCCTAACATTAAATATTGTTGTTTTATAATATAAGAACTCATTTTAGGTTTTATACTGGTATTTTGGCTTACTCTGAATAAGTTATATCCTTGATTTTCAATTAATTCTACACCATAATTATTTTTAATTTCTTCTCTAGAATTAGAATTACCGGCATCCCATAAAGATACCCCTAATTGTTTATTTGTTTTGTAAGGTATTTTTGAAGTATAATTTAGATAATTAGAATATTTATTATAACTAAAATCTTTATTATCCCATACCTTATTACCTAATTTTATTTTTCTAACACATTCTTTTGGAACACATTTTATATGTGTTTCATTATCTAATGCTTCTTTTAATTCTTGATCTGTCATAGAATCATATAAATTATTATATTTTACAGCAACATCTCCTAATGCTTGATATCCTTTTGGAGCTATAGGTCTAAAAAGTTGAACGTGTGTTACCTGACATTCAGGACATTTTTTTTTGCTACTCCAGATTAATTTATATTTTTCAGGTGATACTACATCGCCTGAAACTAAAATTGTTTCTTTTTCTGGACCTTTATTTAAATGTTGATTACTTTGGTCTAATCCTTGTCCGTCACCACAAAATGAATCAGATTCTGGTAAATTTGTAGAGTATTCAGGTTTATCATAATTATTTTGACCTCTCCATACACTTCCAACTGGATAAAATTTTTGATTATTTTTATTCTTAAAAGGTAAAGGCATATATAAGCTTAATTCTTGTGGTTTAAAATATTCATCAGATTTCCAAGTATTATGGTATGATTTTTTATATGAATTTTTATTTATATATATACATTTTTTAAGATTATCTGGATTATCCATATTTACACCTAATTGGTTATAAGGACATTTTTTAACATCCCATATATCTTTTTTAGATTGAGCATTATATATAGGCTTATAATTATTAGATTTTACAACATATAATCTTGCTTCATCAGGTTTAGGATGTTTTAAATTGTCAGATTTAATAGTGTATTTTTTACGTTTAATTATAGTTGAATTACCCCAATTAAATATATCATATTTTTTTAATTCAAAAATAATTTTTGGATTATAGGAATCTAAATATTCAAATTTTAAATTTTTTGATGTTAAAAAAAATACACCTTCATTATCTGTTACTTTAAGAGTATCTTTATTATTAATAGTTTCTAGATTACCTTGTATTATTAACACAATCCATTTTGATATTATATCTTTAATATAATTTATTAATTTTTGTTCATTAGGTTTTTTTTTATGTTCTTTTGTTAAAATTGCAAAATAATCATCAGAATTACATATATTATTAATTTTATCTAAAAAATATTTATTAATTATTTTTTTTTCACTTGGCTTATCTAACTTTTCTAATATTTGAACTTCTTTTTTAAATATTTCATTAGCATATTCTACTACATTTAAATAACACACCTTTTGACCACACTTTGAATTACATCTTCCATTCGATCCTTCTTTTCCTTGTTCACCTTCAATTCCAACATCGCCCATATTACCTACCTTATTATGATTTTTAATTATACTATATATATTTATAATAATACCTAATACAGTTGATAGAACAACCAAAAATAATAAAATATTAATATATATTTTGTATTCTTTATCTGAAGACTGTGTTAGTATATTAAAAAATTGTATAATAATAAATAATAGTATTAATATTACTATTAAAAAATAAAATAAGAAATACATTAATAATATAATAGATAAATTTATTCAATTGTATTATTTATTATATTAACAAAACCTGAAATTCCATCTACATTATTCATATCATAATTTTCACATTGTGGTAATAAAATATTTATATATTTATCCATAGTTTTTTTAATTTCGGTTTCATTATTATTTAATTTAAGATTTGAATCAATCTTTTCATTTATTGATTTATAATTGACAAATTTCTTTTCTAATTCTTCAACTATCATATTTCTACAATTTGCTATTCCACAATTTTTAGCCATTATACATACACCATCATTCCCATTTTGTCCTGGTTGACCTGGGTCACCTCTATCACCTTTTATGCCTTTGTGATTTCTTAATTGTATATAATAATTTAAACTATAATAAACATTATTTAATGACACAAATAATAATAACATAGTTAAATAAAATATAATTCTTAAATTTTGATCAATTACGATTTGTCCTATTATAATAGAAAAAAAAATATATAATGTTGTAAATACCCAATACATTATAAATATATTATAAATTATTTTTAATCATAATTAAATACTTTTACAATTTAAGTTTACTTAAATCAGTTAAATTTTTATTTTCTGCTAATGATATAGGTTCATATTTTTTAAATTTATCACTATATCTACAATTAACATAAATATTATTTTTATCTTGTTCTTTAGAAAACATAGCACGAACTAATTTACTAGTTCGTAAGTTAGGTATACACGCAATTCCAATATTTTTTTCTTGATCTATATTTTTACAATAGAAATCATAAATATCTGATTTGTCTGTTTGTTTAATTTTTAATACAATGTTAGTTTTAGAATTAGAATTAACATTAGTATTAGTATTAGCATTAGTATTAAAAGAAGCTTTGGACTTA
>Ga0209533_1005734_pt1 | contig 10510 bp, 9 predicted proteins | sample COG_04_FD_184748 | JGI IMG/M metagenome (GOLD analysis project Ga0209533, IMG submission 184748) | Pelagic Microbial community sample from North Sea - COGITO 998_met_04 (SPAdes) (version 2) | ecosystem: Environmental > Aquatic > Marine > Neritic zone/Coastal water | place: Helgoland, sampling... | reverse complement strand
GCGGCCCGACCTGCGCGGCCCGACCTGCGCGGCCCGACCTTCGCGGCCCGACCTTCCTACTCGCCGCGGCGGGGGAAGAAGTAGGTTCGTAGCCAGTTCAGCAGCGAATTTTTCGTCAAAACATAGCGGTCAATCTGATCATTCTGGTGTGCCAGGGCGGCGGGGTCGGTAAAGAGGCTGGCGCGGGTGACCAAGGTGCGTGCCGGATCCAGGTGTTTGACCACTCGGGCTGGATTGCCGGCGGCAATGACATTAGCAGGAATGTCATGGGTGACGACGGCGCCGGCACCAATCACGCTATTCTCGCCAATCGTGACACCTTTACAGATGATGGCGCCATCCCCGACCCAGACATTACTGTTGAGTCGGACCTTTGCCGTTGTGCCTACCGCTCGCGTGCGATCATAAATATCATGCCAGTCTGCATCCGTGATGTAACTGCCCGCGGCGAGCATGCAATTGTCATTGATCTGAACCTCGGATGCGGAATCAATTCGAACGCCCGGACACAGCAGACAGTTGTCACCAATTCGGATATGCCCGCTATTGTCTTTAAATTGCCAGGTAGATAGAGACACCTTGCGGTCATCGGCAGTGACGATATGAATATTCTTGCCAACACTGATGTGCGCGCCATGCAGACGGATATTCCAGGGTTTCATCAGATGGAAGCCCGAGCCCAGGCTCGCAAGCTGAGGTGCAATAAACTGTTGGGCGTAACGCTGCTCAATCCAGAGGTAGAGTTTCTTTAAGCGGTAGGGTCGCTGGTCGTGAATCATGGCATCACAGGGCTTAGTGTTCGATGCCATTGTAGCAGATTTCAATTTGCTGCAGCCTAACCCTCGACCCGGATAATCCGCCTAGAAAAATCCAGGGTTTGCCTGTCGCTCGCATTCACGTATCGTACAGGCGTGGACGTTGAAGAATAGCCCATACCCTAGTCAAGCAAAGCACCGTATTTTTTTATGAAAGGCGATTGAGTCACAAATGGATGCATTAGAGGCGTTACAACAGCGAGTATCTGCCGCCAGATTGGTGGGTGAAGTGCCAGCCCCCGATGTGCTGGACAACTTGTTTAAAGCCGCGTTACGGGCCCCAGATCACGGCATGTTGAGGCCCTGGCGGTTCCTGACCATCAGTGGTGATGCGCGCCTGGCCCTTGGGGAACTGTTCCTTCAGGCCCAGCGAGCGGATGTGCCTGAGATGACCGAAATGCAGTGTCAGCGGGCCCAGGCAAAACCGTTGCGGGCGCCGTTGATCATTGTGGTCGTGGCGACGTTGACCGAGCACCCGAAGGTGCCGGAGTTAGAACAGCTGCTATCTGCGGGTGCTGCTGCCCAGAACTTGTTGGTGGCGGCCCATGCTATGGGGCTGGGCGCCATGTGGCGCACCGGTGCTATGGCTTATCATGACGTGGTTCGTCAGGGTCTGGGGTTGCAGGCTCATGAGCGCCTTATTGGTTATCTCTATATCGGTGAAGTGCAGAGCAAATCCCGTTTGTTACCGAACCTTGAGGTGGCGGATTTCGTCACCGCGTGGTCAAGCAACGGTTAATATTATGCCAGCGCCGCGGGTCCACAGGCTGCGCAAATTACTGAAGAGAATAGGATGGCAAGAAAGCTGACATCCAGAACCATCAATCGCGGCCAGGATCGTTTAATTGATGAGCTGATTGGTATTTGTCGGGGCGTTATTGCTGACGATAATGTTGCTGAGCAAGAGGCCATTTTTTTAGGCCAATGGATTGAAAACCACCGCGAGATTGCTGATAAGTGGCCGGTGAGTGTGCTCTACTCGCGAATCTCTGAAATGTTGCTGGATGGCATTCTGTCGGCCAGTGAACAGCGAGAGTTACTCCTCACACTGAAGCAGTTGACTGGAAGCGGTTCGTCGTTCCAGGGGCCTAATCGGTCGACCTCACTGCCACTCAATCAGCCGCCGCCGGTGATTGAATATGCAGGTCGGTCGTTTTGTTTGACGGGTCGGTTTGTGTTCGCCTCAATAACCGAGTGTGCAGAAACGGTCAGTGAAATGGGTGGTGTGATTGATCAATCACCGACTCGAGAGACCAACTATTTGGTCATCGGTGAGTTGTCTAGTCCTGAATGGGTTCATGCGACCTTCGGGCGTAGCATTGAACGGGCCATTGAACTTCGAGACCAGGGCCATGGAATTCAGATCGTATCCGAGGAGTGCTGGGTGAATAGCCTGCGTTAGTCGAGCCTGCGGCAAGCTAGCAGGGTAGATGCGCCTTTAATTGTAGTTTGATAGCCCTTCGGTATGCGCATAATCCGGTTGAAAGTGGTATCGATATCAATGTTCGTCTACCAATCATGAGTGCTAAGATAGCCAAACTTCTCAACAAAACCTAGCCTGAAATTTATGATATTTCGCCAATTATTTGATGCCGTTTCTTCGACATATACCTACATATTGGGCTGTGAGGCGAGCCGCGAAGCCGTTGTCATTGACTCTGTGTTTGAGCAACATGGCCGCGATACCGCGTTACTGCGCGAGCTAAACCTGAAGGTTAAGTATAGTCTCGATACCCATGTACATGCCGACCACGTGACGGGCGCATGGCGACTCAAGGAGGCCTTCAACGCGCCTATCGTTTTGTCTGGCGAGTATCATGCACAGGGCGTCGACATTGAGGCGACTGATGGCATGGTCTTGAGTTTCGGTAACTACGCCCTGACGGTTAGGACCACCCCGGGTCATACCAATGGTTGTCTGACCTATGTCACGAGTGACAAGGCGATGGCATTTACTGGTGATTGCCTGATGATTCGCGGGGCTGGCAGAACAGACTTCCAGTCCGGTGACGTGCACACCATGTGGCACAGTATTCGCGAGAAGATCTTCTCCTTGCCTGATGCTTGTCTGATCTACCCGGGACATGACTATCTGGGTCGCACTGTCTCCACGGTGGCGGAAGAAAAGCGCTATAACCCCAGAATTGGTGGCGACGCCCGGGAAGAAGATTTCGTCGGTTATATGCAAAACCTCGGTCTGCCACATCCGAAATTGCTGGATATTGCCCTGCCCGCTAACCTGAAGTGTGGTGAGCCTGGCGAAGAGTTTGTTCAGGGCCAGATATCCTGGGGGCCGGTGACAGTGACCTTTGCCGGCATTCCTGAATTAGAACCGGATTGGGTGGCGCGTCATCTGCAGGATCTGTATGTGTTAGATGTCAGGTCAAAGCAGGAATACTTTGGCGAACTCGGACACATAGACGGGGCAACATTGATCCCACTGGATGAACTGCGTGCGCGAATCAAAGAAATTGATACGGATAAGCCCATAGTGACTGTTTGCCAGTCAGGTAAACGATCAGCGATGGCGACACAGATATTATTAGCCGCGGGCTTTGATCGCGTCGCTAATATTCCCGGTGGTCTGATCCACTGGTCAAGGCTGGCCTTGCCGGCGCTGGTAGGTGGCTTATCCTGATCGTTGCGGTGGGTCAAAAATCTGATGGGTGATCTTAGTGGCATTACCGTCGTCAGTCTCGAGCAGGCAGTCGCGGCACCTTATGTGTCTGGTCGGTTAGCTGAAGCCGGCGCCAGGGTCATCAAGATTGAGCGGCCTGAGGGGGATTTCGCCCGCGGCTATGACCAATTCGTGCTTGGCCAAAGTGCTTACTTCGTCTGGCTCAATGCCGGTAAGGAAAGTGTTACGCTCGATCTGCGTGATGATAACGACAAAGCCTTGCTGCGCAACATGCTGACGACTGCCGATGTGTTTATTCAAAACCTGGCCCCAGGAGCGCTGGCGCGGCTAGGTTTTGATCCGGAGTTATTGCGAGTTCAGCACCCTGCGTTAGTGATCTGTTCGATTTCAGGTTATGGCGAAGAAGGACCCTACCGGCTACAAAAAGCCTACGATCTGCTGATTCAGGCGGAAACCGGCCTTTGCTCGATTACGGGTATTGGCGAGGAGCTAACTCGGGTCGGGGTGTCAGTTTCGGATATTTCTGCGGGCATGACCGCCTACCAATCGATTCTGCAGGCGCTGTTTGCCCGCGAGCGCGATCCAGATCGTGCCGGCCGCCTGATCAACGTTTCATTGTTTCATTCGACCGCTGACTGGATGAATGTGCCTTATCTGCAGCATCGCTATGGTCACTTCACGCCGGCTAATCATGGACTCAAACACCCCAGTATCGCACCCTACGGCGCCTATGTTTGCAGTGATGGCAAAGCGGTATTGATCAGTATTCAAAATGAACGAGAGTGGCAAGCCTTGTGTGAGCAGGTGTTGCAAAATGCTGGATTGGCAACTGAGTCAAGATTCCAGGATAACGCCGCGCGGGTCGCCCATCGTCAAGAGCTAGATGAACTTGTAGGCCAATATTTTATCGGCTTTACGCGGGATCACATGATCAAGTTGCTGGATGATGCGCGTATCGCCTTCGGCCGCCTGTCAGATCTCGATGACTTGCAGCACCATCCACAGAATCGCTATCGAACGATCCAGACCCATGCTGGAGATGTTGAGGCGCTTGGCCGTGGCGCCGTGACTTCCAGCGATGTACCTGTGGCCCTCAAGCTCGCTGCCTTAGGTGAGCATAACCATTCGCTTCGCGTCGAGTTCGGCAAGCCTCAGGCGAAGTGACGCTTTAGCCACCGGCGAGTTGCCAGCCATCTGCCCCAAAAAAGACGAGTTTGTGCGGCCCGTATTGCTAGCCTCGAAGCCTCACTGCCTTCAGGAAGACTGGGTCAATGCACGAACTCGTGATTTGCCCCCTCAGCATTTGGCAGGCGAAACATCAGCCCGTTTTGTTTGAAATCTGAAATGCTGATAACCTCGCGGGCAATGCCCCTTGCTTGACTCCATGCCGAGACGGAAAGGGTACGGGCAGCCTTGGGTGTCTATGGGTGGCTATGGGTGGCTATGGGCGTCCGGGATAGATTTTAACGGTTGCCTGAGGTGCGCTAGTCGCTGCTCAGCAACGTTTGCGCAATGTCGAGATAGGCTTGGCCGAGCAGTTCAGCGTTGAGTTCAGCCAAATGCAGACCCGTCGATGCGATTTCAATAACGCCCCATTGCCAAATGGCAACTGCGTCGACCCCAGAGATAGACGCCAGTAACTGACAGCGTTTTTGGGCGATGGTGGCCGCCTGCGGGTGCTGGTATTGTTCATGCCAGTTTCGCATCAGGATGCCAAGATCATAGGCGGGCTCGAAGAACAGGCCGTCGGGGTCTACCAATTTGCATTTCCGCATACCTTTGTCGTTAGCTAGCAGTAGGGCATTGTGTTCATGCGCATCGCCATGGACAAGGCAGAATGTTTCGGGTCGCCAGGCTTGACGGCGTTGGTGCAGATAATCAAGGCAGCCGTTGATGAGTTCTGGCCTCGGTGAAATCCTTAGTCTCTTTGGCGTGTTGCTGAAATGTGCTTCTAGCCAGTCGGCTTTATTGATGCCGCTCGATAGTCCTGGGTCAACCGGTGCAGCCCAGCTCTCGGCGAGTGCGCTGCAAATCAGTGGCAGTTGCTCGTCAACGGATAAATCCAGCTCGCCGATAGGTTGGCCAAGCTGTTCCAGCAGTAAGGCATCATGTTCATCGGCAGACTCCAGCAGCTGGGCATAGCCGTGGCCGCCGGCTAGCTTTAAAGCGAGAGCCTCGGGGCGCACCGGATCTGTGGTGGGCATCATGAGCTTCAACACAGCTTTTCTGCCGCTGTCACAAACCACGGAAAACACCAGGCTTTCTGAACCGCCAGGCAGTTGTTTCAGTGAAGCCAGGTGCCAGCGCGCACTCAGGGTGGCAAGGCTGGCATCAATACCGTTCAACCAAGTCTCGCCGGGTTTTCCAAGCAAGTGCGCTCGATTCCTCACAAGATTTGAAATCGAATAAACCATTAGGCCCTAGAAGCACTCACCCAGAGACGACAGCTTGTTGTGGCAATAACCCGCCCAAAGTCGCCGCGCAAGCTTGTGCAGCCTCTGCGCCCTTGGTCTTGAAATGCTGCTTGAAGAATTCAGGCTGGCCTTCGCTGAGGAAATCATGCGGCGTCAACACCGCTGAAAAGATCGGTACGCCCGTATCCAGCTGGACTCGCATTAAGCCATCAATCACCGCGCTGGCGACAAATTCGTGTCGATAAATGCCGCCATCGACGACCAGGCCGGCCGTGACAATGCCAGCATAATTGTTGGATTCCGCCAGTAGCTTGGCGCGTAGGGGGATTTCAAAGGCGCCGGGGACTTCAAAAAAGTCTACTTGGCGAGTATCGATTCGCGCAAATTCCTGACGAAACGCATCACGTAATTCATCAACGATATCGCGGTGCCAACAGGACTGAATGAATGCGACGCGATCACGTTTGGTCGTGTCTGAAAAGTCAGAATTGAAGGTGGTCATCTGTTGCTTGCCTCTCATGTTAAGTTAAACAACAGGGCAAACGAGGACGTCTATCTCACACGATCTGCAGGGTTAACCGCAGCGTTCAATTGACCTCACTCTCATAACCAGACTTTAACTGTCGGCCCCGGAATCACACCAGGTCTGCTTGTCCCCTTGTAACACGTTACAGTCTGTTACAAGGGCGCCCGCGGGCTACGCTTTCACGATTACCGCCGGTGGGGACTTTCACCCCGCCCTGAGAATCACCATCTAGGATGATGATGCATCTGAGTATACGGAAAGTGAATTTTGTTGTACACAGATGATGAATACAGATGATGAAGGCAGATCCGCGCCATCGATGCGTCTATTCGGGCAGCTACGCACAAGATTGACGATTTAGAGAGGTATGTAGGCAGATGGGTTGCTTGATCTTGGGTCTCGACCGGACTAGGCTTGTGGATCGAGTTTTGGCCGGTAAGGATCCGAGATTGTAATGGCGACAAGTGTGAGTCTGGAGGGCGTTGACGAGCTCCATCTATTGTTGAAAGAAAAGCGTCATTTACAAGCTACCATTGAGTCGTTGCGTACTAAATTAGAGCGCTCAAGCGGGCTCGGTGAAGAGGCAATTCAGCAGCATCAGGTTGCAGTCAGTCAGGAAGTGTCGCAACTCAAGGCCACCATTCAGGCTTTGCGATTGCAGTTGGAGCTCGCGGGTAATGAAAAAGTCGAGGCCGTTCAGGCTGAGATGCTGAATGCCCAGCAGGAACTTGCCGAGCTTCGCGGTACGGTGCAAAGCCTGCGCGAGCAGCTTGAAGCAAGGATCCATGGAGAGGCACAAACGCTCCAGCAAGTACGTGCAGAATCTCATCTCGAGCTCCAGCAGCTCAAGGCTACCGCCCAGGCCTTGCGGGCAGAACTCGAACTCGCTGGCATTAATACTACTGCAGCGGTGCAGCGAATCGCAGCGGAGTCGCAGCAAGAAATTCTAACGCTGAGATCAACGGTCCAAACCCTAAGAGAACAACTCGAGACCCAGCAACACCAGATGAGCGAGGCTGTCCAGGCAGCTTATGCCACGTCGAGTATGGAGATAAAAGTCCTCCAGTCTTTGGCGCAATCTCTGCGCGATCAGATGACTCTGACGAATCAACAAAAGGACGTCGAGGTCCAGCAAGCGATGTTGAGCAGCCGGCAGGAAGTCAATGGGCTGGAAGCGACTGTTCGAGCTTTGCGAGACCAGTTGGAATTATCCTATACGGCGCGCGATACGGCTGTGCAGGCGGCTAGAGCCGAGGAATACCAAGATAAGAAGGCTGTTCAGGGGACAGCGCAGCGTCTGCGCGAGGCGCTGGAACTGAGTCAGCAAGAACTTGAGCGACGCGTGCAAGAGACTCGAGCCAGTACCAGTGACGAGATTCGGATGCTTCAAGGGGCCGTACAGGCCCTTCGTGACGCAGCGGATGAAGCCGCCGTAGACCAAGAGATCGCTATTAACCAGGCGACCTCGCGTTTGACGGCAGAAAACACCCAGCTCAAATTAACCGTTATTTCGATGCGTGAACAGATGGATACCCTGCAATGAGTGAGACAACTTCAGATACGACCACCAAGCGCCTTTCTTTAGATCCTGTGGAGCAGTTGCGCCGCGCTGAATTTCTTCTGGATGTGTCCAGAAAAGTTTCGGGCTTGACCTCTCTCGATGATATTCTTGCGGAGTTAGTTGAGATCAGCACACGTGAGATCGGTGCCGAACGTGGTACCTTATTCCTCAACGATCCGCAGACTGGCGAGCTCTATTCTCGTATCGCCCAAGGTATTTTTAAGCGAGAGATTAGGGTGCTCAACGATCGGGGTATCGCGGGTCACGTGTTCACTCAAAATAAAAGTGAGATCGTCGCTGACGCCTATGCAGATTCGCGTTTTAATCGCGATGTAGATGAGAAGACTGATTTTGTGACCAAGAGTATCTTGTGTGTGCCGCTATTGACGGTTCGTGGTGAAGTCATTGGTGTAACCCAGGTACTCAATAAGATCAATGGCGCGTTTAACGAAGACGATCTAGCCTTACTCGAGTCCATTACTACCCAAGCCTCAATTGCTTTGCAAAGTCATCAATTGATAGAGCAAATGCAGCGCAATACTGTCAAGGAAATGGAATTCCTCGACATGATTGCAGATGTGACTTCGGAAATTGATATTGTTGAGCTTCTCAATAAGGTCATGCAGGAGGCGACCCGCATGCTGAATGCGGAGCGCTCATCAGTGTTTCTCAATGACGAAAAAACGGGTTTGCTCACCTTGCTGGTGGGTGATGGTCTGCCAGCGGGCGGTATTAGCTTTCCAAATACGGCGGGTATTGCCGGCGCTGTGTTTACGACCGGCGAGACCATCAATATACCTCATGCCTATGCCGACCTCCGTTTCAATCCGGCATCCGACAAGCAAAATAATTTTTTCACCAGCTCCATGCTTTGTATTCCCGTGGTCAATAAGTCGGGTAAGAAAATTGGCGTCACACAAGTGCTGAACAAGCGTGGTGGCGCGTTTAACGAGGAGGATGAGCAACGCTTGACTGCATTTACCGCGCAGGTCTCTATTGCCCTTGAAAATGCCAAATTGTTTAGTGAAGTGCAGACCATGCAAAACTATAACGAAAGCATTCTGCAGAGCATGCCGAACGGCATGATTACCTTTGATGAAGACCAGCTGATCAAAACCTGCAATCAAAATGCGTTAAATATTCTCGGGTTAAGCGAAGGTTCGGTCATAAATAAGACCGCTACCGATCTCTTTAGTTTGAGTAATGAATGGGTACTGGAAAAAATTAATGCAGCCGAACAGACGTTAAAAATACAGCATGTCGTGGATGCTGAGCTGTCTGTTGGTAAGGAGTCGATATCGATCAATGCCAGCTTCCAACCCCTGATGAATGAAGACAAGGAAAAGATCGGTTCCCTCGTCATGTTGGAAGATATCAGTACAGAAAAGCGTATGAAGTCGATGATGTCGCGTTACATGGATCCGAGTCTCGCGGACCGATTGATGGGGGGGGAAGAGGATAGCCTGGGTGGTACATCCGGCGTCGCTACCGTCTTATTTTCTGACATCCGTGGGTTTACGCCTCTGACAGAATCTTTGGGTGCGCAGGGTACTGTTGGCTTGCTGAATGAGTATTTCACCCTGATGGTGGAATGTCTGCAGAATGAAGGAGGTATGCTGGACAAGTTTATTGGCGATGCCATTATGGCTGGCTTCGGCTTGCCGGTTTCCCACGGTGACGATGAAGATCGGGCAGTGCGAACGGCGGTGTCGATGATCAAGGAGTTGTGGAAGTGGAATGACGTGCGTCGAGTCCAGGGCCTGGGCCGTGTAGATATCGGTATTGGTTTGAACACGGATACCGTGGTTAGCGGCAACATTGGCTCCTTGAAGAGAATGGACTACACGATGATAGGGGATGGTGTGAATCTGGCTGCACGGTTGGAGAGCGCCTGTAAGCAATATCGGGCCAGAATATTGATCAGCGATCAAACCTACAGCAAGTTGCGCGGTACCTATCGTTCCAGAGAAATTGATTTGGTGGTCGTTAAGGGTAAGACAGAACCCGTCAAGATCCATGAGATTCTCGATTACCACACCGATGAAAGCTTTCCGCATATCCAGGACGTCTTGGGTTTGTTCAAGGGCGGCCGAGATTTATATCAGAATCAACAATGGGGTAAAGCCAAAGCAGAGTTCCAGAAAGCCGTGGTGCTCAACCAACATGATCACTTGTCTTCTATCTACATGGAGCGGTGCGATTACATGCAAGCCCACCCGCCAGGAGACGATTGGAATGGTGTCTGGGTGATGGAAGAGAAGTGATGCTGGGCTTTTCATGCCAGCCTCAAACAATCTGTCGCAGAATCATTCGAAACGGAGCGCCTCGCTTTTCAAATCTCTTCAGCTCAATCGCTAATAGCAGTTGAAGCCTCTTTGCGTGCCATGATGAAAGGCCTCGGCATTCGGAAAAAGCCATTATCAAGCACGCGTAGACTTAACTAAGGGATCTCTAGCAGTATAGAAAAGTCGACAATTTGTTCGAAATTTCCGGGGCTATCAAAGACCGTCACGAAATGAATCACGAGCCCAAATGCGAGCGTAAAGAGACCAACCG